>AUXO016043692.1_pt1 | contig 11332 bp, 9 predicted proteins | sample 768731 | NCBI WGS metagenome assembly AUXO01 (sample SAMN02715735, study PRJNA202380) | gut metagenome | biome: sheep rumen | host: Ovis aries | place: New Zealand: Palmerston North | reverse complement strand
GGAACTTTTTCATCAACTTGTATAATTCTTTTGGCCATATATCCTCCTCTTAAAAATTTTCTTTTCCCAATATACCATAAAACAGAAGTGGAATTCTACTGATTTTGTTGTATAATGGATAGGCAAATGCGCCTGTAGCTCAATTGGATAGAGTACTTGATTCCGATTCAAGCGGTTGTAGGTTCGAGCCCTGTCAGGCGCGCCATAAAAGAAAAAGACATTCACTGGGTAGTGGATGTTTTTTTTGTCCTTAAAAAGAAAAATGTAAAACATAGTAAACAGGATCTCAACCACATGGATGAAATCCTTAATCTACTTTATTTGAAACAATTTAAGATGAAACATGTGTAGAACAACTCTATTTTGATTTCAATGTATAGTACTGAGTTGGATCACTTTTATTACTTCCATGCCATTCGATAATGTCTAATTCTTCTAAATGTTTTAACTGTTTTCTAGAGAAAGTGTCTCCCTTATGAAGAATATTTTTAGCAGTTTTTATTGTGATGGATTTGTTGTTGGTTAAAAACTGAATGATTGTCGTTTCAAATTCGTTTAATTGTCCTAATATTTCTTGATCAAACATTGAGGAGATTTTATCGTCTGTTCTTAACTGTCTAGAGGTAATGCTATTTTCCAAAACCAATAGTACAGAGTTCCCGTTAGGCTCTGAATAGGTTGGGGATTTAAGAAAGTACATTTGCATTTCATCATAAATTCTTTTTACTCCTTCATTAAGCTCTTTCACCCAACCAAATTCACCTAATACACGTGCTATTCTAGGATTCCTAGAATATCTAGTATTTAGCATGTTATCTAAAGTGACAATATTGGGAAGTTTACCGGGGCTTAATATTTCTAATCGATCATCGTATAAAGATACTCGAATATGATCACCCATAATAGAATAATTACGATGTGTCAAACTGTTAACTATACCTTCAAACCAAGCAAATTCAGGATATTCTGGGATTACTTTAAAAACTCCGTTTTCATCGAGATATTGAAATTCTCGTAATTGTAAGGTTATTGCATTTTTAACTTGCTGAATTATCTTAGGAATTGCATCTTCATAATTTATTTCTTTAATGATATTTAATCGTTGCCCTGTTTCGAAGCGCGTTCCATCAAATTTTAACAATCGTAATCGAGCATTTGGCAAAAATTTGGTAGGATGCTTTGCAAAAAGAAGAATACCTGCATTTGTTAGATGGCCTTTTTTTAACAAACCTCGTGCATCCAAGATTTCTTCATAAGATAATGATGTACCTAACTTTTCTTTGTACTGTTGAAGTAATTGTAAATCTACATCATCTATTGAAGAATCTTCAACAATAATGTCCTCAAATATTCTCTCACCTTTATCATATTCAAGTTGCGTTACTTGCTCATGATTTAAAAGTTTAGATTTGTCACCAACACGAAGGTACACTTTATCATCACTTGTTTTTATTACAGCATCTTCACTTGGTTCAATAAAAAGTAATAATATTGAGTCTTGTTTTGAATCAATAGTTACTTTTCGAATTTCATGTTCAACTTTTAATCTTCCTTTACATGAAGAAAATGGAACATTTAAAAAGTCATTTATTGACTTTGAGTCTTTATTGTTGAATCCGGTTATTTCTCCATTATCTTCAATGCCAATAGCAAGAACACCACCATTTGCATTTGCAAAAGCTACTATATGCCTCGCGATATCACTTGGTTTTATTCTTGCACTTTTTCTATCAAGATACTGTCCTTCTTTTTCATTTGATAAATACTCTAATGTTAAGATTTTTGGTAGCAAAATAGACACCTCTTTAGCTTTCTATGAATATTTTATCATTATGCATATTAGAAATACTACCCCGTTCTACCCCTCGCGAACCCGGTTTTACCCCTCGCGAACCCGGTTTTACCCCTCACGTAATAAACTGTTCATGGGAGTAAGAGTGATTATACATCCTATGTTTATTTAAGCTTTCTTTATAGAATAGGGTTGTTTCATTCGATATCCTCTATCATGCAAGATCAATTATAAAAAGCCCTGTTTTTTTATAATCTATGAATATCTTGAATTTATGTATAGAATCATTGCGGATTTTTAGAAGTTATTATCGAATATTGGGTTTAAACCAATGATGAATCTAGCCTATACTAAGTATAGAAACAAAACGTTTTGTCAAAAAGGATGAAAATTTAAATTCTATATGGAAACCGGTTCAAATATCATACATGCATGCAATTATTCCTATTCTTTACATGGAAAGGATAAATGAAATGTATGTAAACATTCACTTAAAAAACAAAGAAGGGAGATGTACAGTTAGAAATACTGTACAAATAAAATCATGAAAAAATTTGTGACATCATCAATTTTAGCAGCTTGTATGGCTTGTGCATTGGTTGGTTGTTCCGGACAGGAAGAAAAGGATAATACATTGGTTATCTATTCGCCGAATTCCGAAGGATTGATCGAAGCAGTCATTCCGGCATTTGAGGAAGAAACGGGTATCAAGGTTGAACTTCAACAAGTTGGTACGGGTGAATCGATCAAGAAGTTGGAAGCGGAAAAAGATGATCCGGTTGCGGATGTAATGTTTGGTGGACAAAATTCACATTATTTGACCAACAAAGATTTATTTGAGGAATATGTTGGTGAAAATGATGATCTGGTCATTGAAGAATATCAAAACAAATCCGGTATTGCTTCAAGCTACACACTGGATGGCAGTTGTTTAATTGTCAATACGAATTTAATTGGGGATATTAAAGTAGAATCTTATGAAGATTTATTAAATCCGGAACTAAAAGGAAAGATCGCAACGGCAGATCCATCCAATTCATCCAGTGCTTTTGCACAGTTGACAAATATCTTGTTGGCAAAAGGTGGTTATGAAAGTGATGAAGCTTGGAAGTTTGTAGAAGATTTGTTTAAGAATATTGACGGTAAAGTATTATCAAGTTCCAGTTCTGTTTATAAATCAGTAGCAGATGGAGAAATGGTCGTTGGTTTATCTTATGAAGACCCATGCGTAACGTTAGAAAAGGATGGAGCACCTGTTAAAGTGGTTTATCCAAGTGAAGGAACGGTATATCTTCCAGCTAATGCCGGTATCATTAAAAATGCCAAACATATGGATAACGCAAAGAAATTCATCGATTATCTGCAATCACAGGATTGTCAGGATAATTTGGGATTGACCACAACCAACCGACCGGTATTAAAAGATGTTCAGATTGGAGATATCATGAAACCAATTTCTGAAATTAAAACATTGAAAGAAGATAGTGAGTATGTCATTGCGCATAAAGATGACATTGTAGATCACTATAAAGAAATCTATACAAGCATTTCTTCTGAGAAGTAAAGGAAAGTTGTTATGAGCAAGATTTCAATTCAATCAGCGGTTAAGAAATATGGGGATGTGACAATCATCCCCAATCTTAACTTGGAAATAAAAGATGGAGAATTCTTCACACTGTTAGGCCCTAGTGGTTGTGGGAAAACAACATTGCTGAGAATGATTGCGGGATTTAACAGTATCGAAGGTGGAAATTTTTACTTCAATGAAGAACGAATCAACGACAAAGATCCCAGCACACGAAATATCGGAATGGTATTTCAAAACTATGCGATATTTCCACATTTAACAGTTCGACAAAATGTAGAGTTTGGTTTGAAACAAAGGAAGTTACCTAAAGAAGAAATCAAAAAATATACGGATAAATTTTTAAAATTGATGAAAATTGACACGTATCAAGATCGCATGCCGGAAAGATTGTCCGGTGGGCAGCAACAGCGTGTAGCTTTGGCTAGAGCTTTAGCCATTATGCCGGATGTATTATTGATGGATGAGCCACTTAGTAATTTGGATGCGAAATTGCGTGTGGAAATGCGTGAAGCGATTCGTGCCATCCAGGAAGAAGTAGGGATCACTACCGTTTATGTAACACATGATCAGGAAGAAGCTATGGCCGTCAGTGATCGTATTGCCATCATGAAAGAAGGTGTGATTCAACATATTGGAACGCCGAAAGAAATCTACCATCGCCCAAACAATGTGTTTGTAGCTACTTTTATTGGAAGAACCAATATTTTAGAGGCTCATGTTCAAACCATTGGCAATGAAACCATGTTAAAGATCAATGACGATAACTGGATACCGATTACACTGCCTAAAATCATTCCAGATCAGGAAGTAAAGGTTTCCATTCGACCGGAAGAATTTGAGTTTACCACGGAACCGAATGGTATTCCGGCAGCAATCGAAGATAGTATTTTCCTAGGGTTATATACTCACTACCATTGCCGTCTAAAAGATGGGACACAAGTGGAAGTGGTCAGAGAATCGGATCTAAAAGAGAACATTCAAAAAGGAAGTATAGTTCATTTGTCTATCAAAACACATAAGATCAATGTGTATGATACAACAGGTGAGATCAACTATACGTTGGGAAATGAAGAATGAAATCAAAAAAGTTAAAAATGGATCCGTGGAAGATCATTACGATTGTTGTCATTGCCCTATATACGTTGTTTCTGATTTATCCGGTGGGAAAACTATTACTGCAAGCCTTCTTTGAGTCGGGAACGCATCAGTTTACATTGGACTACTTCACTAAATTCTTTTCACAGTCGTATTACTTTGATACGTTGATGAACAGCTTTAAAGTTTCCATTTGTGCAACGATTTTATCTTTAATGATCGGTACACCGTTAGCTTATTTCTTTACTTTGTATCGAATCAGAGGCAAAAAGCTGCTGCAAATCTTAATTATCGTAGCTTCCATGTCTGCACCGTTTATCGGCGCTTATTCCTGGGTGCTTTTATTAGGAAGAAATGGTGTGATCCTGCGCTTTTTCCAGGATGTATTGAATATTCAACTTCCGGATATTTATGGATTTGGCGGTATTTTATTAGTATTTACACTCCAGTTATTCCCTCTTGTGTTTTTATATGTACAAGGCGCATTAAGAAATGTAGATAATTCCTTATTAGAAGCAAGTGAAAACTTAGGATGTACCGGAGCCAGACGATTTTTTAAAGTCATTATTCCTTTAATCGTTCCGACTTTACTGGCGGCAGCACTCTTAGTGTTTATGCGATCATTAGCTGATTTTGGTACACCGATGTTGATTGGAGAAGGATATCGAACTTTCCCAGTATTGATTTATACAGAGTTTGTCGGGGAAGTCGGAGGAAGTGAGGGCTTTGCGGCTGCTATTGCGATCATTGCTATTTTGATTACAACAATCGTATTCTTAATTCAAAAATATATTGCGAATAAGAAAAGCTTTACAATGAATTCGCTGCATCCTATTGTAGAAAAAGAGGCCAAACCATTTGCCAAAGCAGGGATTTATATCTATAGCTATGGTGTTGTTGCCTTAGCTATATTGCCACAGCTTTATGTCATCTACACTTCTTTCTTAAATACACGAGGAAAGATCTTTGTGGATGGGTATTCGTTAAATTCCTATCAAACGGCATTTTCACGAGTAGGAAATTCTATACAAAATACCATTTTTATTCCGGCAGCTGCCCTAGTCATCATTATTTTGTTGGCTGTATTGATTTCCTATTTAACAGTACGTAGAAGAAATACCGCAACCGGATGTATTGATGTGCTCAGTATGATTCCTTATATCGTGCCGGGAACTGTTTTAGGTATTGCCCTTTTGACATCGTTTAATACAGGTATTGCCAATTCAGGAATCTTAGCGATTGCGGGAACTTCATTGATTATGATCATTGCGCTGGTCATTCGTCGTTTGCCTTACACGATACGATCTTCAACAGCAACGTTACAACAGATACCGATGAGTATTGAAGAAGCAGCGTTAAGCTTAGGTTGTACGAAGCTAAAAGCATTCTTTACCATTACTGTGCCTATGATGGCCAATGGAATCATTGCGGGTGCTATTTTGAGTTGGGTTACTATGATATCTGAACTGTCAACGGCCATCTTGTTATATACGGTAAAAACGCAAACATTGACAGTTTCGATCTACCAACAAGTATTGAGAGGAAATTATGGGGTGGCCGCTGCTCTATCGACCATCTTAACGATATTGACAATTATCTCACTGCTAATCTTTATGAAAGTATCAAAAAGTGATAATCTAGAAATATAATATGTATTATTGGTGATGTTACATTGAGAGCCAGATGTAAATAGAAAACTAAATTCATTAGAAACGTAGCTTGTCTAGAGGTATAGAGGTCTATATCTCTAGTTTTTCATATGAAGGGAAGATATTTATGAGCAAATATAAGATGAAATTGTACCACTCGATGGAAAAACTGACCAAAATATACATTCTTATATTTGTAATGATATTTATCATCATTCTTATCATCAGTATGTTTATCACACAAGTTCAAAAGAATGAGAGAGTCATACAAGATTATACAAAAATCTTAGATACTATTTTTACAAGCTTTGAAGAGAATATATCGTTCCATAACCACAACAATAATTTATTAGCTTATCTTGCGCATCCGGAAAATGAAGAAAAAGTATTTCAAACGTATTATCACTACAAGTCTTCCGTTCCGATTGAATGTGAGATGTTGTTGTTTGATGATCAGGGTCATCTGATTTTTTCTTCCACCGGTGATATGCATAGTGTAAGGAAAACACCAAATTTCAATAGAGATGAATTAAAAGAAGGCGAATATATCACAAGTACGATTCGGGAAAAAGAAGAAAAGTCAAAATTAGTTTTAACGACAGGCGTTTTTCAGAATAATGTATTAAAGGGTTATGTCTCTTACTATTACGATCCCAATTCATTGAATTACGAATTGAGTTTATTGGAGGATAAAGGCTCCATTATCGATAAATTTGGCAATGTGATCGCAACAAGTACGCCGGAATATATTTCCGGATATTTAAAACGATTGGATCATGGATTAGATTCATCCGGTTATCATATCCGAAATGGTGATTTATTACGGATTCAAGTCAAAGGCTATAAAGACGGAATACAAATCGTATCCATTGTTTCTTTCCTGGATTATTTGATTTTATATCGGTCGGCGATTCTATTTATCCTATTGTTTTCCCTTGCGACTTATTTGATCAGTAAAAGAAATATTATGATGTTAGCCAAAAGCAACAGCAGCAGTATTGATAAGTTAGTGGAGCAAATGGAGATCATCAAAAAAGGAGATATCGATCATCTGGTGACCATTGATACCGATGATGAATTTCAGATGTTGTCAAAAGATATTAATAATGTTGTTGTGGCGATTGAAAAAGTAGGAAGACGGAATGGCGAATTGTATTATTTAAATAAGATCAGCGAGATGAAACGACTGGAAGCTCAGTTTAATCCGCATTTTCTCTATAATACGTTAGAAACGATTCGATCGGCAGTCCTATTTGATGCCAAAGCCGTAGATCGTTTGATCTTGAAACTAACTTCCATTCTCCGCTACAGCATGGATAATTCCATTTCACAAGTATATTTTATAGATGATTTAGAAATTATTCAGGAATATTTAGATATTCAAAATTATCGCTATAAAGATCGTTTACAAGTTACTTTTGATATTCAGGAAGAATGTGAAAATCAAATTATTCCACGTTTAATGATCGAACCACTTTTAGAAAACAGTATTAAAAACGGTTTTCGATATCACCAGACTTTGTGTATCCATGTAAAGGCTTATATCGAAGACGATAAAATGTATGTCAGCGTTCAGGATAATGGAAATGGAATCGCTCAGGATAAGCTGGAGGAAATCCGTTACAATTTAGAATCTGATCAAAACCAGATGAATCATCATGGGTTGTACAATTTAAATCGACAGTTAAGTTTGATGTATGGCATCGACAGTAAATTAAGAATTGAAAGTGTGCTTGGAGAAGGAACAACAGTAACGGTCTGTATTCATCTAAAGGGGGCAAAATATCATGTATAGAGTAGTAGTCATTGAAGATGAAGAAGCAATTCGCAAGGGAATTATCATGTCCATTGATTTTTCCGCTTTGAACTGTATCTTAATCGGTGAGGCTGGTAATGGTGTAGAAGGCATAAAACTGATTCAAGAAAAGAAACCGGATATCGTAATAACCGATGTCACCATGCCTTTAATGAGTGGTATAGAAATGATTGAACAAACTCTAGAGTACAATTACACCTCGATCATCATTTCCGGTTATGATGAGTTTTCCTATGCGAAAAAGGCGATTAAATTAGGTGTATGTGATTATTTGATGAAACCTATTGATAAGGAAGAATTGAACAATGTGATTCAAAGTATCGTTTCCGGTTTTGATTTATCCAGTAAAATTAGCGGATTGTTGAAAGAAAAAAATCAGATCGAACATATTCAACTTCTAGAAACTTTAAATAAAGAAGATCATCTGGTTGATAAAATCATGGAATACATCAATCTTCATTACTCAGAAAAGATATTTTTATCCGATATAGCCGATGTTTTAAATTACAGTGAATCTTTATTATCAAAGCGATTTCGAAGAGTTACACAGATGACCTTTAATGAGTATTTAAATCGTTTCCGCATTCAAAAATCGATTGAATATATGAAAAAAGGAACTTATGGTTTAACGGAAATTTCGGATATTTGCGGATTTAGTGACTATAAATATTTTAGTACGGTGTTTAAGAAGTACACTGGTTATACGCCGAGTCAGTTTACCAATATGATTGTATTGTAGATATAACTGAAAATTTATGAATTATAGAATAATAAAGAATGTTAAATAGACATCAGGAGATCATGAAGTTTCGTACACAACTTATATGATCTCTTTATTTTTTTATAGAAGCGTAAGTTTTACTGCGATTTTACCTATCTATTGCGATAAAACCAGAATAGATCGTTATACTGAATATAAACAATTTAGTAAATGTAAAGAGGTATGAATATGTATAAAACGATTGTCATAGACTATACACCAAAAGCGAATGATCTGGCACAAAAGATAGAAGAAAAGGCAAATGAGATGGCGCAAAAAGGTTATACGTTGATTACTTTTTCCATAACAGGTTCAGCTAAATCTATTTTGGTGTTTGAAACAAGTAAAACATGATGGGATATTCACAATCGAATATCAGAGAGAATGGAAGAAGAGGAAAACGAGTATGAACATCATTCTATATGGTTCTCGTTATGGAACAGCTCAAAGATATGCGAAAGAACTTTCTAAAAGAACAAATATAAATGCTGTTTCTTTTGAAAATGTTCAAGACATAAATATGTACGATAAGATCATTTATATAGGCAGTTTGTATGCAGGCAGTGTTTTAGGATTGGCTAAGACATTTAAAAAGATAAAAGATGCTTCCGGTAAAACAATTATTCTTGTCACGATTGGTTTATCAGATCCTTTAGATGATAAGAATATTCATGCTATAGAAAAGAATATACGCAATCAAATACCAAACGAAATTTTCAATTCTATAAAAAAGATCTTTCATTTCAGAGGTGCCATTGACTATAACAAGTTAAGCTTTGGACATAAGACAATGATGAAATTGTTATATAATGCGATAAAAAACAAACCAAAGGAAGCATTAACGGCCGTCGATCGAGCCATAATAGAGACCTATAATAAAAAAGTGGACTTCACAAACTTTCAAGAACTCGAAAAAATAATTTGTGAAATGTAAGAAATAGAGCTTTTTTCTATATTTCTCATGCAACGAGAATGAATCTTGTGACATGTCATTTTATAACTCCGTTCCATAACTTATAGTTTTATCGAGAGGAAAGATCATGAACCAAAAAAAGATTGGTGATTTCTTAAGAAAATTAAGACATGAAAAAGAACTAACACAGATACAATTGGCAGATATTCTATTTGTATCCAATAAATCTATATCAAGATGGGAAAAAGGAAAAGGTTTACCGGATATTGATATTCTTATTGAGTTAGCTCGTTTTTATGGTGTGAGTCTTGAGGAATTGTTAGATGGTCAAAGAAATGAAATGACAGATAATGTGGAAAGTACAGTTTTAAAAGTTGCTGAATTAGAGAATGAAGAAAAGAAGAAAATGAAAAAAATTACGCAGATACTCGTTCTCTTTAGCATGGTGCTGATGATTATTAGTTATATTTTATCAAACTATCTGAATCAAAATGATATCATTGATTTTATTTATGGATTTTGTAATGGGGTAACTTTTGCGACATTAGCGTTGATTTTGATTGTTACAGGACGATGGGGATTAAAAATAAGAGAGTTTAAAGAGCATACTACCAATAGAGACTAAGTTCAGAGAATACAATATAAAACGTGTAAAGAAAGAGCAAATAACTCATCTTACACGTTTTATTTCTTCAGTATCCGATTAAAGGAACACACCTAAGTCACTAATAATTATTTTAATCTGTAATAGCAGATGTTTTTTCCAGCGCCCTCTCGTTTTAATTCTCCGGCAGCGACTAATTTCCGTAAAGCTCCTTCAATAGAGCTGATACTGAGAGAAGGGCAAAGTTCACGAATGTCCTGTTTGGTAAAACGACCGATTTTTTTCATTGTAGCCCGATGCACAGTTTCCAGGGCAGATAGTTTGGTTTCTACCAAGTCAAAGCGATCTTCAAAGTCTTTATAAGCAGAAAGAATGATTCCCAGCAAATACTTGATAAAAGGAACAATATCTTCAGTACCTTCATGCCACCCAGTCTGTACCTGACCTAGGACATCGTAATAGAGATCCTTATTTTTTGCGATTTTAGCCTCTAATGAAATATACTTGCCCACATAAAAACCGCAGCGATAGAGCAGAAGCGTGGTCAGAAGACGGCTCATTCTGCCATTTCCATCATTGAAAGGGTGAATGCAGAGAAAGTCGTGGATGAACACAGGAATGATAATCAGTGGTTCCACTTCCATGTTTCCAATGACACGATTATACTCCTTGCAAATGCTGTCTAGTGCTTCTGGCGTTTCATAAGGGGCCAAAGGCGTGAACAAGGTTTCCACATGACCATCAGGATAGGTAGCGCTGATATAGTTCTGCACGCTTTTGGTTCTGCCTGCCATGGGATTGTTCATGTGGTTGTATAGAATCTTGTGGAGCTGCAGGATGTAATTTTGTGTGACAGGGATGGCATCAAAGTTCTCATGGATGAGGTTCAGTACATCTCGATAACCTGCAATTTCCTGCTCGTCTCGATTTCTTGGTGTTGTCTTCTCTTCTACTAATTGTCGGATACGGGTGTTTGTAGTTCTGATACCCTCAATGGCATTAGATGCTTCAGTACTATGTATTTTTGCAATCTCCACTAGCTTCTCCAATTCCTCTGGTCTCTGCTTTAAATATAGCTCCTGTTTTCCGGCTTCTTTGTAGATTGCCGCAATCAG
>AUXO010996985.1_pt1 | contig 11332 bp, 10 predicted proteins | sample 768731 | NCBI WGS metagenome assembly AUXO01 (sample SAMN02715735, study PRJNA202380) | gut metagenome | biome: sheep rumen | host: Ovis aries | place: New Zealand: Palmerston North | reverse complement strand
GTCCCCTCCTCGGTCTTGAGGATATAGGCTGAGATATGCTGCACGGGAAGCGCAGTCATGCGCTCGATGGAATAGCGCAGGCTCTCCGCGGTCTGGTCGGGCAGGGCTATCATCAGGTCACAGGAGATATTCCCGAAGCCTGCGGCGGCTGCGTCCAGCACAGCCTGCTCCGCCCTTTCGGCAGTGTGGACTCTCCCCAGCACACGGAGCTCCTCGTCCCTCATGGACTGGACTCCCACAGACAGGCGGTTCACGCCGATACTGCGGAGCTCCGACAGCTTCTGTGGCGTAAGAGTGCAGGGATTTGCCTCAATAGTTATTTCGGCAGCCCCGTCAAGTGCGAAGCTGCCGTTTATCTCGTTTATTATGCTTTGAAGCTGAACCGATGTCAGCAGAGAGGGAGTACCTCCCCCGAAATAGACCGTATCCACGGTCTGAGCCTTGTCGCTGTAATGGCGGATATTTCTCAGCACCGCCTCTGTGTAGCCCTCTGCCCTCTGCCTTGTCCAGCCCACTGAGTAAAAATCACAGTAGGCACACTTCTTTCCGCAGAATGGCACATGGATATAAAGTCCCAGCGTCATTTCTCTTTATCGTAGGCGTCAATGCGGACGGTCTCCATCATCTTGAAGAAGAAGCCGTTGACTATCCTCGGCACGATGAGCATATTCAGTATCAGTCCCAGTACGATAGGCACCTCGTGGGTGTACCACCATTCACTGTCCTGTCCGTGGATAAAGACGATGACGATGCAGATAAAGGATATGGTGAAGTACAGTGCCGCGAAAGCAGTTGCGCCCTTTCCGTTGACGCAGCGCTTGCCGCATTTCGTGCATTTCTTTCCCTTTGACTTCATCGTCCCTGCCATTGCCTTGCTAAGCGGATTGAAGGTCTTTTCACCGCAGCAGGGGCACTTGTATATACTGCTCATATTTATTCCTTTCCTTCCTCTGCAATTACCTCTGTCTCAATGGGCTCCAGCACCTTTGCAAGCTTTGCAGCAGGAACTTCTCCCGCAAGCTTGGGTGTCAGCGGCAGCAGAGATTTCTTCTTTGCCTTGCGTCTTGTGCGGAAAATGCTGAGGAAGTCCTCGGGGTGAAGGACCATGAGAGTCACCAGCATTATCCCCAGAGCCGCAAGCAGCATGAGCTTTCTGTCGTCCCCTGCCGCAAGTCCGAAGATAAGCAGGACTATGGCTGTGACGCAGAAGCTTGTCCGCGACTTTTCGCGGAGCCTTATCCTTATGGCGCGGAAAAATCGTCCTGCGCCCGTATTCTTTCCGATGAAAAACTCGGTCACAACAGTTATGATACTCAGTATCAGGACCGCGCAGAGCAGTCCGAGGATGATATAGTTTATCATAATAAGCCTCCCGTTCTCAGCTGTCAAGCTTCAGAACGCTCATGAACGCCTCCTGCGGCACCTCTACGGTACCCAGCTGGCGCATACGCTTTTTACCTTCCTTCTGCTTTTCAAGCAGCTTCTTCTTTCTGGTTATATCGCCGCCGTAGCACTTTGCAAGAACGTCCTTACGCACAGCCTTTACGGTCTCGCGGGCGATTATCTTGCCGCCGATGGCAGCCTGAATAGGCACTTCAAAGAGCTGACGTGGAATGTTCTCCTTGAGCTTTTCGGCTATTTTACGGGCTCTGCCGTAAGCCTTGTCAGCGTGGATGATGAAGCTGAGAGCGTCCACCACATCGCCGTTGAGGAGTATATCCAGCTTTACAAGCTTGCTGGGAACATAGCCCATCATCTCGTAATCAAAGGAAGCATAGCCCTTGGTACGGGACTTCAGCACATCGAAGAAATCGTATACTATCTCATTCAGCGGAAGCTCATAGTGAAGCTCCACACGGGTATCGTCAAGGTACTTCATGTCCTTGAACACGCCTCGCCTGTCCTGACACAGCTCCATGATATTGCCGACGTAGTCCGAGGGAGCGAGAATGCTCGCCTTTACCATGGGCTCCTCAGCCATCTGAATAAGAGCAGGGTCGGGATAGTTGGTGGGATTGTCTATATACTGCACCTCGCCGTTGGTCATGGTGACCTTGTAGATAACGGAGGGGGCTGTGGTTATGAGGTCAAGGTTGTACTCTCTCTCAAGGCGCTCCTGTATTATCTCCATGTGGAGGAGTCCGAGGAAGCCGCAGCGGAATCCGAAGCCCAGTGCCACGGAGGTCTCGGGCTCGAAAGAAAGAGATGCGTCATTGAGCTGGAGCTTCTCCAGTGCGTCGCGGAGGTCGCCGTACTTGGCGCCGTCAGCAGGATAGATACCCGAGAACACCATTGGGTTTACCTTGCGGTAACCGGGAAGCGGCTCATCGCAGGGAAATTCGTCATTGGTGACGGTATCGCCAACCTGAGTATCGCCTATGCTCTTGATGGAAGCGGCTATATAGCCTACCTCGCCTGCTTCGAGACTGCCGTTGTTCACAAGGTTTGTGGCGTCCATGAAGCCTGCCTCGACCACGTTGAAAACAGCTCCCGTAGCCATAAGGCGGATATTGTCTCCCACCTTGACTCTGCCCTCCTTGATGCGGACGTAGATGATAACGCCCTTGTAGGAGTCATAGTAGCTGTCGAAGATAAGCGCCTTCAGGGGCTTTTCGGGGTCACCCTTGGGAGCGGGGATATCCGTTACTATCTTTTCCAGCACCGCCTCGATATTGGTGCCCATTTTTGCGGAGATACGGGGAGCGTCCATGGCAGGTATGCCTATGACGTTCTCCACCTCATTGCAGACTCTCTCGGGATCTGCCGAGGGCAGGTCTATCTTGTTGACCACGGGCACGACTTCAAGGCCATGCTCAATGGCAAGATAGGTGTTGGCAAGGGTCTGCGCCTCGATACCCTGTGAAGCGTCCACCACAAGGATAGCTCCCTCGCAGGCTGCAAGAGAACGTGACACCTCGTAGTTGAAGTCAACGTGACCGGGAGTGTCGATGAGGTTGAAGATATAGTCCTCGCCGTCCTGAGCGGTATACTTCAGACGGACCGCACGGGCTTTGATGGTGATGCCGCGCTCACGCTCGATGTCCATATTGTCAAGGAGCTGATCCTCCATATCGCGGATAGCGACGGTCTCGGTCTTTTCGAGGATACGGTCGGCAAGGGTGGACTTGCCGTGATCTATATGCGCTATAATACAGAAATTTCTGATCTTGTCGTTAGCCAAAGCTTTACCTCTTTTCAAACATATTTACTCAGTATAATTATATCAGAAACACCTTATTTTGTAAAGGACTTTTTTCATTATAAAAATGAAATTCCCCGCCACTCAGGCAGGGAAAGATATTCATTACTGAGGTACAAGGTCATAAAGAAAATCCAGTTCTTCGGGATCATCTATTTTGTATGTATTAAAGCCTCCGCTTAATCCTTCTCTCAAAGCAAAATATTTTCTGTCAGCAGAAAAGATGAATTCATAATTTCCGTTCATATGTGGTCTTTCGAGCCATTCTTTGTTATATGCCATGATGAGCCATATAAGATTTTTTGCAGCCGACTTGTCATGAGGCAAGCCGCAGTCCCAGAGATAGTACGTATAAGTATGATCGACTTCTTCAAACTCATGACTTGTAAAATAATCATAAAGCATTTGCTTGTGTTCATCTGTCAGCTCGCCATCAAGAGTGCTGTAAAGTGGGAACGAAGCAGGATTTTCTTTTTCCTCCTCAGTAAGGTCGTCATAGGTACGTCCGTTGTAATACCTGAAAGTGTTGAATTCATACTCCTCAAATATATCTTCCGGAAGCTTTTCAATTCGTATGACCGTTGGCTCGCCGTCTTCATCAGCCGTATTTACAGTCTCTGTCGTTGTAACTGTGGTGGTTGCAGTTGTTGTGACTGTTGTTGAAGATGTAGCTGTAGTCTCGGGTTCTATAGTTGCTGTGGTCGCTGCCTCAGTTGTAGTTACTGTTTCGTGATCGATGTCAGTTTTATTTTTGTTGCAGGCAGTAAGAGCTGCCGCACAAATTACAGCAAAAATTAGTGCTTTTTTCATAACATCACCTTTAATTAAGATTTTTTCAAATACAATTATAACAGATATCTTCCGACTTGTAAAGTCATTTTTGGCGGCCCCCACCTGTCTGGTCTGGGGAGAGCTAAATATCAAAAGAGCGAACACTAAGTCCGATCTTTAATTGCAGTAAATTAAATTCCGAATCACTTTAACCGCTCTGATAGTATTTGAACCCTTATCAACTAAAAAGAATATGTTTAGATATTTTTGTTAATCGATATTATCGTGATAATGTTTTGTATTACACAATAAAAATCAGCCATACGCACAGATTTCAAAGGAGATCGAATGCATATGGCTGAACTGTTAATCGTATTATATTCCGCTCATTACTCGGGAACGAGAGTAGTTCTCTTCTTGAGAAGGAATTCCTGTATCCTGAGAGCGTCATTTGAAGTAAGTCCCACTGTGGACTTATCAACATCGGCATTTATCCTGCCCTGTGCGGTAAGAGCCTTTTCGTAGCTTCCGCCCTCGCCGTACTTATCGGGATTTGCAAGGCACTGCATTACGAGGATAGCATCTGCAAGCTCAACTGTTCCGTCACAGTTTGTGTCGCCCCAGACTGTTGCTTCGCTGCTGCCGCCCTTTATAGTCACCTTATAGGAGATATCCACGCCGTAGCAGTAGGTGTATTTGTAATAGTTGCCAACACCTCCCTTGATATTTACAGTGTACTCACCTGCGGGAAGGGTCTTGAACTCATCCTTGGTGTATTCCTTGCCGCTGCTGTCTTTAATGGTCACGAGGCTGTCGCTGACATCGGCGTCAGTATACCTTCCGCCTCCTGAGCCTGCACCGCTCTGGGGAGTTCCACCGAACAGAAGACCGCTGAGGTCGAGCTCCTCACCCTGCTCATAAACCGTCTTTGTGGGGTATGAATCAACGCCCCTGAAGTCATAGCCGGGGTGGATAGTAGGACCTGATGTAGCAGTGGTGGTAGTTGTTGTATCGGCAGTTGTTGTAGTTGTAACAGAAGTGGTAGTTGTTGACGATGTGGCAGTGCTTGTAGTTGTAGAGGTCGTAGGTCTGGGAGTTGAAGCGCCGCCGTAGTACTCGGAAAGCGAGATACCGTTGCCTGCGCGTCCCAGCGGGATAGTGTGGTCAAGGCTTACGAACTTGCCGTCTGTGGTCTGCCAGAGGGCAGGCTTGATGAACTCGTACTTGACATCGTCCCACTTCTGGAAGTTATCGTAAACAAGTCCGCCTGTATCCGATGAATTCTCATTGAAGCACCAGAATGTGTGGTGGATATGCTTGTCGATCATATAGTCGCGGAGCTCCTGCATCCAGTGAACATTTTCACCTGTCTTGTCGTGCTCCTCATCGACCCAGCCGCCCCATTCGCCCATGAGCAGGGGTGAGATGTTCTCCTCAACGAGGAATGCCCATGTATCTCTCCAGTAATCGTCAAGGAGAGTCTCTCTGCTGAAGGTCTTGGAAGGATCGTTAAGATAGAACCATGTCTGCTTGTATACCTCGGGACCGTAGTCGTGAGGAGAGTATACCAGCTGGCTCTGATGCTCGCCGAGGTCAACGGGGTAATCTCTTACGCCGCGGAAATTAGCTCCCCACCAAGCGCCGTAATAGGGCTGGTACTCGGGATCGTCATAATGAGAGTAGTCGGTGGAGGGTGAATTCCAGTCAAATCCCTTGTCGGTCTTGGGATATACCTCGATACCTTCTACCATGATGAGCAGGTTGGGATTCTGGTCGAGGCAGGCTTTAGCGCCCTTCTCAGCGGCATAACGCCAGTTATTCGCATCTTTTGAGCCGTCCCACTTCGCAAAGATACCGTCGTCCTTTTTACCGTGGGGCTCGTTCTTCAGGTCGATGGCGATGATGGTGTCATCGTCCTTATAGTAATCGGAGAACCAAGCCAGAGCGTCCAGCCAGTCCTTCTCGCTGAAGTTTGTGTCATACCACAGAGCGTAGTTATGACCTGCAGCATTGGTTGTAGCGCAGTGAACGTCCATCATGATCTTGATACCGTTCTCGCGGCACCACTTGACTACCTGATTCCAGATGTCGAAGCTGTACATGGGAGTACCGCCCTCAACGCCCTCAACGGTCAGCTCGGGATTTTCGTACTCATTGAGCTTGATGATCGGGTCGGGCTTGCCTGCCTTCCACTGGAGAAGTATCTCCGTTGACATAGGAACACGGAGAAGATTGAAGCCGTGGTCTGCGATAAGGTCGAGACAGTGGTGAACGTTAGCCGACCATGCGCCATCGAATATCTGGCTTCCTACGTTGTAGCCGAACCAGTTGACGCCTGTCATCCAGACCTCATTGCCGTTCATGTCAACGATCTGTGCCTTATCGTTGACATGGAGCCAGTCGTCATGATACTCGTCGGGAGCTGCGACTGCTTTTTCCTTTGGCAGCTTGTTCACTGACGGAACAAGGAGCACAGCAGCAGCCGATACAACAGCAGCTGCTCTTTTGAAAAGATTTTTTGCCATATCAAGAAACCCCTCTCTTATTAAATATTGGCATTGTTACGAGTTTATTAACATCATTATTATACATCTTTTCGCATACCTTGTCAACGCCGTTTGTCGATTTCAGCAATAAATGGGGAATTTTTACTGAGTGTGCCTGAAAAAATTTTAAAAAAGCATTGATTATTCCGTGTCAATGATGTATAATTATTTACATTAAGGGGCTGCCTTATGGCAGTAATATTTATTTAGGAGGACTTTCCATGAAGATCAGAAAGATCACAGCTGCGTTTTCCGCAGCAGCGCTGCTCACAGCAGCATTACCACTGACAGCACAGGCTATCGAGACAAAAAACTATGACAAAATCAGTTTTGATTCGTGGCAGGCGGCATACCATGTGGTGCTCTCGGACTTTTTCGGCTCGGAGGAGTTCGACTTCACCGACAAGGACTCGACATCGGGCTCACGCTTCGAGCTGTACGACATCGACCACGACAGAGTGCCCGAGCTTTTTGTCTCACAGAACGGGGGACGCAGCGGACGCTGTGTAGTCTACTCGTTCTATAACAACAAGCTGTCACAGCCCGTTGTTCTCGGCACCTACGGCAACGCATTCGCCGATCCCAATGCTCATTACCTCGTTAACTATGACAGGCACATGGGCGAAGTGAGCCTCACATATTTCAAGCTCGAAAAGGGAGTTTTCACCAAAGAGATTTCCTTCAATGACAATTCCGAGCTGAAAGAAATGGGCGAAACAAATATCGTATACATGATCAACGGCAAGGAAGTTTCCGAGACCAAATACATTCAGGAAAAAGAAAAGTACGACCACATGGAGCTCATCGCCCACGGCAGAAAGACTCAGCTGGACGCTATGGACATAGAAAAGGACAATGTGATCTATTCATATTTCCTTGACCATTACACCGCTATCGGCGCATCAACCAATCAGAAAGATCTCAGTCTCACCATTGCCGACTCCATAGGCGATGTCCCCGTTACCGAAATTGAACAGAACGCCTTCAAGGGCAGCGAAAACTTAGTCTCGGTAACTATCGGAAAGAATATCCGCGATGTAAAGAACAGCGCGTTTGAAAACTGCACCAACCTGAAAACAGTGAAGTTCACAGGAGATCCGGGACGTATCGGTCCGAGAGCCTTTGCAGGCTGTACCTCTCTTGAGGCGTTCACCGGCATGGACAGCTCAAATATCTATAAAACATACAAGATCGTGGACGGCGTGATCTACCGTACAGATATGGGTGACCTTGCGGTATATCCCTCGGGCAAAAAGAACACATTCTTCTCCATTCCCAATGGTATACAGGCGATCGAGCCCAACGCCTTCACAGGCAATGCCTATATAGAGAACATCGTGTGTCCCGAATGGGTCAACACCATATGCGAGGGCGCATTCGCAGAGTGCCCCGCACTTAAAGAGGTCTCCGTTTACAATGGTGAAGCCCGTATAATGAACGAAAAAACGGAATGCACCGTCTGCAACAGCTATGATCCCAGAGTTCCGCTGAACACATACAAGGGCGTTATCATGGCATACATGGACTCCACCGCATACAAATGGGCAGATAACAGAGCTCTCCGGATAGTTCTTCTCACAGGCTCCTACATAAAGGAAACAGGCGATGTCACAAGAGACTCCAAGATAGACGCAGTTGACGCTTCCCATATCCTTGCGGAATACTCACGCACCTCCACAAACAAGGAACCGGAGATGGATTTCGCCCAGAGGCGTGCAGGCGACATCGACAAGAACGGGACCGTTGACGCAGTTGATGCCTCCAAGGTGCTCTCCTACTACGCATTTATCTCATCAAATAAAAATAATAACGAACTCACCATCGAGCAGTTCTTATCGATGGCACAGTAAATATCAGCTTAGAAGCTCCTCCCTCATCTGAGTGAGGAGCTTTTTTTCGCGCCTTGACACCTGCACCTGAGTCATTCCCAGCGCCTTAGCGGTCTTTGTCTGGGTGAGTCCGCGGAAGTACCTGAGCTCCAGCAGGGCGCGGTCCTCATGGGGCAGCCGTGCCATTATCTGTCTAAGTGCCAGCAGGTCGGTTATGCTCTCGTCGGGAGACTCCGTAGGGATATCGGTCTGACCCTCGTCATCGTCCCCTGCGGTAAGGGACACAGTGGGCTGACTTACGCAAAGCGCCTCCGCCACGGCAGACTCGGTCTCTCCCGAAAGCTGTGACAGCTCCGCCACAGTGGGCTCCCTCATCTCACGCTGTCGGAAGTCCTCACAGATACGGCTCAGCCGCATGGACAGCTCCTTGAGGCTCCTGCTGACGCGGACCGCGCCGCCGTCACGGAAAAGCCGCTTTATCTCCCCCAGTATGACGGGTACGGCATAGGTTGAGAACTTCACTCCCCTGCCGCTGTCGAAAGCCTTTACCGCCTTCAGCAGCCCTATGCAGCCTGCGGAGTAAAGGTCATCGTACTCGATGCCCCGTCCGCGGAAACGGTTGGCGCAGAGGTGGACAAGTCCCAGATTATCCTCGGCAAGGGGCTTCTTTACCTCAGTCTCCATGAGCAGAAAGCCTCTTTCTCATGGTGACGGTGGTGCCCTTGTCGGGAGCGCTCCTGACGGTCAGCCTGTCCATAAAGGACTGCATGACCGAAAAGCCCAGTCCCGACCTTTCCTCCTCGGGAGCGGTGGTGAAAAGCGGCTCCATAGCCTGCTCCACATCTGCAATGCCGCAGCCCTTGTCCCTGACCTTTATGTATATGACCCTGTCAGGGAGGAGCCTTACCGTAAGCTCAATGTTTCCCTTTTTGTGTCTGTATCCGTGGACTACCGCATTTGTCACAGCCTCCGATACCGCCGTGCGTATGTCGGACAGCTCCTCCACGGTGGGGTCCGCCTGTATCAGGAATGAGGACACCACCGCTCTTGCCGCGCCCTCATTCACCGACAGGGACGGCATGATGAATTTTATCTCGTTGAGTATTTCCATAGTCATTCTCCTTTTATCTTATTCTGACGATACGCTCCAAGCCTGCAAGCTTCAGCACACGGCGTATATATGGCTGTGGATTGCGTACCTCCAGCCTTCCGCCGCACTCCTTCATGAGCTTGCTCCTGCCCATTATGAGCCCTATGCCCGAGCTGTCCATAAAGGTGATGCCGCCGAAATCTATGGCAAGCTCTCTGGGCTGAGCCGTTACGATAAAGCGGTCCAGCTCCGCGCGGAGCTCCTTGGCGTTATGGTGGTCAATTTCACCGCTGAGCCTCGCAATTGCCGCTCCGTTGTCATTTTTTATGTCAATATTCATGTCCTTTCCTCCTTTTTGCTGCACCGCGCAGCCTTTTCATGCCTTATGATACCACCAACGAGCCGCAAAAAATGTCGCAGACCGTCGGCGGAGCAAATTTTCAAAAAGGATTGCAAAAAAAGCGGTCTGATGGTATAATGATAGTGTATGTCATCATACGGATATGAAAGATGTCTTTTCTGTATCAGGGGGAAAAATATGATCCTTTACTTTTCAGCCACAGGCAATACACGCTTTCTCGCCACAGAGCTGGCAAAGAAGCTGGACGACGAGTGCGTTGACCTTCTCAGCAGGATAAAAAAGGGCGACTACTCGGAAATACGCTCCGAAAAGCCCTTTGTGGTCTGCGCTCCCGTATATATCTGCGAGATGCCGCGCTTTCTCAGCAAGTATCTGAAAAAGGCACAGCTCACAGGCAGCCGCAGGGTCTACTTCATCTCAAACAGCGCAGGCTACAGCGGTATCACGGGATACCTTGCAAAGAAGCTTTTCCGCAGAAAGAAAATGGAGTTCATGGGCTATTCAGAGCTGGTGATGCCGAGGAATTACTACATCGGACACTACCCGGTACAGAGCAGCGAGGAGATACGCAGGCGCATACTCAATTCTTACAGCAAGCTTGACGATATAGCCGCCACCATAAGAAACGGCGGACGACTGAAGGCGAGATATGTATTCCTCTTTGAAAAGGTCATCACCCTGCCATTCAACCCCGTGTGGGCGAAGTACAAAATGCCCACCAAGGACTTCTTCGCCAATGAGAAGTGCGTGGGCTGCGGCAAGTGTGAGAAGGTCTGTCCCCTGAACAATATCTCCATCACGGACAAAAAGCCCCTCTGGGGCACCAGCTGCACCCACTGCATGGCTTGTATCGGCAACTGTCCCACCGACGCCATCGAGTACGGCGAGATAACAAAGGTCAAGGGCAAGTACAGCTTTGCCGACCACAGGGATGTGCTGAAGGACAAACGCTTCACCTCGGGTGCAAGGTCTGACAGTGCCCCGAAACACGACTACAAAAGGAGAAAAAATGGCTAAACAATTCTGGAAGGGCAGCACCCTTCTCGCTCCCGTGCCTGCGGCTCTTGTGACCTGCGGCACTATGGACTCTCCCAACGTCCTCACCATAGGCTGGACGGGCATAGTATGCACCCGTCCGCCCATGACATATATATCCGTCCGTCCCGAGAGGTACTCCCACGACATCATAAAGGAGTCGGGGGAATTCGTCATAAACCTTACCACCTCGTCAATGTGCCGCGTTACCGACTTCTGCGGAGTAAAAAGCGGCAGGGACGTCAACAAGATAGAGGTCTGCGGACTGCACACCGTTCCTGCAAAAATGGTATCGGCTCCCCTTATCGAGGAGTGCCCCGTCAGCCTTGAATGCAGGGTCACGGAGTCAAAGCTGCTGGGCTCCCACACCATGTTCCTTGCGGAGATAGTGGGCATAGACGCCGACGAAAAGTACCTCGACAGCAAGGGAAAGCTGAACCTCCAGCAGAGCGGACTCATGGCATTCGCCCACGGTGAATACTTCGCTCTCGGCAGAAAGCT
>AUXO015005480.1_pt1 | contig 11334 bp, 13 predicted proteins | sample 768731 | NCBI WGS metagenome assembly AUXO01 (sample SAMN02715735, study PRJNA202380) | gut metagenome | biome: sheep rumen | host: Ovis aries | place: New Zealand: Palmerston North | reverse complement strand
GAAATTAAATAAACTAACTAAACTTGTAGAAGTTTAATGGAAATTATTTTTGGACAGGGGTTCGAATCCCCTCGACTCCACCATAATGAAATTAATCCCTTAATTTATAGAGGGATTTTAATTATATATAAGATTATTGTTATTTACATATATAGTAATATATTTGTAAATTATTTTTTTATAATTGTAATTCAAATTTATATATGATATTCTTTAAATAGAAGGAGTGGATATATAAATGGAGAAGAAAAATAATGGCGGAATTTTGGTTGGAATATTGATAGGTTTAGTTATTGCTGTAGTTGTAGTTGGGGGATTGTTTGTAACAGGAACTATTGGATTTAAATCAAGTACAACTAATAATAGCGAGCAGAAAAGTTTAAATAATAATAATGAAGTAAATGAAAATAATTTAGATGATGGGTTCTCAATAGATGTAGATGAATTAGGTAAGATTAGTAAATCTGATTATAATTTTTTGAAGCAGGAGAGTACAAATGATTATACATTTAATTTGAGTGTTGATGGTAAGATAAATATTAATTTTGATAAGGATATTGAAAATATTTCTAATGCTAGGGATATGGTGTTATTTTTAACTCCATCTGATGATAGTAATTTATATATTCTTACGCAAGATGGTGATATTTATAAGTATAATGTATCAAGCTATAAAGAGAGTAATTATAAAGCTACTAAGGTTACTGAATATAGTAATATAGAGAGAATGATAACATATAATACTCGTAAAGCTAATGCTGGTGGGTGTGATTATGTTGTTCTTATAGATAATAATAATAAGTATTATACTCTTGATTCTTCATGTGTTTAATATTTGACAAATAATTGATTTGTTTGTATTATTAGTTATGCGGAGGATAAGTTTATGGATGAATTTATGGATAATAGGTTTGGTTATTTAAGAGATAAGTCATTGAATGAATTAACTGCTGAAAGAGAAGATTTGTTGGAAGAGACTAATTATTTATTAGAATTATTGGAAGATAAGAATGTTTCTTCTGAGGAAAAAAGTGAAATTAGAAATGTTGATTTGAAATATTTAAGAGAAAAGATGTTTTATGTAGATGAATTATTGAAGGAATATAAGTCTAAAAAGCGTATGTAACATAATATTTTGTAAAATATTATGTTTTTTCTTTTAAATAAGTGATTTTTGTGATAGAATTTAGGTATAGTAGGAGGAATAAGTATGACATTTGAAAAAAAATATTTACTGAAGAATTTGTTTTTGACGTGTTTAATTGTATTATTAGTTGTATTATTTATTTTTATTACTTATTCTATTAGACAGGGAAATGCTTCTAAGAATGTGCTTACTGATGTTATGATGATTGATGAGGAGAGCTATGGGAATACAACACTAAATTCTGATAATTTAAAGATGGTTCCTATTTTAGATAAAAATGTTAATTCTAATAGTAGTAATGTTATGTATATTAGTTTTAATGTTGGTGGTAGTAAAGAGAATAAAAATGTTGATATTATTTATGATATTGCGCTTGTTGATTTAAATTTGGATTGTGATTTGCTTAGTCCTTATTTGAAATGGAAATTGGTTAAGAATGGGACTCAAGAATATGTTGGTAGTTTTGATTATAGGTTTGATACTATAAAGAATAACAGGTTGGTTTTGACTGATATTCAACAGGATTTGGTTCCTTATAGTGATGATAAGAGTACATATGATCATTATGATTTTTATATGTGGTTATCTGATTCTTGTCAGGAGGAGGATATTCTATTGTGTAAGAATCACCCTAGTCAAGACAATTTAATGAATAAGAAGATTAGTGGTAAGATTGAAGTTGAGTTGTATGGTGATGATAAGAGTGCTTTAGTTAGAACTCCTAGTGATGTAATAGATACTAGTACTTGTATTAGTGCAAAATAAAAAAATCCTTTGAGGATTTTTTTTTATTCGTTTGATATAGCTGCTGTTGGGCAATAGTCAATTGCGTTTTTTACATTTTCTTCTTCTTCTTTTGTTACTTCATTATTTTTTACGTATGCTTTTCCTTCGTCGTTAAAATCAAATATTTTTGAATCTGTTAGTGATACACAGCTTCCACAGCCTATGCATTTATCTTCATCTATTTTTAAATTCATACTATCTCCTCGCTTTCTAGATTATCATAGCAATTAATTAGATAAAAATCAATAAAAATATTTTAATTTTACAAAAAGTATGATATTATTGTATTAAGATAAGAGGTGTTGTTATGGCAAGTAGGTTAGAAAAATATGGAGTTGATTTAGATACTAGCTCAGTTCAGTCTACAAGAAGTAGCCGTAATGCTAGACTTTATAAAGAAGTATATGGTAAATATGGAAATTTAGATAATTTACCTATTGAAGATAATACTAATGAAATAGATATGGAAAGTTTAAAGGAATTAGTTTTAAATAGTAATCGTAAAAGTAATGTTAAAAATTATAGTAATTATGTTGAGATGGAAAAAACATCGAAGAAGTCAAATGAGAATCGAATTTATGATATAAATGAGATGCTTGAGCGTGCTAAATATGAGAATAGTAAGTTAAAAGAACCAGTTAGTTACACTTCTAAAATTGATAAAAATATATTATCTACTTTGGAGAATGATGATGTATCTTTAGAAGATATTAAGAAAGAGACTAATACTTTGATAAAAAAGAATTCTTATAAAGATAAGGAAGATGAGTTATCTATGACTCGTGAGTTGAAATTTAAAAATTTGACTCGGGAGAATGATATGGCTACTAGAGATTTATCTTTGGATATGTTATCTGATTTAAAACCTACAGGTAATACTATTGTTACGAAACCCGTAGTTGAAAGTGATTTAGCAGTGGATAATGTAAAGAAAAATGATAATTCTGGTTTTATTAAACCTTTGACTGATATGTCTGGAATTACTAAGGAAGATTTTTTCTCTAGTGATACTAGTGATATTGATGTTATTAAAGAAGTACCTAAAAATAATATTGATAAAGATTTCTTTACTAGTTCGTATGAGTTTTCAAAAAAAGATTTTACATCAGATGATGATTTTGATGATGATGATGAAAAAGGTAGTGGATTGTTGAAGATTATCTTGTTGTTTTTGTTTGTTGTAGTATTAATTGGTGTTATTATATATTTTATATTGAATTATGGAATAGGTGCTTAATTATCATTAAAACTGACAACTTACTTGTCAGTTTTTTATTATAAATGGGATGTTTTAAAACATACTAATAACGAGGTGTTTATATGAGTAGTAAGAGAAAAAGAAAGAGTAATAAAAGAAATAAAAGAAAATTAAAAAAATGGGTATTAAAGTTATTAATTATTTTGTTGTTATTTATAGTTGGAATAGGTGCTTATTTCTTTTTGTCTAATAATAAGGTAAGTTTACCAATTATAAAAGAAAAATATGAATATCTTGCTAGTGATGTTAATGAGGTATTGATTTATGATTTGGATGAGGAAAAAAAGGAATTGACTCTTAATGATAAAAGAATAGTTAGGGGAAAAAAGGTTAAGGTATTAAATAAAGATTTTGATAAGGATGATGTTAAATATAAGTTGGTTGAATTAGATGGTAAGAGTTATTATATTAATAGTGATAATATTGTTTCTAATGAGAAAGATGTTGTGTTAGAGAAAAAAATTTATATTAGGACTGCACATACTATTTTGGAAGATATTGATAGTAGTAAGATTAATGGATTTGCTCCTAAGGGGAGTGAGATGGAAGTTGTTGATTATGACTATCTTAATGATGATGGTAGTGTTCATTTATATAAGGTAAAAGATGGATATGTTTATGGAAAATATACTTCATATACCTTAGAAGATGCTAAAAAGAATTATAAGAGTGATGTATATGATGCTATTCATAGTAAGGTATCTAATTCTTATGGTGGGGGAGATGCTATTAAGTTAGATTTTTATCCATATGAGAAAGTTAGTTTTGATAATAATAAGATGCCTGATAGTGTGTATGCTTTATATTTAAATAGTGGTGTTATTAATAATGTTGATAGTTATATTGAATTTGCTCGTGATACAAATATTAATGCTTTTGTTGTAGATATTAAGGATAATGAAAGTCCTGCGTATCCTGCTAATACTTTTAAGGAGCTTAGTCCTACTAATTATGATAAGGCATTAAATAGTTATGATGAGTATAAGAGTGCTATAAAGAAATTAAAGGATGCTGGTTTTTATGTTATTGGAAGAATTACTACTTTTAAGGATACTTTTTATGTAGAGGATCATAAAGAGAATGCTATTATGAATAAGAATACTAATTCTCCATATTTACATAATGGTTCTTATTGGCCTAGTGCATATAATAGGGATGTTTGGTATTATACTTTATCTTTAGCTAAGGAATCAGTTAAAGAGTTTGGTTTTAATGAGATTAATTTTGATTATGTTAGATTTCCAGATAGAATGAATAGTGTTAGTAGTTATATTGAGCTTGGTAATAAGTATGATGAGGATAAGATTGAAGCTATTCAAAATTTTGTTAGGTATGTTACTGATGCTTTGCATGAGGTTAATACTTATGTTTCTATTGATGTTTTTGGTGAGAGTGTTAATGGTAGTTATACTACGGCTTATGGGCAATATTGGCCTGGTATTAGTAATGTTGCTGATGTTATTAGTGGTATGCCTTATCCTGATCATTTTGCGGCATATTCTTATGGAATTGCTAAGCCATGGAATAATCCTTATTCGCTTATGAAATATTGGGCGACTGATGCTATGGCTAGGCAAAAGGAGATTGAGACTCCTGCTAAGGTACGTACTTGGATTCAAGCATATGATGTTATGAGATATGTTGATTCTAATGGAATTAATTATGATGCTTATAATGTTGAGCAGGAGATAAAAGGTTTATATGATGCTGGTACAAGGGGAGGTTATATTACTTGGTTAGCTAATTCTAGTATAGAAAAATATAAAAGTCAAAAAAAAGCCTTTCAAATTGACTACTTTAAAGAGTATAATAGTTAGAGGGAGGAATTATTATGACTAAAGTAATTGAAATAGATGATAAGAAGTATGAATTAATTAAAAATTATCGAGATGCTTATAATGATGAAGAGTTTAGAAATAGATTTACTGATTATTTTTATGATTATGATTATATTGTTGGGGATATATCTTATAGTAAACTTAGGTTGAAGGGGTTTTATGATGATAAAAATAAGAAGGTTAAGAAAATTAATAATTATAAGGATGTAGATAACTATTTAAAGGATTTTTGTGCTAATGAATGTAGACATTTTATTTTGAAGAAAATGTAGAAAAATATTATTGAATGTTTTTCTTTTTTCTTGTTAACATTTAAATATTTGTTTGATTTAGTGATATAATCATAATAATTGTTAGAGAGGTAGGTGATTATATTGAGTTATATTAAGGGTACTTTTATTAAGGAGATATTTAGTAATAAGGATAATGGATATATGGTTGGTATATTGAAGTTAAAAGAGACTGATTTGGATATTAGTAATAATACTGTTTATTTTACTGGTAGTTTTTATAATTTGAGAATAAAGAGTAATTATACTATGTATGGGGAATATGTTAATCATAGTAAGTATGGTAATCAGTTTAGTGTTAATACTTATGAATTATTGCTTCCTACTAAAAGGGAAGAGTTAATTGAATTTTTATCTAGTGATTTGTTTCCGATAGGTGAGAAGACAGCTAGTAGGATTGTTGATGAATTTGGAGATAATACTTTAGATGTTATTATTAATGATAAGGATAAGTTAGATGTAATTCCTCATTTGCCTAGGGCTCGTATTGATAAGATTAATAAGATATTAGCGTCTTATGAAGCTACTAGTAAGATAGTTATGAATTTGACTAGCTTAGGGTTTAGTAATAAGAGTGCTTTATCTATTGTTAATAAGTATAAGGGAAAGACAATGGATAAGATTAATAATAATATATATTCTTTAATTGAGGATATGGGATTTAATTTTAGTGATATAGACGAAATTGCTTTATCTTTTGGTATTGATAGTGATGATGATAGGAGAATTCAAGCTTTAATTATATATGTTATGAATGATTATACTTTTTTAACAGGGAATACTTATATGGAATATGATGAGATATATCATGAGGTTTTGAAATATAATAAGAATATTACTGATGAGATGTTAGAATATAATGTTTATAAGTTAAATGAAGCTTTTAAGATTAAAATTGTTGATAATAGATATTATTTGAAAGAGTTTTATGAGGCTGAGGAATATATTGCGGATAAGATATGTTTTTTAAATGATATTGAAAATCCTATTCCTTCTAAATTAGATAGTAAGATAAGAGAATTAGAGATTAGTAATAATATAGAGTATGATAAATTGCAAAAAGAGGCTATAAAGAAGTCTATTATTAATAATGTTACTATTATTACTGGTGGTCCTGGTACTGGTAAAACTACTATTGTTAAGGCTATTGTTTATTTGTTTAGAAATTTGCTTAATGCTCGAGAAGAGGATATTGCTTTGTTAGCTCCTACTGGGAGAGCTGCTAAGAAGTTAGCTGAGACAACTGGGCTTCCTGCTTATACTATACATAGGTATTTAGGTTGGGATAAAGATGGTAATAAGTTTTCAGTTGGTATTCATAATCCTAATCGTGAAAAGTATATTGTTGTGGATGAGGTTAGTATGTTGGATACTATTCTTTTGTCTTCTTTATTAAAAGGAATTAAGAGAGATGTTAAGTTAATTTTAGTTGGTGATTATTATCAGTTACCTAGTGTTGGTCAGGGTCAAGTTTTAAAGGATTTGATTGATTCTGATTTGGTGGATGTTATTAAGTTAAATTGTTTATATAGGCAAAATGAGGAATCTTATATACCAATACTTGCTAGTGAAATAAAAGATAAGGATTTGAGTGAAGCATTTATAAATAAGAAGGATGATTATAATTTTATTACTGTTGATAATACTATGGTTATACCTACTATTATGTATATTGTAGAAAATGCTATAAAAAAGGGATATACAGATAGAGATATTCAGGTTTTGGCTCCTATGTATAAGAGTATTAATGGTATAGATATGTTAAATAAGAATTTGCAAGGTTTGTTTAATCCTAAGACTAATGATAAGAATGAATTGGTTTTGTCGGATATTGTTTATAGAGTTGGGGATAAGGTATTGCAACTTGTGAATGATACGGAGTTTAATGTTTATAATGGTGATTTAGGATATATTACTGATATTATTGATGCTAAGAAGAGTGCTAGTAAGAAATTAGAGTTAATAGTAGATTTTGATGGGAATAGAGTTATATATACTAGGGATAAACTTATTAATATTAGGCATGGATATGCTATTAGTATTCATAAAGCCCAAGGAAGTGAATTTCCTATAGTGATTATGCCTATTGTTAATAATTTTAATAGGATGTTATATAATAAGCTTATTTATACTGGAGTAACGCGAGCTAAAAAAACTTTGATGATTGTCGGAGATCCTAATTGTTTTATTAATGGTATTAAGAATGATTTTGTTGATAATAGGAAGACTACTTTAAGAAGTATGATAGAAGATAAATATAATTATAATAATGTATAAATATTTGGAAGTTAGTTATAATAATAGTGGATACTTATTGTATCTATCATAGATTCTAAGGAGTTGATAATATGAAAATGAAGAGTAGTATGATGCTAGTTTTAATGGGTGTTGGTGGTACTTTGTTGTATCAACAAATAAGAAATGGTAATGCTAAGAAGTATATTAAGAAAATGGAAGGTATTGCCATGAAAACATATGATGATTTAGAAGATATGATGTAAGTTATTCACAAGTCTATTGACTTGTGAATTTTTAGTTAATATTGTGGACAAACTTGAATATTTTATATAAACTAGCAAGAGATGTGGGGGAATTTTTATGCAGTATTTTTCAAATGAGATGTCGATGAAAAGTTTTTTAAAGAGTGAGTCAGAAAGATTGGGAATAAATATTAATAATGTTTATAGTACTTATTTTTCTAGATTGTTACTGGAGAGAATTAGTATATATGATGATCGGGAAATTATTGTTAAGGGTAGTTTTGCTCAATTTGTTCATTTAAAGAAATTTGTTAGGCCTATTACTGATGTTGATTTGGCGAGTGTTCGTGGTCATCATGATCCTATTATTACTTTGGTTCAAGCTATGAGTGATAGTCAGAATGATATGGTTAGTTTTGGGTTTAGGAAGAAGCCTTATCAAAAAGATACTGGTATATATAAAATTCCTTTGGTTTCAACTTTTGAAGGTATTCGTCAACCTGTCAGTATTGATTATCGGGAGAATCATCCTTGTATTTTTGAAAAGCAGGAGAAGGTTGTACCTAAAGTATTTATTGGTGATGATGAATATGAGGTTATTGTTCCTTCTTTAGAAGAGACGTTAGCAGAGAAGTTGTGTATTATATTAGAAAGTCACAGGAATGATATATTAAATACTAGGGTAAAAGATTTTTATGATATATATCAGTTACATGGTGGTAAGTATGATTTGGATAAGTTTTCTTATTATTTTGAGAAGATGTTATATTTAAGGGGAAAGGTAACAGAAGAATATATTACTACTAAAATGTTAGATGAGAATTTTATTAGGGCTCATGAAGAGGAATGGGATAGAAGTAAAAAAAAGTATGAATTTTTAGATAATGATATTACTTTATATGGTGCTGTTTATTATACTAGGGGGGTTCTTAGTGAGCAAATTCAAAAAATAAAGCAAGGAAAAAATAAGAATTATATTTTGATAAAATAATATATTCTTTTTTTCTTTTTTTTGATATAATTAGTTATAGTAAATGAGGTAGTTTTTATGAATTATTGTATAAAGTTAGAAGAATTTGAAGGACCATTAGATTTATTATTACATTTGGTTAAAGAATCTAATGTAGATATATATAAGATAAATATTAGTGAAATTGCTGATCAATATATGGAATATATTAAGGGAATAGATGAGATTAATATTAATAATTCTTCTGAATATTTGGTTATGGCAGCTACTTTAATGGAGATAAAGTCTAAGTCTTTATTACCTAAAGATAATATATTAGATAATGAAGAAGAGGAAGAAGATCCTAAAGAAGTATTAATAGAGAAGTTAGTTGAATATCAAAGATATAAGGAGATTACTAAGAGTTTTAAGAAATTAGAATTAGATAGAATGGATATTTATACTAAAGCTCCTATGAATTTAAGTTCTGTATGCGAGGAAAAAATTACTAATGATACTGGAGTTACTGCTACGGATTTGATGCAAGCTTTAGTTGATTTTTTGGAAAGAAAGAATATGGAAAAGCCTATTAATACAAAGGTTACTAATAGAGAGTATAGTGTTAGGAAGAGAAAACAAGATATAAAGAAATATTTACTTGATAAGGGTCGTGCTGTATTTACTGATTTGTTTTCGGAATATAACAAGAGTTATATTGTGGTAACTTTTATGTCTATTTTGGAAATGGCTAATGAGGATGATATTATTTTGAATCAAGATAAAAATTTTGGTGATATATTGATAGAGTTGAAGGTGAAATAATGTTAGGAATACTTGAAGGATTATTGTTTGTTGTAGGAGATGATGGACTTAGTCTTAGTGAAGTTATGTCTATTTTAAATTTAAGTGAAGAAGAAGCTAAGGATTTGGTTTATAAGTTAAAGGCTAGTTATGAAAACGAGGATAGAGGGCTTAGGTTAAAGTATTTGGGGAATACTTTTAAGCTTACTACTAGAGAAGAACATAAGGAGTATTATGAAAAGTTACTTATGACTCCTAGTAGTCATGTTTTATCTCAGGCGGCTTTGGAAGTTTTAGCCATTGTTGCTTATAATGAACCTATAACTAGAGGTACTATTGATGAGATGAGAGGTGTTGATTCTTCTTATGTTATTAGAAAATTGTTAGCTAAGGGGTTTATTAAAGAAAGTGGTAGGAGTGAGATGCCTGGTCATCCTATACTTTATAAGACTACTAATGATTTTTTAGATTATTTTGGTTTATCTACTAAGGATGATTTGCCAGATATAAAAGATATTGAAGTTGATGATAGTGAAAAAGATTTGTTTAAATCTAATTATAGAGAAGAATAAGAGGTGTTATTATGGATATAATTGAGATTATTAATAAGAAAAGATTAGGTAAAATATTATCTAAACACGAGATTGAATATGTTGTTAATGGTTATGTATCTGGAGATATTCCTGATTATCAAATGAGCAGTTTGTTAATGGCAATTGTTTTAAAGGGTATGACTGATGCTGAGATAATTGCTTTAACAAATATTATGTTAAATAGTGGTGATAGATTAGATTTAAGTAGTTTAGGTAATGTTGTTGATAAGCATTCTACCGGTGGTGTTGGGGATAAGACTACTATGATAGTTGCGCCTCTTGTTGCATCTTGTTCTGTAAATGTTGCTAAAATGAGTGGAAGGGGATTAGGACATACTGGTGGTACTATTGATAAGTTAGAGTCTATTCCTGGATTTAATGTTAAATTATCTAATAAAGATTTTTTTAAACAGGTAAGTGATATTGGAATTGCTGTTGTTAGTCAGACTGCTAATTTGGTTCCAGCTGATAAAAAGATTTATGCATTAAGGGATGTTACTGGTACGGTAGAATCTTTGCCTTTAATTGCTTCTTCTATTATGAGTAAAAAAATAGCTAGTGGTGCTAAGAGATTGGTCATAGATATAAAGGTAGGTAATGGGGCTTTAATTAAGACTAAGAAGGATGCTCTTAAGTTAGCTAAGTTAATGATTAATATTGGTAAGTCTCATAAGATAAAGGTAGTTTGTATTCTTACTAATATGGATATTCCTTTGGGTAATAATATTGGTAATGCTTTGGAAGTTGAAGAAGCTATTGATATTTTAAAGAATAAGAGACAGGGTAATTTAAGAGATTTATGTGTAGAACTTGCTTCTTATATGGTATCGTTAGGATTAGAAATTAATATAGATGAAGCTCGTGAAATGGTTATAAATAATTTAGATAATGGTAAGGCATATCTTAAGTTTTTAGAATTTGTTAAAGCTCAAGGAGGAGATATAGATAATCTTCCATGTAGTAAATATAAGTTTAATATTAAGAGTAATAAGGATGGATATTTAACTAAATTAGATGCTTTAGAAATTGGGAAATTATCTATGCATTTGGGTGCTGGTAGGGTTAGTTTAGATGATAAACTTGACTATGGTGCTGGTATCAAGATACATAAGAATATTAATGATAAGGTAAAAAAAGGAGATATTATTATGACTTTATATACTAGTCGTGATTTATATATTAAGGATATGCA
>AUXO011503534.1_pt1 | contig 11334 bp, 4 predicted proteins | sample 768731 | NCBI WGS metagenome assembly AUXO01 (sample SAMN02715735, study PRJNA202380) | gut metagenome | biome: sheep rumen | host: Ovis aries | place: New Zealand: Palmerston North | reverse complement strand
GGCGAAGGGCAGCTCGACGTATTCGTCTTTTTCTTTTGCCTCGAGCGAGCGGTAGAAGTAGGCCGTCTGCTGTCTCACATCGCTGTGCCAGAGGAATGTGTTTCCCTGTCTGGTCAGGAACTTCAGCCATTGCTCGTGGAGCTCGTTTCTGGCTGTGGTCTGTTGTATTTCGCGTTTCAGCCGGTTTACTTTCAAGTGGCGTTGGCGCACGTCGCTGATGTCGATGGCTGACACGAAATAGGAGTAGATGTCGCCGGTGACGCTGAACAGCGGATGGATTTGGAACTCAATGTAGCGGTCGACGTTGATTTCTGGGTATTTCATGTGCTGGCACATGAGTATGTCTTCGCGGTCCTCGGGCGTGAAGATGCCGTGGAATTGAGGTGTATCGAAGAGGTTGAGGCTCTTCCAGTAGCGCTCGGTTTCCGGGTTTTCGCTGCTGATGCCGCACAGCTGCTTCATGGCATCGTTGAGGCTTATCAGCCAGCCATCCTTGTCGTAGAACGACTGGGCTACGAAAGGCAGGTTCGATAGCGTGTGGAACAGCTGTTCCATCTCGCGGGTGTCGCGGTCGTCCTCCATGTTCTTTGTCAGGTCGTTGACCGCATTGATGACGAAGGCGGGCTGCCCGTCGGCATCCAGCTCCACGATGGCGTGGCCTTCCAGGTTGAGCCAACGGTCGTCTTCGCCGAAGGCTTTCCACCGCTTCCTCAGTTCAAACTTTCGCTCGCGTCCGCTGAGCAGCATGTTCATCTTTTGGGTGAATTCCTGTGCTTCATGGGGGTGTATGTGCTCAGTGAACTCTTTCAGGCTGATGCCTTTGCTCGGGAGAATGGGCATTCCGTAGCTGTTGGTGAAGAGGTCGCGCTTGATGTCGTATTCCACGATGTGGAAGTTGCCCATGTGCAGGGCCTTGTACATCATGTCGTACAGGTCGCGAGAGTTGCGGGTGGCGTGGCGCAGGTGTTTCCTGGCCATGCGTGTCATGCCGTAGAAGATGGCTGTGAGCAGCATCAGGCCAATGAATATGTAGACGAAGGGCCAGAAGTTCCATGTCTTTTTGATGCGTTCGGGGTGCAACCACTGGTCGTTGATGCGCTGCACCTCGCCGCTCTGTTTCAGTCGCGAGTAGATGTCGTCGATTTCGTAGATGAGGTCCTTGTCGTGTCCGATGATATGGATTTCGCTGACGGGGAGGCTGACATCCTTGAGCTCCAGACCTTCCAGGTTCAGCTCCTTGATTTTCCTTTTCAGCGGTTCCTCGCCCCACACGAAATACTTGTAGTCGCCGGCTATGACCCCCTGTAACGCCACTTTGGGCGACTGGTATTCTATGTTGGCGGCCTCTTCGGGGGTGACGTCGCGGAAGAACATGCTTGTGTAGTCGCCGGGTTTCAGCACCAAGCCTCCGCTGATGAGCTCCTTGTTCGACACAGTATGGCCGGTGGTGTCGGCCAGGGTGGCGGCGCAGATGCGGTCGTAGTTGATGATGTTTTGGGTGCTGTGGTAGGCCGACGAGCGGTAACGGCGCACATTGGCCAGGATGAGGTCGGCATCGCCGCGTTCGAAGGCCTTCATCGCGCTGCTCCATTCCTTCAGGATGAAGCGGCAGGGAATGCCCATTTCCTTGGCTATGCGTTTCATCAGGTCGATGTTGGTTCCTGCGGGCACTCCCTGGTCGTTCAGAAATTCGTAGGGCGGCTTGTCCCAGTCGCCAATGATGGTCAGGGGATGGTCGGCGTCATATTGCCTTCCCCTGTTCTGCCCGGAGGCTGGCAAGGCTGTCAGGCCGAGGGCAAACAGCAGGAGGAGTGCTGTTGCCACCTTATATATTATATAATAGGTCTTCTTCATGTTTAACGGTTGTTTCTTTAGTTTCCTTTAGACGGTCTTCTTTCGCTTGATGACGTCGGCATGGCAGGGAAGCAGCACCCAGATGGTTGTGCCCAGTCCTTGCTCGGAGCTTATTTCCATGGAGCCTCCCATCTGCAGGGCCAGTTCTTTGCAGATGGTCAGTCCCAGTCCGCTGCTGGTGTGGTCTTCATCGCCAGAGTTGCGGTTGAGCTCTTCGAGCTTTTCAGAGTCAATGCCCTCGCCAGTATCTTCCACCGAGATGGTGAGTCGTCGGCCTACGTAGTCGTAGCGTGTGCGGATGTAGCCCTTTTGCGTGTGTTGGGCGGCATTCAGCGTCAGCTGTGAGATGAGGTAGCCCAGGTGCTCGCCGTCAATGTCGACCACAAGTTCCTTGTAGGGATTGTCGACAATGTAGTTCACGTCGCTGTTCATGTGCTTCTCCCATCCGTTGCGGCAGTAGCTTTCGAAGATTTCGGCCAGGTCGGTGGGCCTCTTCGTTATCTCTACCATGTGGGCTTCCAGGCGCGACAGGTAGAGAATGTTGTTGATGATGTGGGTCAGCTGGTCGGCATTCTCCATGATGGTGTTGATGGTGGCCATGTCGGTCTCTTCGTTTTTGTTTGCATTGAGCAGGGCAGCATTGTCGGTCACTTTGCTCAGGGGCGTTGTGATTTCCTGCATCATGTTTCTTACGAAGAGCGTCTTGGTGTCCTCAATCTCCTGTGCTTTGGCTTCAAGTCGGGCCAGCTGCTGTTCGACGTCTTTCTCTTCCGAGATGTCGCGCAGTATTCCTATATACTCAGTAACGTTCTTGTTCCGGTCGAGCTGCGGAATCAGGTGGAAGTCCACGTGAAGTATGCGCTGGCCCTTGATGCGCAGTATGGTGCGCAAGTCGCCCGTGATGGGGGTGAGCGTCAGGCTGTCCATGCTGCTGACGAAGCGCATGGCCTTGTTGCTCATGCGGCTGTCGATGAGCGTCATGAGTCGCGTCTGCGTCAGTTTCATCTGCACCTTGTTGACACCTTTGAAGATGGTGAGCACGTGAGAGATGGGCGAGTAGCTGACGATGCGCGACAGTCCGCCGCTGATGAACTCGTCGATGGTGCCGATGTATTCTTCTTCCTTTGCCTTGATGTCCTGAAGGCGTTGCAGGCATTCTTTCTGCTTTTCCTGCAGGAGCGTCTTGTAGTGCGAGTCGGAACAGATGGCAAAGGTTCCCAGCAGCTCGTGGTTCTCGTCGTAGGCTGTCATAAATCGGTAGTCGACGATGAGCTTTCCCTCGCATTTGATTGACTTTACCTTGCGCTGGCTGCTGGGTATGCGAGTCATGTCGACAATCATTGTGGCGTAGAAGTTGTTGGCTTCCTCTTCCGTGATGTCAATCTCGAAGAAGTCTTTCAGGGTTACTTGTTCCTCAATGAGTTCGTCGCGGTCGCACTCGAACAGGTCGCAGCCCTTCCAGTTGATGTTGGTGAGCACGTTGTTCTTGTCGAAGAACAGGATGGCCACCATCGGTGTGTAGAACACGGCCCAGTAGTCCATGGCCTCTTCCTCGGCCTTCTGTTCGCGTCGGCGTTTCTCCGTGACGTCTTTCTTGGTGCCGATGATGACCGTCGGTTTGCCGTGCTGGTTGCGGTGCAGCACCGAGAGGGCGATGACGAAGTCGTGCATCTCGGTGTCGCCGTCTTCGCGTGCGTCTTTGGCCTTGATGTCGAGTGTGATGGTCTGCTCTTCTGCACCATCCTCGCATGGCGGTAGTGCGGCCAGTTGCTCGATGGCAGCTTTCAGCCGTTCGAAGTCGTCGGGGCTGTAGCGTGTGGCAAATTCCTCGCGGCTGTAGACGTAGGCTGGCTGTCCGTACTCGTTGCGCCAGGTGAACTGGTGTGTTCTCAGGTCGTAGGTCCAGATGCGCACGCCGCTCGTTTCGAGGATGAGCGCCAGTCGCCGGTTGCGCTTGATGTTGTCGGCGGTGATGCGTGTGGCTTTCTGCCGGTAGGCCAGTATGAAGATGAGCATGACGAGCAGCAGGGCGCCTATGCCTGCTGCTGCATACCATACCCATACCGGTGTGTGCTCCTCCTGCCGCTCGGGGTAGAACCATTTGTTTTGCAGCGGCAAGAGCTTGTCGGTTGAGTTAAGGAGTACGAAGACGCTGTCGAGCTGGCTGATGAGATGCTTGTCGCCCGACATGAACTTATATTCGCCGTGGGGCATGTCGACGGGCGTTATCTCGAGGTTGTCTATCTGGAACTTCCTGAGCATCCATTTCAGCGAGAGCGTGTTCCACACCAGTTCGCCCTTCTCTTCGGTGCTCATCTGTTTGATGGTCTCGCCAATGGTGCTGGTGGGAATGGCGTTGTTGCCCCAGCCGTAGTCGACCATGAGGTGGTGGCACAGGCTGCTGTCGTTGACGTAGACCTTGTGTGTGGCCAGGTCGCGGAAGTTGTGGATTTTTGTAGGCGAGCTTTTGGGAGACAGGATGCTCTGCGTGAACAGCGTGACGGAGTTCTCGCTGTAGTAGCCATACTGTTCGTGGAATCCGGCAGTAAGTCCGATCATCAGGTCCGACTTTCCTGCTTTCATGTCTCTGAAGGCCGCCATGCGTGGCTTGAGCTTGATGACATAGGGAATGCCCAGCCGCCCCAGCATCAGCTTCATCAGGTCGATGTTGTAGCCGTCGGGCTGTCCGTTGTCGTTCAGGAAACTATAGGGCCATAGGTCCTGTGCTCCCTCGTAGATGAGGGGGCGCTCCTGTGTGTAGGCTCTGCTTTTGAGCGTGTCCTGTGCCGTGATGTTCAGGACTGCCGACAGACACAGGATGACTGTCGTCAATGTTTTATGGTTCATTGTTAGGCTTGGTTGTTTTCTTTTCGTTCGCAGGGAATCCAGATCCAGAAGGTTGAACCCTTGCCTTCGCCTTCGCTGTCGACTCCAATCTTTCCGTTGCAGCGGTCGGCTATCGATTTGCAGATGGAGAGTCCGAGACCGGTGCCTTGTATGAAGTCGTTCAGCTTGACAAAGCGTTCGAAGACCGAAGCCTGCTTGTCCTTGGGAATGCCTGCTCCGGTATCTTCGCAATACATATAGATGCCGCCGTTCTCATAGCGATAGCCCACCTTGATGTGGCCTTCGTGGGTGTATTTGACGGCGTTGGTTACGAAATTGGTGATGACTTGCTGCATGCGTCCCTTGTCGAGACGAGTGGGGAAGCTGTCGTAGGGGTTGTCGACGATGAAGGCAACGCCAGGCTCCTGGACGCGCTGTGCCAGCGTCTGGCAGATATCGTTGAACACTTGTGCAAAGTCTACGTCGGTGATCTCGATGTAGAGTGGCCCCTGGTTCATGTTCGATGCCTCGATGATATCGTCGATGAGGCGCAAGAGCATGTCGCAGTTGTTGCGGATGATTCGAATGAACTCGTGCTTGTCTTCGGGCGATTCTACCATCTGCAGTAAGTCGGCAAAGCCCACGATGGAGTTCAGCGGGGTGCGGATTTCGTGGGTCATGTTGGCCAAGAACACGCTCTTCAGCTTGCCCGATTCGTCGGCACGTGCCGTCTCTTGCTTCAGTTTCTCCTGAATGTCCATCAGCTTGGTGATGTCGCGGGCTATGCCGAAGTAGCCCGTCATGTTTCCTTTCTCGTCGAAAGAGGGAAGGCCGCTGAGCACAAACCAAGAGGTGGCGGGTGTGACGGGTGTATAGTTGAAGTGGTGGGTGGCATTGAAAGGTTTGCCTTGCATGATGGTCTCCACCATATTTTGTTCGGCTTCCTTTTGGTCTTCCTCCGGCATCCAGCTCAGGTAATCGTTTTTGGTTTTTACAATGTCGACGTGTGACAACGTGCGTGAGAAAGTGATTTCTTGTTTGATAAGGTTGAAGGTCCACACATAGGTGTCGCTTTTCTCCAGCAGATAGCGCAGCTCGTTTTCATATTGTGTGATTGCAGCATTGGCTTCCTGTAGCTCGTGCTCGTTGTTGATTTGCGTGAGGTACATGTTGCGCTCGTCGGTAATGTCGCGTGCCGTGACGGTGTGGTAGAGCAGTTCGTCGTTGACGTCGAAGATGGGACGGATGCGGAACTCGAGGTACCTGTCGATGCCCATCTCCGGATAATGCATGTGCTGGCAGCAATGCATGGCATCGTGGCTCGTTGGGTCGAAGTCTTTGGCGAAGATGGGCACATCCTGCAAGCGCGACACTCTGAAAAACTCGAGGTTATCTTCCGTGATGCCGCAGATTTCCTTCATCTTCCTGTTCAGGTCGAGCAGCTTGCCGTCTTTGTCGTAGAACGACATGGCGATGAGCGATGTGTCGAACATTCTCCAGAACTGCTGCGTGAGTGCGTCGTCGGAGTAGCGGTGCCCCACGCTTTCGGTCATGTCCTTGACGGCATTGACGGTGTATCGCGGTCTTCCGAAATCGTCGAGCTCCAGCACGGCGTGACCTCTGAAGTGGCGCCAGTTGGGTTTCTCCTTGGTGCCGCTGTTCCATTTGATCTTGATGGCCTTCGAGGTGATTTGCTTGCTAAACATGTCGTTACTGTTCTGCGTAAAGTGCCCTTTGTCTTCATCGGCCAGGCGATCGATGAACTCCTCGAAGGTGATGCCCTCCTTTGGCAGAATGTTTCCCTGCTGATTGGTCAAGAGATTATTCTTGATGTCGTACTGCAAGACGATGAAGTCGCCTTTCTTCACAGCCATCGACATCATGTTCATCAGGTCAGCGTTTCTGACGACAGCCTTCCTGATGTTTTTCTTCATGAACTGATTAGCCAGAAGCATCAACACAATGAGCGTAGCAAGCACGAGCAAAATGCCGATGATGGCTTTTGGCGATAAATGGTGCTTGATTCGCTCCGGGTGGAACCACTTGTTGTGCAGCTCCTCGAGGTCGCCGTTGTGCTCCATCTTAGTGTACTCGGCATCGATGATTTCGATGAGGGTGCCGTCGTGGCTGAAGCCCCTCAGTTCAACGGGAGGAATACCGGTATTGCAGAGCTTGATGTTTTCAATGTTCAGCTGCTTGATCTTGCTCTTGAGCGGAATCTCTCCCCAAAGGAAGTATTTGTAGGCTCCGCTTCTGACGCCCGCAAGTGCATCGTTCGATGAGCATGAAACCGTCTTCAGGTCTGGCAGATTATCTTTGATGAAGTCGTAGAGCGACGGACTTGAAATCTCGAGTGCGATGGTACCGTTGACATCGGCCAGTTCTTCATACGAGTTGATGCTCTTGGTGTCTGTGAGCGCTGCGGCCTTGATTTCGTAGTAGGTGTAGGCGTTTCTTGTGGTGTAGAATACGTTTGCCAGCCTTTTGGAGCGTGGGGTGATGATGAGGTCGATTGTTTCGTTGTTCAGCCCGTCGATGAGGTTTCTCCATCCTGTGACCACGAACTTATAGGGAATGTCGTTCTTCTCCAGGATGATTGATATCAGTTCGACGTCGAAGCCAGTTGCTTCGTCCTTGTCTGATACGAACTGGTAAGGCGCGAAGTCCCAGTTGCAGCCAACGATGAGCGGATTCTCCTTGGTGTAGGCGCGCTTGGTGTTTTTTGCAGCGCTTATGTTTGCCGTCGAGAACAGCGCCTGCGCAAGCAAGAGGCATGCAACAGCTGTGATGTTTCTGAGGGCTTTCAAGTATGTCGTGTTCATAACTTTCTTTGCTTCTGTTCTGTCGTTACACAATCTTTCGTCCTATCGTCGTAGCTTCGCAGGGGATGGTAATCCATACGGTAGTACCCTTTCCTTCCTCCGAGTTGATGTCGATGCTTCCACCCATTTGTGCGGCCAGTTCCTGGCAGATGGGCATGCCCAGTCCTGAGCCGTTAGGCTTGCTGCTGGCAAAGCGCTTATAGATACGGCTGAGTGTTTCCTTGTTCATGCCGCATCCTGTGTCTTCGATGGTGATGATGAGCTTGTCGGAAACGTATTCGTAGCGTGCGCTGACGCTTCCGCTGGTGGTGTGTTGTGCGGCGTTTGCCACCACCTGCTCGATGATGCGCCCCACGTTGGCATCGTCGATGTTCACAACGAGGTGCTCATAGGGATTATGTACCACGAAGTGGACGCCTGCCGGCTCATTGCCGCCCCAGCCTTGATAGCAGTAGGCTTCGAATGTGAGCGCAAAATCTGAGGGCTGCGGTTTGATTTCAATCATGTGGGCGTCGAGCCTTGAGAGGAACAGGATTTCGTTGATGAGGCTGAGCAGCTGGCTGGAGTTTTCCTTCATTTCCTTGACGAAGATTTCTTCCTCCTCGTTGGTGTGCTCCATGTCGAGCAGTTCTGCGAAGCCCATGATGGTGTTGAGCGGCGTACGGATTTCGTAGCTCATGTTCCTGAGGAAATTGTTTTTCAGGTTCTCTATGTCCTGTGCCCTCGTCGTCTCTAATTGCAGCCGGTGTTCGGCGGCCTTGATGCTGCTTACGTCGCGGCACATGCCGAAGTAGTTGAGCAGCTTTCCGTTCTCATCGTATCTTGGCACGAAGTGGAACAGCAGGTGCAGCTGCTCTCGTTGTCCGTATTTGATGGTGGTTTGCAGGTCGAATTCAAACGGGCGGTCGGTTCTGGCGTCCATGCTGTTGAGTATTCTCATGGCCTTCTGCTTGTATGCCTCGCTTACGAAGTAGAGGCATCGCGTCTGGGTGAGTTCGAGCTGCACTTGGTCGGCTTGCCCGTAGAGGCTGAGCATGTGGGTGTCGGGCGAATAGGTAAGCAGGCGTACGCCGCCGTTCTTCATCACGTAGTTGATGTTCTTGATATAATTGGTGATGTTCTCATGGGCCTTCTTCAGCTGCTTCACACCTTCCAGGATGCTGCCATACGATTTGGCCACCTCGCTGACGTTTCTGCCCGTTCCTAAGATGTACTCCAGCTGGTTGCCTTTGTCGCGCATAGGAACAAGCTGCAACTCGTAGAAGTCGTCTTTGTTGTACTTCGTCTCTTTGATACTGTTGCTTTCGAGCATTGTGGCATAATAGTAGTCAAGCTGAGGAAGCTTGTCAGCCTCTATACCGAGCGTCTTTGTCAGCGTCAGTTCCTGACTCTTCATGGTTTCGGGTGTCGTGTTGAAGGTCTTTTGGGCTCGCTCGTTCATGTCGGCAACCCGTCCGTCCTTGTCGTAGAGCATCATGTCGACCATCGAGGTGTTGAAGATGGCCTGGTAGCGGGCCAGCATGCGGCGGGAGTATCGCTGCTTGTTGCGCTCTTCGGTGAGGTCGCTCTTCACGCCGAAGATGACCGATGGCTTATTGTCCTTCCAGCGGAGCACCGAGATGTCGACCATGTAGTCGTGGTCGGTGGGGTCGGTAGGGTCGAGCACGTTCTTCTCCCTCACCTCGAAAGAGTATTCCTTGCCTTCTTGCCTGACAATCTTGCCGATACATTCTTCAATCTTGTCGAACATGCTGGGATGGCATCGGCTGGCTACCTCGGCAGGGGTGAAATGGTATTGCGGATTTCCCGCAGCGTCGTACCACGTGTAGATGCGCTTTGCCACGTCGAAGGTCCATATTCTTACCTCGCTCACCTGCAGGACGAGGCTGAGCCGGCTGCGGCGCTGCTTGGTGAGGGCGATGGCTTTTTTCTCTTCTCTGCGATAGATGAAGGAGTAGACCGCCATCATCAGGGCGATGGATGCTGCCAGAATCATGGCGAGCCACACCCAGAGGGGCATGCGGCTGTCGGGCTGCACGCGCTCAGGGAAGAACCATTTTGCCTGTATGGGCCCCAGCCGCTCGGTCAGGTTGAGCACGGAATAGACGCTGTCGAGCTTGCTGATGAGCACGCTGTCTTGGGAATAGATGCGGTAGCCTACTTGCGGGAATTTGATTTCGTCAACCTGAAGGTTCTCAATCTTGAACTTCTTCAAGGTCCACTTGATGGATGGCGTGTTCCAGAGAATGAGGCCTTTCTTGTCGGCGCTGATTTTCTTGATGGCATCCGACATGTCGTTGATGTTGATGGCGTTGTTCTCCAGTCCTTCTCTTTCCACAATTTCATAGTATCGGCTGCCGCTTCGCACGTAGAACTGATATCTCTTCAGGTCTTCGAGCGATGAGATGTTGATGTTCATCGTCTTGGGGTAAGCCACGCTGAAGGTATAGTGTACGATGATGTTCTTGCTTTTGTAGAACTTTTGGGGCAAGAGCACGCTGCCGACGTGCAGGTCGGCTTTTCCCTTGCTGAATTCCTCCTGAGCCTCGAGTGTGGGCTTCAGCTTGATGACGTAGGGGATTTTCAGCTCTCGCAACATCATCTTCAGCACTTCGACGGTATATCCGTCGGGTTCTCCTCGTTCGTTCAGGAAGACATAGGGCGGCAGGTCCCAGGTGTCAAGATAGACGAGCGGGTATTTTTCGGTATATTGCCTTCTGGCCTCAGAAGAGTCGTTCTGAGCCGATGCGTATACGAAGCTAAAGAATGCTATGGTAACTGCAAGTCCCAGCTTTTCTAACAGTAATTTCATTTTCAACGTGCGTGGTTAGTCGCTCGCAAAGTTAATGAAAATATATCAAACAGCAAAGGTTTTGTTGAAAATTCTTTGCTTTTGTTCCTTTTTATGCTGGTTTTGCGGTGTAAAGAATAAGGATTTTGCGCAGCGACGGACAAAAAAACGCCAAAATGCTTGCGTATTCGAAAGAAAAGCCGTATTTTTGTCAACAGAAACTAATAGCTATACAACTATGTTAGACGTAAAAGAAACATTGCAAGGAGCCGAGGAGCGCATGGAGATGGCTGCCATGTACCTCGAAGAAGAGTTGAACCGCATCCGTGCAGGCCGTGCCAATGTGGCCATTCTCGACGGAGTGCGAGTCATGTCATACGGTTCGAGGGTTCCCCTGAACCAAGTTGCTAACGTGAGCTGCCCCGATGCGCGTACGATTGCTATCAAGCCTTGGGACCGCAAGCAAATCAAGGATATCGAAAAGGCCATCATGGACAGCGATGTAGGCATCACGCCCGAGAACAACGGCGAGATTATCCGTCTGGGTATTCCGCAGCCTACCGAAGAGCGTCGTCGCGACTTGGTGAAGCAATGCAACAAGATTGCAGAGAAGGCCAAGGTAGAAGTGCGCAACGTGCGTGGCGACGTCAAGGACAAGCTGAAGAAGGCCATCAAGGACGGCCTCTCAGAAGACAACGAGAAGGATGCCGAACTGGAGCTGCAGAAACTGCACGACAAGTTTATCAAGAAGCTCGACGACCTGATTGAGGCCAAGAACAAGGAAATCATGACAGTCTAAGTGAAAGGTCTCGTCGTCAAGAATACAGGAAGCTGGTACACCGTCCGGACGGACGATGGCCAGCTTATTGAGTGTAAAATAAAGGGTAACTTCCGCCTGCGTGGCATCCGGAGCACCAATCCCGTGGCCGTCGGCGATCATGTGAGCATAGATGACGCCCGCTTCATTACGGAAATCGACGACCGTCGCAACTACATCATTCGCAAGAGCATCAACCTCTCGAAGCAGAGCCATATCATTGC
>AUXO017137844.1_pt1 | contig 11337 bp, 22 predicted proteins | sample 768731 | NCBI WGS metagenome assembly AUXO01 (sample SAMN02715735, study PRJNA202380) | gut metagenome | biome: sheep rumen | host: Ovis aries | place: New Zealand: Palmerston North | reverse complement strand
GAACCATCTGCTTCAGTAGCAGTAACATCAATACTAAGCGCACCCTGAGCAGAGGTATCATACCTGAAAGTAATCTTGCCCATAGGGTCAATACCAAGCATAGGGATAGTAGTATTTCCGCTATGCAGCGCTACCTTAAAAGTGGCAGGGATTTCTCCGCTGTTATCGAGAAAAACTTCGACTTCACCACAAGCGGCATTAGCACCAAGTTTCGTAACGGCAGTGCTACGAATAAGAATATCTTTTGCCATTATCAAAATCCTCCTTATTTAATCACAACAGCATTTGCGAACGGAGACCACGAAACAGTCTTCCAGTTGTTGTAGAAATAATTCCAGTACAGACCGCTAGCCGCATACTTCTCAGTCATACGCGCAAGGTTGTCATAAACCTGGAACCATTCTTCGTCAACGATGATTGCTTTCACGCCGCTCATAGCGGTAAGTTCAGTGGAAGAAACAGTGCTAACAGCATTGCCTTCACCAACAAGCGTAGCCCACCGAGCATTATCAAACGTAGTCCAGTCATCAATCAGGGTAAGTTTGCCCATAAAGGTTGCTTTATCCATATTGAACGCAGAAGCAAGCACACTGACATCAAATTCAGCGTTGTAACGCGCGCTCATAAAGATACGCTGTCTGTCTCTAGGCGTGGTGTTGTACACAGGATAAGCGTTGTACTTATCGCTCATAAACAGCAGTTCATTTGACACTGCACGGAATTCCTTAGCATAGTCACTAATCGTCTGAGCGGTAGCAGAAATGTCATCAACAACAATATCGCCAGCGTTTACGCCCTTGATAAGCATATACTTAAACAGTAGGAATTCGTCATATTCAGCGGCAGTGTAAACCTGCTCAACGATACGAGCAATCAGGTCACGAACGCCATTCTCAGAGGTGAAAGCCATACGCAGGTCTTCATCCTGAATAGTGATAGGATACTGCACCTTCCAGTTGATAGCGTGGAAAGCAGACTTAACATCAGGCAGAGTGCGTTTGAATTCGTACTCATCGACTTTTTCATTATTGAACAGTCTGACCTTAGCGATACCGACAAAGATTTCTTCAATAGTTTCGCCAAATTCTACGTAGCCCTTCTTCAGGTCTTTGTAGGGGTTGTTGAAGGTTGCGGATTTAACGCGAACCAGTGCAATCCTGTTGACTAGCGCATTAAGAAATTCGTTAGCCAGTGCAGGGGTTCCATAGATGACTTCGCCAACCACAGGGATTTCAGCGTAACTGGAAATAACAGGGACGCTACCCTGATAGTTAAACGAGGCGTTAGAACGAATGACATTCATAATGTCAATCGTACTCGCATTAAGCGAATTTACAGCAATTTTCTGAGCCATATTATTTCCTCCTTATTAACTAAAAAGCTCTTCAAATTTAGTCTTCATTACAGGTTTATCGTCTTCAGGATATTCTTCTTTTTCTTGTGGAACATCACTGTAAAACCTATCACGATATTTCTGACGCCACTGAGCGTCATTTTCTTTGTACTTTGCCTCCCAATCCACTTCGGGTTTGGAATAACTGTCAGTAATATCTTCGATGAAAGCTAAGGCTTCATCACTAGAGTTTTCCCCAAGAATATTTTTTGCGCTTTCAAGCAGTTCTTCTAGACTTCGTTTCATACTTCTACGCTCCTTTTTATGTCAAAGAGTTTGTTGCTGAGTTTCATAAGGTGGTGTCTCCTTAAATCATCAGGTTAAATCATCAGGTTCTAAGATTAGCGGCGCGCTATCGCTTTCAGCGGAATACAAAATGGATTGACCTTCTGAAAGTACATTAGTAAAGGCTACTGTATAATGCGCACCGTAATCACTTAACCACGCAAGAGGACATAAGGCGATTACCCTTTGACTTTGTGTGCTTTTTAAGTAGATAACTGTTCCCGCATCAATTAGCGCAGAAATTTCAGAGTATGTTGCGGAAAGCGTTCCATTTGTATCTGTGAGGTATACATCGCCCGAACCAGATCCGCCGCCACCACCTGCGCCTCCATTTTCTGCTTCTCTTTCTAACTGTTCAATTCTTGCATTAAACTGTCCACCCATTAAGATAAATCTCCTTTCCAATCACACTCTAACTATTGTGATTTTCTTATATCTTTCAGGCACATTGATAACAACTTCATCGCTATCAACATCAGGCATATCAGGGTCATTATTTATCGCCACAGCGGTATGTCCTGTTCTCCAAACAATATCACCTTTAATAATACCCTTTCCTTTTTCGCACATTTCCTTACTATCATACTTTATAAACGCATTAGAACCCATAAGGATTTCATTCATCTTCTGCGTTGTCAAAGTGCGGAGTGTATCTAGGTGAATTCCTGAGTAGTAAATGGCGGCACCAACTAGCGAAGCACAGTCACAATTAACGAGCGTATTTATTTTAGAAGGGTCATCAGAATTCAATGCTTTAAGTGCATCAAACACGCCTGTATTTCCACTCCAAGAATAACCAATGTGACTTCCATTTGCCACTGCTTTTACCATAAAATTTGCAATCTTATCCGCAACTGAATTATCAATTGCACGATAAACGCAATCCCACCCATTATAGAAATCGACAACGTTCAATTCGCCGTCCATATTTCCTTCAGGTTTTGAAGCAGTTACGCCAGTCCTTCTTTGATTAGGCGCCTTTCCATATTTTGTATAGTTTTCAGAGGACGATGCCTGTGCAAGTTTAACACCCATATTACACCTCGCCGTCAAGTTTGTCGCATAGTTTCTGTAACGCTAAAGTGTTATTATTCAGCGCCGTAGTAACTTCGCTCATTTCTTGCTTATGCTGTTCATTCATTTTGATGCGTTCTTCACGTTCTTTGTCGGTCATATATTTTACATACCAAGCCATTCCACCGCAAGCAACAATCGGGAAACCAACAGTGCTTACAATCTGAAGAATAGAAGCCGTGTCCATAGGCGTATACCCTCCTTTCTACTAAATATTGTACCACAGGGGGTTGACATTGTCAACACCTTGTGGTAAAATATTTTCAGGAGGATAGATATGCAACCGCAATTTTACGATGGGACAAAACTTCTGAGTACAAAAGACATTGACGGAAATACTCCTGAAATTTTTATCTGTACTACAAACAGGTCAGGTGGAAAAACTACTTATTTTAACAGAATGGTAGTCAACAGATTTCTAAAATCAGGGAAAAAATTCGGACTGATTTATAGGTTCAATTATGAGTTAGATGATTGCGCTGATAAATTTTTCAAGGATATTGAAAGATTATTTTTCACTGGAATGGAAATGAAATCTTACCGTAGAGCCGCAGGAATTTATCACGAATTATTCCTTGACGGAAAATCCTGTGGCTACGCAATTTCTCTGAACAGCGCGGATATGATTAAAAAATACTCTCACTTGCTCTCAGATATTGACAGCATGATTTTTGATGAGTTCCAGTCAGAGAATAATCACTACTGCTCAGACGAGATTAGAAAATTTATTTCTGTCCACACTTCCATTGCTCGTGGCGGCGGCAAGCAAATCAGGTACGTTCCTGTTTATATGCTGTCTAACTTCGTGTCGTTGATTAACCCTTACTTTATTGAAATGGGAATTTCTTCTAGGGTGCAAAATAATACTAAGTTCCTGAAGGGAAAAGGTTGGGTGCTAGAGAATGGTTTTATTGAGACTGCTTCTAGGGCGCAGAAAGAAAGCCTTTTTAATCAGGCGTTTAGTGAGAATAAATATGTAGCCTATGCTTCTGAGAATGTTTACCTTAATGATAGCAACTCATTTATTGAGAAAATTCAGGGCGATGGAAAATATGTCTGTACTATTAAGTATGAGGACGATTTCTATTCACTGAAAGAATATCCTGATTTAGGTATCATTTATGTTGACGATAGGTATGACCCTTACTTCCCTAAGAAGATTGCTCTAACTACTGACGACCATCAGATAAATTATGTTATGCTAAGGAATAACGATTTGTTCATAGGAGCAATGAAAGATTTGTTCTCTAAGGGTTGTTTCAGGTTTAAGAACCTAAAGTGTAAAAACGCTATTCTTAAAGCGTTTTCTTTCTAAGGTATCTGCGTTGATTTCTTAACTTGCACTGAGTGGATTGCACAGGTGGAAGAAACTGCCACAGGTGTTTGGGTTTTGCAAGCCCCCTGTTAAGTCTTAACGTATAAGATATAAAAGGGCGATATAGGTTTTCCTATACCGCCCTTATTTTAGCTTATATGATTGAAATAATTATAAAATAAATTTTCAACAAGCGCTTTAAGAATTTTTATAACGTCATATGCGTCATTCATTACAGTTATTTCAGTGTAGTATGGCTCTAGATAATCGCTTGTTTTACTTTCTGTGTCAACTTTTAAATGTTCGAGCTTTATTCTGAATAAATGATATTTCATATTTATTACCTCATTTGCAATTTTTTGAACCGCAACTATCGCAATATCGTACTCTGTATGGCACTGGATTTCCGCAGCGTGAACATTTATAATGTCTGTAAGGGTTTCCGAATCGCGGTTTCTCAACAGCTATCCATTCGCCTGTAGGTTTGTCAGGCTCACCCCACTCGTTTATAGTTGGAGATTGCGCTATGTCAGCCAGCACTTCTTCAATAGTATATCCGCTGTGCCAAGCCATACGTATTTTGATTAGGTTTGTTAAACTGTCTGCGTCAATCGGTCTCATTTTTTCCTCCTTCTAATATATCAATTGTGGGTTCGTCATTTATTGCTTCTATGGCTGTTCCTATTCCTATAATGAATTCTAAACCAAACCCCATTTCGTTGATAACATCTCTCATTTCGTTAAAAAGTTTATCGACAAGTAAATCTGCATCAATCGGTCTCATCTTTGCTCCTTTCCCTTTAACATATCAATGATTGCCTCCGTAGCAGTAACAAATCCTTTCGCAAATTCTTGCGCTTTAATGTTGTCAATTTCGCACTTTGGTATTTCCTCAAGAGGACAAGTATCAAGTCTACCATTTCTAGAGTCTTCTATGCAGTTGATGTGAGCGGCGCAATACTCTTTGAATGGGTATTCTGAATTGGACTCACAAAATCTGCATTCATAACACGTATGAGGCATTGACATTCCATTAATTATTACGCTCATATTTTTACTCTCCTGTTCCAATATTTTCTTGCAAGCGCTCTTGAATTGTACATATGAAAAGTCTCTATCTGACAACCTGTGCAACGAATGTAAAATTCATCAACGTGTGTCATCATATTTTTCACAGGTACGTACTCTGCTTTCTTTCCGCAGAAAGGGCAAGGTAGTAATGTGAGTTCAGGGTCTACATCGTGGTCATCGTTGTATGCCATTTAACATATCCTCCTTGATATATAATCTCTTACCGCAATGCTGACAATATTTTGGCTGTGGAAAATCAAAATCGTCCCAAGGAAGTACATAAAGTGTTGGTGATTTACATTTTGGGCAATAAAAATAATACTTTGATTCAGGGTAAGTAGGTATAACTTTTATTATCCAGTAACTCTTTTGCCTCATCTGAAAGTGTACTCCGTTTCTGTTAGAATGATACCGCCTTTTATGTTTTTAGGCAGTAATTTTCCAGGGACTTTAAGCCCAGGTTTGAAATCGGTTATGTCTCGTTTTACTGATACAAATTTCTTTTCTTCTTCGCTTAGTTCTTTTACGCTTTCTACTGGCGTGTCTCCTGACATTGACATATTGAATAAATATTTGCATCTAGGCGGCATACCTGCACACTTAATATCATAGTATGGAATAGGTAATTCTTCTCCATCCTTTTTAACTATGTGTTCTATGTACGTTTTCTGCCTTGCAAAGTAGCCAATATCCCATTCACTTTCAATCTTCCAACAACAAAATTCCCTGTCATCAATTTTTATTCCTTTGATTTCGTCAGGTGATAAGTCACAGTGAATGCTGTCAGTGTCAGCATAGATAAATCCACGCTTGTTCTTTCCGTAGTAGTTTTTCTGCGCCGCTCTGATTGTAAAATTTCTAGCGTAAGATGTTATGGCAGAACCTATGGCAATGTAGCCAGGTTTCTTTTTGTATTCAGGTATTAGTAAATACCCTAAACTACCATCTTCTTTAACAAATGCTTTCTTGAAAGATGAATTAACTCCTGCCGCCATCTTTCCGTATAGATTATTTAGGAACAGTTTGGCTAACTCACGCATTGCACCTTTGCTGTTCATTTTTATTTTCTTGTACTTGTTTATGTACTCGTCAAATATACCTATCTCTGTGCCAAAATAACACCCATCTAAGACCTCAAAATCATATACGTTATAATGCTCTCTGAATAAAATGTAATCAGTCATTGTCATTGTTAATATTATTCTTCCATCGTTTAAAGTGCCATCAGGATTTAAATACTTTTGATGATATTCACCATCAATAAGAACATCTGATGTTTCTAGACATTCATTGCCTTTGTAACTGAATGTATTTTTAATCTGTATAAATGGCAACTTATCTTTTTTTATTTTAAAACGAGTTTTTATTCGTATGAAATAATATTTATTCTGATCAATAACTTTTTCAGGAACATTTCCTTTGAAAAATACTGGATAACCTAACGGATAATAATTGCCGCTTTCACTGCTCATCATTGATGGATATAATGAGTTAACGTCAGCAGTGCAACCATTGTGCTTTATTTGTGCTTCTTTTCCTTTTGCAACGTAGCACCAACCACCACGATATGATTTGCGTATGTAATCACCTGCATTTTTACTTCCAAATTGCTCTTCATCAATTTCTATTTCGTAGAGATTTGGAAACCATTCTTTCAATGTATATTCATCAAGCATTGTGTGGTTAAATTCATCTAGGCAACAACTACCTATTGTTAATTTCGAATGCCCTTCATTGAACATAAATTCCAATGCTTCTTTTAGTACTAGAACGTCATTTGCTATGTACTCTCTTTCTTCAGCAGAAATAGGACAGTTAGCGTATCTTAATCCCTTATATTCCATTGTAAGTTTCTTGTGCTTAGTGTTGAAAGCCTTGCCAATTCTTTCCAACGAAAATGGTAGCAACTTTAGACTATCTCTTAACTGAATTATGTTGTAACTTGTACGTATAGTTAATGTGTACCACTGCCCCATATCTGAAATCATATACTTAAAAGAATGCGGCTTCATTTTGTAATCTCTTATGAATTCTCCTGACATATCGTCACCTTCATAAGCCTGTTCATATTTTGCTTCATTTAAAAGGTATGAAATCCAAAACGCACCATCAAATTTTAAGTTGTGATAATATGCAACAATGTTTTCTTTTAATGATTCAAAAAACTTCAACTGGTCTTCTATGTTACCGAATATTATTACGTTCTCTGTTCCTAATTCTACACAGGCAGAAGACCAGACCTCAGTTGAGGTCTGACCTTCGTACACTGTTGTTTCAAAGTCACAGGCAAATGTTCTGTACTTTTTCATTTTCCAAATATATCCTCAAAGTCAAATGATTCAGGCAATATTTCGAATCCATTTATATCTTCTTCAGGTTCCTCAGAAAAATCAATAACATCTTGGTCGTCATATTCTGTATTAAAATATGGCATAAAATCTGCCATCTTAATGTAAAAATTCCAGTCATACGCTAGATGTATTTCCCTTACTGCTCCAGTAAGAGCGGCTTTCTGAATTGCGTTTGCTACATTACCTTCACTAGTTCTGTCTATTTCGCGGTTAATGAAATTAACAACTTTATCATAATAAGCATCACTTAATTTAACAAAATTTCTTCGTTGTAAGAAATTATCAATAATTGTCTTAGACACTGACTTAAACTCCTCAAATTCTTTCTTTGATTTTCTAGCGTCAAATTCAAAAGGCTTGCTTAAACCTTTCCTTGTCTCAACGCCTTTCTGTGCCGCTCTGCTACGCTCTATTTCTCTGTAGCGTTCGCCTCTCATTCCGTAAGCAGTTGCGTATTTGTATAAATCTTTTGATTTTATTCCTCTTAATTTCTCAACATCTTTTCTTGTGTAACGCTTCTTAGGTTTCAAGAAAGGAATGTTAAATTCATATCCGCGCTTTGATATTCTTTCTGCCGCTTTCTTAATCCGCTTTATTTCTTTTTGTGCTTGCTGAAATAATGTGGGTCTTCTAGCAGCCATAATATTAGTTAGGGCGGCGATATTTCACGCCGCCCATTCTCCTTAATTAAATGAGTTTGCAGGTAAGAAATTCTTTGCCGCTAAAGTTCTTAGAGGGCTTGCGGTAAACTTCGACCTCAAATTCTTCGCCTTCCATTTCCTCAGCGATTGAGATGAAGTTGTTGTAAAAATTCTCAGAACCTGTCAGATAGGACGTGCCGTCCTTGTCAACTATAATGTACTGAGTATAGTCAGGATTTTTTGCTTTGTCATTGTGAACGGAAAGTTCCATCCAAAGTTCGGGCGTGATTACTACACTACCGCTCTTTGCGGTTTCATCGTCAAGACGCTTGCAGTCAGAAGCATTCTTGTACATTACCTTTTCCTTTTTGGTAAGTTCACGATTGCATTTTACAATTTCAGCAGTGTAAGCCATTGTTATTCAACCTCCTCTTTTGCTTTTGCGAAAAATTCTTCGTCTTCCATCGTGTAGGTAAGCGTGACATATTCTACATCGGCTTTGATGAAATTAAGTCCGCTTTCTTCGGCTTTTGCTCTTGCAATCTTTTCGATTGTCTTTGCAGATTTTACGTTTCTACGGATGAAGATGCTCAGATGAGTGAATTCTTCGGTTTCCACGTTTGCGCAGAGTGCGTCAATTGCAGTGCCTTTTCTCTTTTTGGTGACCATTCTCTTTTTCTCCTTTGAGAATTTTTTATTTCCTGCATTGCAGGATATTTGCGGCGGCAGGATTCGAACCTGCATGAAATGTTCTAATAGGTTTATTAGTGAACCATTCTAACATCGTGTCTGCCATATTGCACTACGCCGCAGATAGTTATTTTGCCTTTGAGATTAAAAAATCAACTACATCAATTAAAATCGTAACAAATGAGAGGAAAATTGCATATCCTAAGATTTCATTGTTAAATACGAAAATTCCCCAAGCAAAGCCTGTCAATGCATAAAGAGTTCTTTTCATTTGTTTTTTCTCCGTTTGATGAATGAAAACAGGCTGTAAAAGAAATATAGCAAAATGCTGTCGGTGACAAACGTTTCATCACGCTTTTCAGTTTTTGGGAGGAATATGAACATTTGTTTTCTCCTTTAGTAATTCTAAGATGATTTCTTCGATTTCTTTTTCAGGAAGAAGTTGTAAGTCGCTACTGAATAGGAATTCTCCGTCAATGTAAAACGTAACCCACGAAAACCTCTGAAAAAGTGTAATGTTGTAGCCGTAGGAGCGTAAACGTGAAAGGAGATTTTTTCCTATTTCGTAGTAGTTTTTCATTTTAGTTGTCCATAAAGGAATTCATTGAAGGGTCACGGATGATTTCTTTGATGTTTTCATCACGGACATAGGTTGCTTCAAATCCGTTGTCTCCTGTTAAGAATGCAGTTACTCCTACAGCGTCAGAGTGACGTGAATATGAGAAAAATATTTCTTTGTCACCATTTTTTGTTTTGATGATTGCTTTGTGCATTATTTGTAGTCCTCCACTTTGTAGGTTTTGCCGTCACAAACTACAAACACATCTCGTATAACTTGAATATCCATTCCTAAGTCGCGAAGTGCTTCAAGGTAGCCTGTGAAAAAATGATAATAACTTTCTTCTTTGACTTCAGTGTACCAGTATATGTACTGGCACAACTTTTTAATCATTTTTTCTCGCATTTTCATTATCCTTTCCTGTGAGATTTTACCCACAAGGAAGAACAGGAATTTTTTCCTGTTCAACCTTGAAAGTGAAATCACGATTTTAATAAGGATTTTTTATGAAGATATTTGAGTTCAATGCTCTGTAATTTTTGAAGTAAATAATCTGCCTCATCCATTACATAATCGTCACCTTTTCTTTGTGCTGTATAAAATAGCAATGTAAGTTCATTCTTTAGTTCATCAAAATCTTGCTTGCTGATGTACATTTTTATTCCTCCAGTAAGTAAACTTTTACAATCATATCTGTTGTGTTGCTTTCTTCGCCTCCATAATTATTGTTGTGCCTGTCAGAAGAACAACGCAAAACGTATTTTAAGCCCTCAATTTCAAACACGGCACCAAAGACGAAAGAGTAATTGCTTGCGGATATAATGCCACGATTCAAAACCTTTCCGCAATTGTCACAAGTGAAATCGTGTAAAAGTTGGCGGCATTTTTCAAATGCTATTGCTTTGTTTTTTGAATACTTGCCGTAAACTTCAAAAAGTTCTTGTCCGCGATAAACAGGCTGCATCATTGTCAGGATTTCTCCTGTCGATTTCTTTACTTGCAAGAAATCATTTAGATTTGCTTTTGTCATTTGCATTTATTCCTTTCTTGACTGGATTTTCCAGTCACGCAAGCGGAAGAAATTCTTCCGCAAGCGTGAGTAGAAAATCAGCATTTCTTGTCAATTATGCCGTCACAATACAATCCGCCGCCTGCTGCTTTACTAGCTGAACGCATAACACGTAAGAACGTGTGCATTGTATCCGCGAAAATTTCATCGGAGATATAATATTCATCGACGCTTTCAATCTCTTCATTTATATCGAAAAGCATTCTTTCATATGAAATATCGCCGTCCGCTACACCTAACTGTAACCATGCTAGAAAATCGCATTCATCATTTAGATTTCTTGCTATAAAATCCATACAAGCAACCATTGTTTTTCTTTCGTTTTTATTCATTTTGCTTTCTCCTTTAGTGCCACTTTTGCGGCGGTGACGGCGGCGGAATGTTTCCGCCGTCATCATTGCCGTAAAAGCCATGCGGCTTTTAGTCTTCTTCAAACTCTTTTGCCTCTTCGTCTGTTACGCATTTTCCGTACTGGATGAAAAGGCGTTCAGGAAGAGCGTATTTTGCCTGATTCACTTTGATGCTAAGGACTTCGACGGCGCGATATTTCATAGTATCGAAAGCCGCGAAAATTTCGAACTCATCGTCCGTATCCATTTTGCCCGTGAAAGTTTTTGTAATGCTCTCAAAATCTTTCGTGTCCTTGTTGTAGCATTTCGCCGTGATAATAGTGCTGTTAATTGTGCGGGTTACCATTCTTTCTTTGCTTGCTTTTGCCATTGCTTTTTTCTTCCTTTCTTTTGTTGGGGCTTGTGCCTCTTTCTTTTTACGTCTTCATCATAACACGCAATAATAAATATGTCAATAGTTAAAAATGTAAAAATACAAGTCATTTTTGAATAAATACGCAAAAGGGGAAAATGCGTGTTTTTTGCGCGACGCAACCTTT
>AUXO015074778.1_pt1 | contig 11339 bp, 9 predicted proteins | sample 768731 | NCBI WGS metagenome assembly AUXO01 (sample SAMN02715735, study PRJNA202380) | gut metagenome | biome: sheep rumen | host: Ovis aries | place: New Zealand: Palmerston North | reverse complement strand
GCTTCTCCATCAAGACGAAAGTTACCACTTAACGCTTCCAGGGTAAACGGTTCGGGTGTAAAGCAACATTTTTGCGCGCGTTTATTAATAAGACTGACGTACATATAAAGAACCATAGATGCGCTGATTTTATCGTCCGTATTTTTAGCTTCTTTGATTCGTTGATTTAACCATTTTATTACGTCTGTGCGCTCAGACATATCTGCAACTGTGGATTTTACGTAGTTGCTTTGCCATACCCCTGCAGACTCTGCCGCCTGCTGAAGAATTTGCGCTTTGCTATCACCGGTTACAGTAAAGTGGTATGCCTCCGAACGCTCTGAACCATCAACCGTTGTTGTGTAAACAATGTAGCTCCCTTGCGACAGCCCTTTTATTTCCATACAGGGATAACCAAGCAAATCATCTTCTTCAACTATCGTCTCTGCATTTTCAATTTTATTGAGAATATCTCCGCTTGGAACCCCCTGAATTATTACCGTGGAGTGATTATAATACCCTCCGAAGAACATGGCTTTTAGAGTATCGCCATGAATCTCTACCGGCATTATTGTGTTTCTAGCAAACAAAAAATATCACACCCCTGTTCTGTCGGTACGAATATCCATAGGATCGACCTGTTCATAATGTTTTGTTATTTCCAACACTGCCTCTCTATACCATCTCGTTATTCGGGCAAGCTCTTTCATTACCTTTTCGTTGGCGGGCGAATCCGGGTTTTTCTTTAAATCGTCAATTTTGTTCAAGTCACCAATAACTGCTTCTGCATATTCCTTTCTTAATGACGCCGCTTTATTAAGAGCGCCAGCCTTGTTATCACCACAAGACACGTAAGGAATTTGCTCTCCATTAAGACCGGTAAAACCGCCACTTGATGTCTGTGGCTGCGATAATGGTTGCGATTTTGTATCTTCTTTTTGTTTTGACGTATCCTTATTGGGGTCAAACTCTATCTTGCCATCCTTCGATACACTATCGCCCCCACCCTGATTTGGTGGCGTATTACCGCTATTGCCACTTTTACTGATGCCTGTCTTTGACGCTTCCTCAACCATCTTTTCGTGCGCAATAATTGCATCGCGATACAAAGGCTCTAAGTCTTCTTTTGTATTTACATCCGCAAGATAGTCAATATTTAAGGCAACATACTGGAAGGTGTTCTCCGTGAATATGTCGTTAATGGACATGACTTGCCCTTCAGAGAATATACGAACGCTGTAAATTGCAAGTCTGGAGCAAATACCATATTCATTTGCCATACTAATAGTTATGTTCATTGGCGCTAGTTCATCCATCAAGACTTTTCGGGATGATGCATAGCCTTCGATTTTTGAGAACTGGTCGATAAGTTGCGTCCCCCAATGCTGGTTAAATACAGTCATAACTAAGCTGCCGGCAATTGTTCTGGGGCCGCCCACATAATCCTTGGCATTGATATTACCAATATTTAGTATTGGGCTGAGCTTGCGATAGATGGAATAGGAAATAGTCTGAGCTTCGCCTACCATTACCGATACAGGAGTACCTTTTGTTGTCACCATTTCAGCAGTGATAACCATATCGCAGCCTGAAAATGATATATTTGTTTTTGCAAAGCCTGAGACTGTCCGGCTTGTAACCTTGGGTTTTGTTGCCTCATTAGTCTTGCCAGTACTGCCTGCGATTATCTCGCCAGGAGTTTTGCCTGTAACCTGACTTTCACCTTTAGCAAGCTCTCGGTATTTATTTAGTAAGTCTCCCCTAATATCCTGGTAAATATAATTACTAATACAGGCTCTTTCCTTTTCCGGCATATCTACAGGAAAGAACTCGCTTTTATGAACGGTCTGACCTATGTAATTTTTTACATAATTATCAAAAACGCTTTCTGTGGGGAGTTGTTTATTTTTTTCAAATTGCTTCAGCGCCGCCTCTACCGTGTTTGTAACATGCTGTTCTGCAGCTTTTATATTCTGAGCATACTTTTTTCGTATATCGTAAGCTTCGTCATCGCTCACATGTTTTTCTGGATCAGCTACGGCTTCGCGAGGTTTTTTATTGTAACTCTTTTCCCATGCAGCCGTTACCTTGTATTCAAACTGAGAGTCCATTTCCTGCTGCAACGATGCTGCTTCGGATTCATTAAGAGAATAGTCGCCAATAGCCGTTTTTACGCTATTGTCTTTTCCACTACTCAAGTCTTTTATTGCTTTCTGTATTTGCGGAATAACCTTTGTTTTTTCAGATTCAGCAAAATACTCATCGATTGCGACTTGGATATCTTGCAGGACTTTTTCTCGCGCCTGCGAATATTTGGATGTTTGTGCATCGTCCGACACATCTCCCCTGCCATCCGCTCTTGCGGGGGGATCGCTGAATAACTCCTGCGGCTGAAATTTCCCTTTATTGGAAACATTTGTCCCGTCGGGCGCGTGCCATTTGCCATCTTTTATGACAAACCCTTTATCAATAAGGCCCTGTCGTTTTTGTTTAAGTTGATTATTAACTGCGTCAGCGTCATAACCATAATTGATAAGGTCAGCAGCCGTGGCTTGTTTGCCGGGATTCTTTTTAGTAAACTCCGCTTGCGCTTTTCTTGATGCAACCATACTGTTTGTTAATGCAGTTTGGTAATCATTCCAAAGCTCTTTTTCGTTTTTTGTCAAACAAAATCACCTTCAAACACTCAAAAAATATCGGGGTAGCACCCGTTTTGAGTGCTACCCCGATATTACCATTATTGGTTATTTAATTCTGGGTTGTCGTGTACTCATCCATGTTGATAGTAGAGTTGCCGTTAGGAATGGTCTTACCAGTAGCCATGTCGACAGCCTCAAGGCATTTCAGACGAGCAGCAACGAACGTGCAAGCCATCTGGCTCTGGATATTATCCATAGAGAACTGGCTGCCCTGATTCAGAATTTCTACGCCATACAGCACCATGACCGCTGCTTTCCCGTATTCGTTTGCCATGGAAATGGTGATATCGAATGGGGGTATTTCGTCCGCGATAATCGGTTCTGCCTGCTGAGATATTGCCTGGGTTCGAGTACCGGCAGATTGACTGGTGGTGCCTTTGTCACCTTGGGCGGCGATGTTCTTCATCTCATTATCCCACTGATCAATCGTCATCGGCTTCCAGTTAATATCCTTACCGATACGATGGAACACTTTGTTGTTTTCGACATGTTCAGCCAAGCCTTTAAGCAGAGCGTCATGATCGAAAACCACGAACACGAGAGTACCTGCGATACCCCTCTTTCCGCGAGAGAAAGAACGAGGATTTGCAGAACCCATCGTGTACACCGGAGCCTTTTCACGAGTTCAATTTTTGTTATCCTGAAGGCTTTTTATCCTCCAGTTCTCATAGTTTCCTATGATGTTCAGCATATCTTTTCTATCTTGTCTTACGACTTAATACAGAGACAGGTGGGGCCTCGTGGGTTTATTATTTCAAAACCTATGCGTTGCGGCTGGCTTTCGCCTTCACCTCTGATTAGCTTATCTTTTGACTTAGCCTTCCAGGATTTTTCCCCACTGCTTTATTAGCCTTATCTGTAAATCGACTAATATCGGCAACTCTTCACCGAATAACTAATACCTTGCAGTTCGCCAATAATCTGAGAACCGAAGGAGCATACGATATCGCAGCCCGAAAAAGTGGTGTAGGTGTTCGTGTAAGTGGAGCTATTTGCATTTGCCATTTACATTTACCTCACTATATAAAATTAAGGCGGGCGGGAAAGCCCGCCTTATAACCTTTTACTTCTAACAGCATTAGGACTTATTTCCGCCAGTGGACTGGTGGGAAATAGTAATGTTGTTAGTTACGCTCCTGATTTCGTTCATCGGGAAGATTTCGTAAGTGATGTCAATTTCAGCATCGCTCGTGTAGGAGCTCAGGTTGACAATCTCGAACTTGTAATCCCAAATCAGCGTCTCTGTCAAGCTATTGAGTGCAGAGTCAACAGCCGTCTTAAGGGCGCTGCGGTTCTGGAGACTATTCTTCTTACCGATGTACGGCTCAGCAGCCCGACGAATAGAATCGCCGCAAGCATTCATTGTACGGACAATGGAGATGCGGTTTCTAAACTCAGTAGCCGGGGCCATGGTTACACCATCTGCAATGCAGATACCCTTCGTCTCGGACATACGAGCAGCGACATAACCTGCACTAATCAGTCTCTTCAACTGCGTATTGGAGTAGAAGAAGTCAATAGCATTGAGGCCAGTCGGCTGAAGCGTCGTGCTCTGATCAACCGGCAGTACGGAAACCATACCAGCATAGCCAGCGGCACCGTTCACAGTAGTCGTTACGCCATCCTTGGAGGAGGTTATGGGGTACTGGAAAGCGGTTACAGTAACATTGCCGCCGATTTCGTACGGATTGCCGTCGATATTCAGGAACTCGCGGCCATTCCACTTCTTGGCGTACAAGGAGTAGTTAACCTTAACCAGTTCTTCAACACGAGCCGCAATAGACTTAAGAGAATAGTTGCGAAGCGGGCTGTAACCAATTACGCCATGAGTCATGGACGTGCCAAGAGAAGTCTTTGCACAGTGCTGTGCGAGCTGACGTACAAAGTTATCGTTCGTACGGAACGGAATGTACTTGCTGTAGTCGTAGCCAATTTCCTTATTTTCAGCAAGGCCGTAGTACTCACCAGGAGCTACAGTGCCATCAGCAAGAACCTGTTCGAAGTAGAGGTTTCCGCCAGTAGAGGAAACGTAATTCGCTTCGATATCCTCAGGATATTCCGACATCAGGTCTGCCCCATCCTCAGTCAGTTCAAAGTTGAACAGCTTATTAAGGGACGGATCTTCCTGCAGGAGTTCCATGAATTCTTCGAGCGGAATGAAGTCAGCCGCGCCCGTCGTAATGTTGATAAGGTTCTTCTGGGCATAAGAGTCTTCGACATAGACCAGAGTCTTGTTATCATTATCGCCAAGCATGCTTTCGAGCGTACCCAGCGGACGAAGCTTGCCCTTGCCTGCATTAGCCGTGGATTCATCTACTGCAGCAACAAAGAGAGTCGTGCCGTTATCTACCAGAACATATTCTTTCGAGAGATATGTTGTGGGAGCTCCAGCCGTAACAACAACATCTGCCGGAACAAAAACGAGGTCACCATTTACAATCTGACCGACATAAAGTTCGCGATTTACACTGAACAGTTCGTTTTCCAGACGAGCGATGTTAAGCAGTGCTACCTTGCCGTCGAGAATCCGATACAGATGACCTTCCGTCAAATTGCTCGGTTCAAAAACGAGGAACAGTGTACCGTTGGGATACTTATCTGCCTTCAACATAGCCTTGAGACCAGCTACGCCAGTGTCAATGCGAGAAACGATTTTTACAACATGGTCAGTGTATACATCCTCAATGTTGTCGTATTCGGTTTCTTCCTCGTCAACCTTTATGAAGTGGAATTCGTATTCCTTCGGTGCCGTCAGGTCATCTTCGGCAACCTTCGGCGTAGCCGTAATAAGAGCACCATTGCCGCTTACAGGGTTACCAAAGAGCTTAACCTGATTCGGCGTAGCAATCTTGAAGGCTTCTGCTTTCGGCAGCTTGCCGTCTGCTTTGTCGTCGGCGTTAGCAGCAGCAAGTACGCGCCACTGGCTTTCCGTGTTTTCGAGCAGAGAGTAAATACCGTCGGTGATACCAACAATATGGTTTGCATCATCTGCAGGAGTTTCGATAATGCGGGGACGACGTTCGCGGCCCTTACTATCCTTACCCTTACGTTCAATAGCCTGAGCCGTAATTGCAAAGCCAGAACCCAGTCGCTTGTAAAGCTCAAACTTGCTCAGTTCTGCTTCTTCATAGTCGACGTCATCCTGGAGCCAAACACGGTCAACAATGCCTGCCATTTCAAGGAACTTGTAATCATTGCCAGCAACAACGGATGCGCCCTGCAGGAGATTTTTCAGTTCGTCGTAACGACGTGCGGTAATCGGATATTCGCTCGATACATCAGAGTTGAATTCTACCACGCGATAGAACTTTTCATCGTAAGAGCTGTACGGCTTCGGGTCATTCTCGTTGATAATAGCGCGGGCCGTTACAACTGAATATGCCGGAGCGGCGTCACTATTCTTATCACGACCGACAAAGTAAACGCCAGAGAACAGGGAGCCAATACGCAGTTCCTGTGCCTCGGGAGCAGTCGTTACATCGTTGCCATCAGCATCAATAATGCTCATAACAAACACGTTGTTATGCTCATTGCTGTTGAAATGACGCACCAGGTCAACGAGTTTATCGTTACGGGTGAGGCCAACATCAGCATTCAAATTGATCTGGAAGGCAAGAATGGAATTCATGTCATCCACATAAGCCTGTTTTCTTTCAGCAATTGTTGCCTTAGCTGCCGGCTTATACAGCGTAATCTGTTCGAAACCAGAGGCTACGTTGATACGCAGATAGCTCTGTTTCGTTGTATTGGTCGGGGTTTGACCAGCAATACGGAGACGATACTTTTCAGAAGCTTCACAAAGACGGAAATCCTTGTAAATATCCTTACCACCAACACGCATTGCGTAAATCGTACGGCAACCACGGTCAAAACAAGCCTGGATGTTAGCAACCAGGGATGCAGAGCGATGAGTTGCACTGTCGTACGTTGCACCGAAGAAGTAACGAGCCATATCCACATTGTAGATCTGAGTCGGAACGCCTACCGGGCCCTGAAATGCTGTACCAATCACTACCACAGATTCTGTGGTTCCCCAGAGAGACGGGTCGTAGTCTCGGCTAACTTCGCTCTCTATGTCGATGATTGTACCAGGGAGATTATTCCCTTCGTTAAGTACACTCATTAGAGTACCTCCATGATTAGATTAAGATTGAGTGATTTCCATAATTGTTGTGTCATAAGCAAGCCGGATACGCTCGATAGCTACGTCGTAAACCAAGGACCTTACTGACATTCTTTGCCGGTAGATATCAAGGTTTTCATCAGTAAACTGTTTTGCGAATAAAACTTCACTTACACCGTTTCTTTTAAAGAAACCAGCATACTTTTGCATTGCATCTTCAAAAGCATTCATTACCGTATCAGCGGTGCTGTAATCACTGGCGATAATGTCAAACTGAATTTCACAATCAAAAAATTGTCCATATATTGCACCCTGACGAAGTTCGCTTCCATCGGGATTTTTGTCATAAATATCTTCGCGGAACCTCGGCTTATAGTTTTTATCACGAGGGACCCGCGAGACAACTTTGTAATAAATGATCGGGTGGTCGATTTTTTCAGCCGGATCAAGAACTCTACGGGGGCCGTCATTAGGAACAATCTCAACCTTATACTTCTTTAATCCTCGCAAAACCATCTTCTTAACTAACTCAAAGAAGTCGTTCATTGACGCGCCCTTTTCGGCTCTGGAATAATCAGTGTCTGTTTTTAGGATTCGTTGCTCTTGTGCTTCATTTCGGCGACGGCCGTTTTCGCGTCGCTGCAGCATTTGCTCAAAAGCATCTGTACTGTGGACCTTACTATCGAATGTTTCTATCATGCTTTAAATCCTCAATGTTCTTGTAATAAAACGTTCTGCACACCCGATTGGCTGGATAGAATAACTCAAAATAATGTCAACTGTTCCAGGATGTCTTGGATCTTCCTTTGCAAAACATTCGTCTATTCGATAATTTATCAGTACATATCCAACCAGTGTACGTAAATAGTCTGAGACAATAGCAGCAATGCGCTGCTTTTTATAAGAGATATATTTGGAGCCAATATAATCGGTGAAATCCAGTTCTTTCGCGATGTAAAGGCAAATCCTATAGATAAAGAATATCTTTGTCGGCTCTTCTTCCTCATCAAAGTTAAGAAGGTTTTCTACTGACGTGGTCTTGTCAGCATGAGTCTTAAAGTAAGCCATGCTACTTACATTGTCGTTAAAATCAAGACTGAATATTGCATGAAGCTCGTCACTGTCTGCGGGGTATTCGTTTACATCGGTAAGTAGAATCATGCGGCACAACTCTACATTACCATACGCAATGCCACTTAAATTGTTCGCTACAAACGTGATATGCCTTTTAGTTTTCTTTAACTGGAGGCTGCTTCTGAACTCCCGTTCACGATAATTCATGCTTTCTAAAAACTGGTCAATGTCCTGATATAAACTAGCATGCGTGTCAGTAACCAAAAATACCGTTTTATTTTCTTCCGGTAGCGACTCCATTAGATACTGAATATAAAAGGTCTTTTTCCCATCTTTATTTGGGTCATAGAAAAAATTTGCAATACCGACATCTATAGGGACTACGTAGGAGAAATCGTAACTGGATACGAGCGGTGCAATGTCGAGATAATCAGTCATAACCTCGATATTCATAATGAAAATGTCTTTATCCTCATTGCCTCTTACTAGAAGTTCGTATGAATCTACAAGGTCGCTGTCACCAAAAACCTCCCGTGCTTCAGATACCCTTTCCGGTTTTACAATGTCATGCAGGTACTTATTTGTCGCACCGATGCCAATGAGAAGAACTGATTTGTGTAAGTCAATTTCCTTTATACTTGTAATCATTTTGTTCTCACCAGATTATAAAAATTCTTTAAAAAGAGTTTCAGATTGGATTTCATAGGGACGGCTTCTTCGTAGTAATAAATGACCTTATTAGAGTCTGAGCGGAACTTCTTTGCCCCTTGCAAGATATCTGCTTCATCTTCGCGGACAATAATATTGCCAGCAAGCACCGTTTCTTTTGGAACCTTTTCTGCATCAAAATAATAATAGTTTGATGGAGCTGCCTGTTGCTGTCCTTCAAGACGCAGAGATACTTCGTCCGGTTCCATAACGCCGGTTATCTTTTTGATTTTTATTTTGTTTCCCGTTCCCAAGCATTTTGGGCAGTCTGGATCTGGCGTATTATTTGCATCGCGACATGGGCAATACATGGACTGGTCACGAATAACGACATACATTGGATATTCCAGTTTATGGATAATGGCTCGAATCTTTTTATTGAAATTTGGATTTAACATTAGATGACAAATCCTCCTTTCAGCCCCATATTGCCGTCACGATTATAATTCCTGAGAATAACTGCGGCCGGCGTAGCACGAAGAGAATGATTGCCGCGCAATGCAAATGCGGGCTTATTTCTACCGTCAAAGACATACCCCCGGATAGCATCCTGCCATTTATCAGCCTCGGCCTTTAGGGAATCTATCAACTTTCGGATATTTCCGAGCTCTTCGCCGTTCTTAAAAGTGATCTTACCCAGTGTTCCTTCAAGTCCGCTTTCAGATGTGCCAGTAATGTATGCTCTTGTCAATGCGAGTTGGCTTGCGCGCACCTCTGTAAATTTTTCGACAGGAAACGGATAGTTGCCATCCGCATCGCGAGTTATTGGCTTGTTATAAACAGAGCGCCAGATAAAGTCTGCTTCCTTACTGGCTTGGCGAATTTGAAATAAGATCGTCGATTCGGATATATCAAATACATCCACGAGAGTACGGATAGCATCAACGCTGCAATATGCTGGTGTCATGGCTGTTGTAATCTCAAGACTCTGTTTGTCAAGCACTTTATGTCCTTCAGCGGATCGAATGTTTTTCAATGTCAGCTTATAGATGCTATTATTTTTAATACCGCCATCCGGGATAATTTCCAGACAGTTGTCAAATACTCGATAAGAAAAATTGACTCGCTCCATATCATACCTGCTTTCTTGTAAGGACGATATTTGCAATATCGATGGACGACGTATCAATGTCCTCGTCAAACTCAATGATAAAACTACCATCAGGCGTTATACCGTTTTCCGGATAACCAATAATCTCAAAGTCATCTTCAAATACAACATCGTCACAATCTTCCGGCTTTTTGGGCTTGTTTGTTGTTGGTACTGTGTAATCTGGCTCTGGCTCGCCTTTTAACGTAAAGGTTCTGCCTTTTGTCCAATTGCCATATTCATCGTCATTAGCTTCAACACGCATTCTGACAAAATATTGTGGATTCGCCTTGAGGCCCGAAAGAGTTATTTCATTCCTCGACTCAATAACTGTATCGTAGATCACGTTTAAGAAACCGTAATCTGGCGCCACTTGAATTCTGAAGCGATTAAACGCCTTGCCGCTTTTGCCCTTTTCTTCAGAAAACAAAAAATGTGGCTTTTCCAATTCCTCATAATCAATAGGGGCGATAATGTTAACTACGCTATCTACGCGAGAGTTTAGACGTATCCTTTTCTTAAATTCAATAGCCAGCTCATCTTCCATAATAGAGCGGACATCTTTAGTGACGACAATTTCATAATCGGTATTTACCTGTAGAGACTCATATTCTAAAGTAACCGTGGGGCCATCCACGGTTACTTTAGACATTGTAATGGGGTTTATATCCCCGTTTTTCAGTGTTAGATAAACCGAGGTTTCAGTAACAGAGTCTTCATCCACATCAAAGGTAAAACCGATTTTTATTAGGTGGTCGGCCTCAAATACGCGCACCGACTCCACGGTAAACTTTTGATACAAGATTTACACCTGTCCTTTACTTGTCTGCTTTTTCCTCAGCTTCAACCGCAGCTTCTTCATCAACCTTTTTGGTTGACTTTTTCTTGCTGGTGGTTTTCTTCTTAGGTGCAGCCTTCTCCTCGGGCTCTTTCGCCTTATCTTCTACCGGTTCAGCTGCGGAGGCTTCTTCAACCTTTTTATCCTCTTCAACTTTTGTATCTGCTGCCTTTACAGTCTTCTTTGCTGTTTCGGTGGCAACCTTGCTTTCAGTTACCGCTTGTTCAACAAGTTCTTTGTCCGGCTTAATATCAAGCGTAGTTTTTGTCACTGCAACCTTGCCGTCCGTTTTATTATCGCTGCCAATAATTTCAGTCGGTTCAAAGGCCAACGGCGTGTCTCCCATTAATTCCTCGAGGGGCTGTCCGGTGCGCTTACTTTTCGCTTCCATCAAAACCTGCTTAAAGGTTTTCTTCTGTCCAAGAGACCCTTCGATAACTGTAATCTTTTTGGCCTTTACTGCAGCCCGCAAAGATTTCAGGTCGGAACCCAGTTCGATATCTGCTACCGGATGACTCCAGTTAAGATACGTGTTTGTCGAGCTGTCAAAGAAACCCGTTTCGCCGGGAGCCAGTTTTACTCGAGCGATTACATTTGCCATAATTTATAAAAACCTCCGTTAGTCGTTACCTGCTTCGTCGACATTTATAATTCCCGCCTTGGAGCATAACGCTGCCTTAACAGCAATGTAAACATTTTCATCCATGGTCAGGTTTTCGTTGTATTCTTCTGCGAAAATTGCGGGCCTGTAGTGCCCCATGCCAATTGCCAGTTTTACAGGATCAGTTCTCATTACATAGATAATCTTTCGCACATCGTCATATCTCA
>AUXO012790629.1_pt1 | contig 11339 bp, 7 predicted proteins | sample 768731 | NCBI WGS metagenome assembly AUXO01 (sample SAMN02715735, study PRJNA202380) | gut metagenome | biome: sheep rumen | host: Ovis aries | place: New Zealand: Palmerston North | reverse complement strand
GCCTGGTCTATCGCACGCCATTCACTTATGAAGTAGATAACATACATGGGAATTACTTGTTTGCTACAGTGGGAGATAAACTGGGGCTAAGAATCGAGCCGATAAAAGATATGGATAATATCTTCAATCGGATGTTAGCGGACAAGAACCCACAATTCTATAAATGCTACAACCTCACTCGAGCTGGACAAGAACTGTTCTCCTGCCTGGAGCTCAAAACTGATCGTGCATTTTTCCTCGACCTTTGCAGAAACCTGAAAGAGATGTTCAAGGATTTTGTTTTTACGGTGTATTCATATGAGCGTACTGAAACGGATATTGTAATGGAAGAAATAAGTCTTGAAAAAGAAGAAACGCCCACCGAATGATGGGCGTCCTTTTACAAGGCATACATTGGCTTTGAAGATGATATGTGATTATTGCGCGTAGCTAATGCCCAATCGATCAAATGCAATTCGGTTTAACTGATCTGCAATCATAGGGAAACTACAGTTCAGATCCAGTGTCTTCACACTTATTCTATTTCCGCTCATCTGATAATCGTTATCAGGCTGAAATTCTTCATCAGTACGAGCATACAAAAGCATACCAGAAACCTCTACTGGGGTTTTCGCTGGTTCAACCTTCTTGTTTTTGACGTAGGTGAAAATCTGATAGAGGTTATTTGAATGCAAGGTACGTGCGTCATATTGGATCTGCATAGTGTGAGAATAGTATTTTGCATCAATGATTAGTACTTTTCCTTGATATGACAGCATGATATCGCTCTGCATGATTGGGAGCATAGCAGTAATGCCGTCATCAACGGCCCACGGAATCTGCGACGCCGAAGCTTCAATTTGCGGGAATTCGCGACGATAGTATTCGAGGATAAACTTTTCGTAAAGACGGCACATCCTCTGTTCATCCAGAAAATCGAGTAAACGCATCGTGCCGTCGGAATTTGTCTGTAGTAAGCCTTTGATCACCAAATAGCAGACAGAAATCAGCATGCGGTAGGTTTGATTGTTCCGGTTGTAATGAAGGTTCCAGTCTATAGAATATGGATCAAGCGATTCGACCTCATCAAAGAAAACTAGTAGCTTCCGCAGCTCTTTCTTTCTGCCTTTTTTGATATCAGAACGCAGAAGCAATTCCATTGTGGTCTTGATGATCCGATTCATATAAGAGTCTACGGAAAACTCGTCATAGGAACAGACCATCTGCTTTTTCAGCATGGTTCTGGTCTTGATGGATTCCGTGATCATGATCCGGCCACGGAGCGTAGCCAGTGGCTCCTCCATTTCAAGGTATTCACGTCCCAAACCGCGCTTGATCTGGACGGAAACGCCTTTGGCGAGGATCGCAGCACATAGCTCCGCTACATTGTCGAATTGTTCCGTTGCTATATTCTTGAAACCTTGCTCGTTTAGCACTTGGAACGCATACGACAACATGTAATACACGTTCTGTATCGGTATCACTTAATAGCACTCCTTAGATTGTTGATCCAATCCTTCACTTTTACCGGCTCATCGAACCAGTACTCTTTGAGTAGCGGGATCAGCTCGAATTCGACAATTCTGGACAAAGTTTTGTCTGATACGTCTTTCAGGTTGCAGAAGTAACTATGTCCGATGCAGAAGCCTTCGCCTAAAGATTCATCTGCAGCGATAGTATTATTAAGGTTTTCTACGCAGTTGATAAGCCTGTCGAATTTCTCGTTACCAAGGGCCATGCGATAGGCGCGGAAGCCATCGGTTTCGAATCCCGGTTGCATTTCGAAGAAGGCAAACCTTCTGCGAAGAGCATAGTCCAGCATTGCGAGGCTACGGTCAGCTGTGTTCATCATGCCGATAATATACACATTTCTGGGAACGGAGAACTTCTCATCGGAGTACAGGAGTTGAAGTTCAATGCCGCGCTTGTCGTTTTCAATCAGCATGAACAGTTCGCCGAAAATCTTACTCAAGTTTCCACGATTAATCTCGTCAATAATGAAGAAATATTCATTATCGCTGTCGATCATGGCTTCTTTACAGAAGTTATAAAACGCGCCGCGCTTGAGCTCAAATCCCTTTTCTGTAGGACGGAAGCCCATGATGAAATCTTCATATGAATAGCTCTGATGGAACTGGATCATCATGACACGGTTTGGATCTTTGACACCCATCATGGAATAGGCCAGGCGTTTGGCGGCATAGGTTTTTCCGACGCCGGGAGCTCCTTGCAGTATAACGTTCTTCTTTGTCCTGACCAATGCCACTAATGTTCTATAGCTTTCTTCGTCCATAAAGACTTCGTCAAGGAATTGTTCTGCATCGTAGGACGGATATTCCTGCTCAGTCTCTTCGATATCTTCTTCCGTGGTGCTTTCGAACATGGCATTGAGTTCTGCCACATAGTCCGTATATGGGGTAATGTCTGTCAGCGTTTTCAAGACGGCTTGACCAGGGTGCGACCATTCGCCTTTGTGTGTCCAGTGAATTTTGCGTACATTTTTATAGTGATCTCGAGACGGATCAAAATAATAATCGGATTCGACAACGCCACGACCAATAACAGTGTGCAAACCTCTTTTGGCAAAGACTATGTCGCCGGGTTTCATTTCATGAACAAATTGCCAGGTAGCATGTGCAGCCATCTTGTAGGATTTGCTTGGATCGATCACCTCCTTCATCTTCTGTTTCATTTCTTCTTTGCTGCCGAAGACACTGAGATCGCCAATAGAATCCCAACCAATAGCCATAAAGCCCTGATTGTAACAGTCATTCCAAATGCTAGCATTTTCTCCGGGTGAATAAAGCCAGTAACGGACAGTCTCAACACCTTCATCACCGGTGGCTGCTCCTTTGGTTTCTTGCTCTTCTTGGGCTTTCTGTGCCTTTTGCTGCATATTTACTTCTTCGGAGTACTTCCATGCTTCGAAGCTGAGTTCCTTGAAATCCTTAAGAGAGCTGGCATCGCTTTGCAAATACGCACGTAGTTTTTCTACGATATCAAAATACTTCGAGGAAGGGATCTTAGCTTCGATCTCCGGTAATGTTTGCACTAATTCTGCTGGGATCTTTCCAGATTCATAGATGTACCACGTGTTTCGCTGATCGAGATTCAAAAATGCATGTGGAGCGATCCAGTATAAAGCCATAGTGATTTTGCTATTGCCATTGCCCTTTTTATTGATGGCTCTATCAAAGTAATCGGACAAATACGCACGGTTTTCCGATGATGGATTATCTGCATATTTGATGGCTGAATCGAATAGTTCCCAAAGTTCGTCAATGTCGCCGGCCTCGCGCTCATCAATAAAATAGTAGAAAGTTGCGTTCTGATTATTGAGTACTGGGATGCTGTCAAAAGAAGTCGGCACAGGAGAAGAAATGTCAAAGAGTCTTGCAATCGCGCTTAGTATCGCAACGCGATTTGAAGGTTTCATGGAGCTTTTATTGAATAGGCCAAAGAATGTGAACGGATCGATGTCGACAATCTGGTTGTCTTTTTCCAATGTGGGCAGATTGATCCCCGTCTCCTCATAGATTTGCCGGACTTTACTTACTAATTCCGGGCGATTGCCTTTGTACTGCAACAGCTTGTAAGCCAATTCTTTATAGAAATCAATCCAGTCAAATTGATTTGCGTTCTCCATGTATTTCTTCTCCTTCTATTATTTTCACTGGTTACGCTACTGACGAATTGTCTGTCCACAATTCGCACTGCATCATTACTGTTTGAAGAGCATCTTCCATACCCTCGGGTGGATATTTGTGCTTTTTGAGTAGCTTTTTTATGATCATACGCATTTTCGCTCTCGCTGATTCTCGTTTCTGCCAGTCAATTGTTCTGTTCTTGCGGAGCGTTTCTGTCAATTCTTTTGTGATAGCAATAAGCTCGTCGTTTTCGTAGAAATCTTTGATAGCGCGTGGTTTAGTGAGTGCATCGTAGAATGCCAGCTCGTCTTCGGTCAGGCCCATTTCATCACCCTGTTCACGTGATGTAGCGATGGAATGCGCAAGATCAATCAGCTGCTGAATCACTTCTTCGTTGGTCAGCATACCATTGAGGTAAGCTTTCATCATACGTTGGATGATCTCACTGAACTGTTCGGATTTAACAATATTAGTCCGGCGGTAAACTGAAATCTGTTCAGCGATCAATTTTTTCAAGAGTTCGACAGCCAAGTTCTTTTCTTTCATCTTCGCTATTTCGGCGAGGAATAGAGGATCAAACAGATTGAGTTCACCGTTGACGTCGGAAAATAGATTTATAACACCATCGCTCTTAATGCTTTGCTTCAGGAGCTCATTGATACGCTTGTTCATTTCCGGCAACGATATCTTTTTATCACCACCAGCATTAGATAATCTCAAAACCAGCACACGTACCGATTCAAAGAATGCAGCTTCGAAACGGTCGCTTTCGTTTACGAGCGAAGAGCAGAGAGAGAGGGCTTGATGGAGAAGCAGGGCTTCTTTGATGAATGCTTCTTTCTTCTCTTCGTTTTTAATATCAACAATGAAATTGACTGCGCCACTGATAGCCTTTGCGCGTTCAAGATCGGAACCCGACATAAACTTCGAATAATCGTACCCGTAGAACAAATCACGGCAGACAGAGAGTTTTTCAAGGAACTTAGGATATGCGACCTTTGCAACATCAGTATCGCCATAGTTCTTTTTGTCTCTGGCGGTATAATCGTTCATTGCTTGCTTCAAAGCAGAGGCAATGCCAACATAGTCAACAACAAGGCCGCCTTCTTTATCTCGGAAAACACGGTTCACACGAGCGATAGCCTGCATCAGGTTATGTCCGGACATAGGTTTATAGACATACATCGTCGCGAGAGACGGAACGTCAAAGCCAGTCAGCCACATATCGACAACAATAGCGATCTTGAATGGACTGTTATTATCTTTGAATTTAAGAGCCATTTCATCGCGATGGTGTTTGTTACCGATAACCTTACGCCACTCTTCAGGGTCTTTGTTGCTTTCGGTCATGACCACGCCAACTTTTTCCGTCCATCCGGGACGCAGTTCAAGAATACGATTATAGATTTTCATGGCAATGGCACGAGAGTAAGCGACAATCATAGCCTTGCCAGTTAGCAAGTTTTCACGGTTGTTTTCGTAATGGTCGAGTATGTCGGAGACAAGGGAGTTGATGGTTTGGTAATTCCCAAGAATAGCTTCCATCTGGCCAAGTTCACGCTTGCTGCGTTCGATAACCTCTGGATCAGCGTTGTTGGCCATAGTTTCATATTCAGCATCAATCTTCTTAAGCGTGGTCTCGTCAAGATTGAGTTTAATAACCCGGCTTTCATAATAGACCGGGCGCGTTGCGCCATCTTCAACAGCCTGGGTCATATCATAAACGTCAATATAGTTGCCGAATACTTCGATGGTACTACGATCCTTCTGCGAAATCGGAGTGCCAGTAAAACCAATATATGTAGCGTTTGGCAGACTATTACGAATAATGCGAGCAGTGCCAACCACACGTTTGGCGATCTCTTCGCCTTCGGCATTCGTGGTGATTTTAATTCTCTCGGTCAGGCCATACTGTCCACGGTGGGCCTCATCAGCCATCACAATAATATTGCTTCTCTCAGACAATGGTTCATGCGATTCTTCAAATTTCTGCATCGTTGTGAAGATGATGCCATTGGCTTTGCGTCCGGTAAGAAGCTTTTTGAGGTTTTCGCGGCTTTCCGCTTGGACAGGGTCTTGACGCATGAATTCTTTGCATTTTTTGAACTGTCCGTACAGTTGATCATCTAGATCGTTACGGTCTGTCAACACTACAATGGTCGGGCTGTCCAAAGCTTCCTGCAAAAGATGCGCATAGAAAACCATGGAAAGCGACTTGCCACTACCTTGTGTATGCCAGAACACACCGCCTTTGCCGTCTGTCACTGTTGCCTTTTGCGTAGAGGCGATTGCTTTCTTTACTGCAAAATACTGATGATAACCAGCGAGAATCTTGTATTTGTTGATCCCTTCATCGGAGAAGCAGATGAAGTTTTTGATGATATCAAGTAAGCGTTCCTTCTGGAAGATCCCTTCAAAGAACGTATCGAACTGGGCGTATTGGGTGTTTTCATAATTACCATCTTTGGTTTTCCATTCCATGAAACGATCTTCGCCGGATGTGATTGTTCCGGCCTTGGATGTCAGATGGTCGCTCATAACACAGATTGCATTATAAACAAACATGGAGGGGATTTCCTGCATGTAGTTCCGAAGCTGAAGATATGCTTCGCTTGCATCCGTTTGTTCACGGGAGGGAGATTTGAGCTCCATAATTACGACCGGAAGGCCGTTCAAAAACAGCAGCACATCAGGGCGCTTCTGGCTGTTTTCGATAAATGTCCATTGATTTGCAACAATAAAAGAATTGTTGTTGGGATTCTTATAATCAACGAGATAAACGATGGCGGAGCGTTCTGTCCCGTCTTCAAAGTAACGTACCTGAACACCATTTTGGAGATAATCCATAAAAACAGCATTCTTCTGAACAAGACTGCCATTCTCGATATTTCTCAGTTTTGAAACTGCCTCAACAAGTGCCGTATCTGGAAGATCTGGATTTAGGCGTACCAAAGCATCAGCCAATTCATCATTGAAAAGCGGGTCGTAGACATCACGCTCAATGTCAGGGCCATAGAGGTGCTGGTATCCCATGTTTTGGAAAAGCTCAATGACTGAGTTTTCATAATCCGCTTCAGTGTATCCAGGCATGTTTTCCACTCCTTATGATAATATTATCATAAACGCTAGGACTGGTCTATGCTTGACCATTGTGCTCACCAAATCATAAATAATCATTAATTCTCAATGGGGCGCAACAACGCTTAAGAATATTTTCCTTGGAAAAACCATGTGTCTGTAACAAATTTGCTACAAAGTCAACCCATTCTGTCGTATACAAATAATCATTATGTGGTTCGTCGAATACACAATATTTTTCCAAAGTTTCAAATTTAGCTTTCGAGTTGTTATTAGGTCTGATATTGAAGGCTTTCCACAATGCTGTATGGCATGAGAAATTGATGTTGATTCCCGTCTTTTTCTTAACAGCTTCAATTACCCCGGATGGTTTTAATAAGTTGGCATTAGAAACGCTTTGTAAGACTAACTTATCTTTTATAATAGTTGTAACCTTTTTATAGTTTTCTTTATCTTCTTCATTTAGCGAGTTCCAGTTAACAAACTCAACAGCAAGATCAGATCTGTTTGTATTGCTGACTTTAGGGATTTGCAGAAGTTTTATGCTATATTCTTGGCTATCGTAGATTTCTTGTGATAAATCCGCTTTATACCTATCAATATACCTTTTTATATCAAGCATATCCTTCGATAGGAGCATTCGTTGGGCTGTAACTTGCTCCGTAGCTCTCATATGTGAAAACTGAAGCGCATAAGCCAAACAAGCATTTATTGAATAGTCCTCTCCGAATAATCCTACGAGCAGATTTTCATAATTGTAAAGGAGTGCTTGGCATTCGCCAAATAACAATACATCGAGTTCGGAACCACACCAAAACCTATGCTCTATTTTGTTTCTGAGTCCAATAAAGAAATGAAGATTTGCGATTGCAGCTTCACTGATATCAAGCGGATGGTCTTGTTTTCTGTAATTCTTGATACACTCTTTTAGTTCCCAAGCTTTCTTTTCTCCATCGATGACTTTATAGCGACCATTTTTTTCTTTATAAAAGTATTTTTCACCAATAGTAGCTTGAAAATATGCATGGAATAATTTTGTCCAAGCAACAATCATTAAAATAATATAGTTTTCTATTTTGTATTGACTATTAGGTTTATTGTAGGTTTCTACAGCTGCTAATGCGCTGCTTCTTGAGTTCTCAAGGATTGTTTTCGTTTTTCCTTGTCGTATAGTTATCATCGGAACTCCTTTTTGTTTCTTGTAATGATAAACGATAATTTAGCGGCTTAGATTGCGACGTTTGAGACATCGATTTCGCCTGACATCAATCTGGGTAGTAAGCAGTCTCGCAGCTCTACAAGAGAGTCATTTTCAAGTTGATTATTCAAAATCTGCTCAAACATAGGACCTGCTATGGAGTGGAAACGAGAAATCTCATCGTCCGCTGGAATTATAAATGGCATTGCCTTGATGATTTTAGAATTGACTGCAGTAGCAATAGAGGATGTGCTTCCCATTGTTTGGTAGTTAAAATCCCTTAAGTAGCAATACAGATATTCGTTGATGAAAAGCTTATCCGTCTTAAAGTGAGCAATTGCCTCATTGGTAGTCATTTCTCCATGTGTAATGGCAATTCGCCCTACCGTGAGCTTGAAGCTTAAAAGAATGGTATTACTGGGAATTACTTTGATATTGAATTTATTGACAGCCTCTTGAGTGAGTTGCTCTGAGCTCCTGCTGATATATGTGCCACAACTGCCCATATCAGAAATAGATACCCATGTAACATCCGAGGGATTTGTTGTGAACCAATGGCGCTCCTTCCGGGGAGGTGTCTTGCCAATAGCAATATCAAAGTATTCTTCTGCCCGGCAAATACGCCGCTGATCGTTCGTTGTCTTAACGAACATCTCACGATAAAGAGCTTGTGCTTGCTGAAGTAAATTATCGTTTATCTGATGATTGATTGATATTTTATCATCCAACGACCGAAGCACGCTCGCAATTTTATCCTGGATCACTATAGGCGGACATGATATTTCAAAAGTGTTTACAATCTTCGGGGAAATATTCGCTTGCCCACCAGAACTAGTGGCATGTTTGACAAAGTATAATTGAGCATTCCATGAAGATAGTGCATATGATAAAAATACTGGATTTACATTATCATTTGGCCTTACGATACATAATCTTTGATTCAACAAATAATCTCCTTCGAGATTAAAACGAGCTGCCTTTCCTACCCAACTGTCTGGTGTTCCTTCAAATCGATTGCCAGTCATAGTAAGAAGGATATCGCCTTTATGAACTTTAGACTTTCCAGCTAATAGTGCAACCTCGTTCGATACATACTGAAGATTGTTAGCAATAATCTGATTAGGCTTTACATTAGCAATCTTAATGACAGGAATCCCCTGATTACAAAAGTCTTTGCTTTTAAACGGATAGCCGTTGGTTAATGTGCACAGTTTAGAAAGAGGAAGAAGCTCATATTTCATAGCCAATAGCCCCCAATTCCTTTTTGATACTTTTCTCAAGCTCATGAGATTTTTGGAACATCTCCGAAAGCTCAGCTGTTAGGCGAAACATTTTTTCTTCGTAAGGTTCACTGTCATCTTCTTGTTCTTCGATACCAACATAACGACCCGGGGTAAGAATATAATCTTGTTTTCCGGTATCCTGAACCGTTACAGTTGCGCAGAAACCCTTCACATCTTCCAGTTTTCCTTCTTGAAATGCGGAAAATGTATCAGCCAACTTTTCAATGTCCTTATTTGAAAAATCACGGTGTATTTTATCTGCCATGTGACCCATCGTACGGGCATCAATAAATAGTATTTTCCCCTTTTGTTTTTTATTTTTCGAAATGAACCAAAGAGTGACAGGAATCTGAACACTGTAAAACATTTTATCTGGTAATGCAACGATACCTTCAACCAGATCAGCTTCGATAATTTTTTTTCTTATCTCGCCTTCTCCTCCTGTCTGAGAAGAAAGTGCCCCATTTGCTAATACAAGACCAATCTTGCCATTTGGAGCGAGGTGATAAATCATGTGCTGAATCCATGCAAAATTGGCGTTACTTGCTGGAGGAAGTCCATATTTCCAGCGAGGATCGTCTTTTAGTTTTTCCTGTCCCCATGGATGGTAATTGAAAGGTGGATTGGCGAGAATAAAATCTGCTTTTAAGGTCGGATGGAGATCGTGAGCAAAAGTATCCGCTTGATGTTCACCGAAGTCGGCATCGATGCCGCGGATAGCCATGTTCATCTTTGCCATCTTCCAAGTATCAGCTTGTGCTTCTTGACCATAGACAGCAATGCTGCCTCTGCGACCGCTATGGGCCTGAACAAACTTTTCGCTCTGGACGAACATACCGCCCGATCCACAGCAAGGGTCGTAAACACGGCAGTTGTCGAAAGGTTTCAGGATAGAGACCAATGTTTTTACCACGCTTGATGGCGTATAGAATTCGCCGCCTTTCTGACCTTCCGCAGCAGCAAATTGGGCTATACAGTATTCATATGTGCGTCCAAGTAAATCTTTGCTCCCGTCAGTATCGCTCATGTCCATATTTGTGAACAGATCGACAACATCACCGAGGACACGCTTGTCGAGGTCTGGATTACCATAATTTTTCGGAAGGACATTTTTGAGCTTTTTGTTATCTGCTTCGATTGCCCGCATTGCGTCATCAATGACGGTGCCAATTTCCGGGGTGTGAGCAGCTGCTGCGATAGTAGACCAGCGCGCTTTCTCCGGAACGAAGAATACGTTTTCTTCTTCGTAAGCATCAGGATCATCTTCAAATCCTTCGCCTTCGGCAATCAGATCAGCGCGACGCTTTTCAAAAGCACTGGAAATATAGCGAAGGAAGATCAGGCCAACAACGATCTTCCGATATTCAGCAGCAGGAATATGGCCCCACAGGACGCAGAATGCATCCCATAGTTGCTTTTCAAAGCCAATACTGGCATTGTTATGTTCACTCATGAAATTCTTCCTCCAATCATACTATTAAAGTATATCATGCTCAGTTCAGTCTTCGATGAATTCCATAATGTCATCGATGGAAACGTTCAGGGCCTTGCAGATGCGACCAAGTACATCCGTAGTGACGTTGTCGCCATGAGTGAGCTTGTTCATGGTATAGTGACTGACTCCGGCCAGCTTTTCCAGATCTCGCTTTTTAAGATCCCGGTCAATAAGTAGTTTCCACAGTTTCTTATAACTTGTGGTCATAGGCTTTACCTCTCGAAATATGAAATAATGCTACAGCTTATTCTATCACAGAGTGTCTTATTTATCAAACAGAAAGTTTGCGATAACGCACACTAATAGTGAAAATGCGAACGCTTGCTTTATTATAGCTTTTTTAGTTCTTCCCAGATCCTGACCATAGCAAAGGTGTCGAGTTCACAATAACGGAGAAGGTTCGCTTTGATTTCTGCTTTTTCAGCCGGGGAGGTTTCGTCGGAGACCATACGGTTCCATTCTGACGTGGCCTGATCGCCATGGTTGATAGGTAATTCCTTATACGAGAGTTCCGGACACATGACGGGCAGAACCTTTTTGATAGACCAACTGCAATGGAAATCGCGGTTCATGTAATACTGATTTTTGAAAACATCCCCTAGATCTTTTACTCTGTCATTGACAGCCAATAGCCGGTCAGCTAGATCAGGATAGCTCTT
>AUXO010021774.1_pt1 | contig 11339 bp, 8 predicted proteins | sample 768731 | NCBI WGS metagenome assembly AUXO01 (sample SAMN02715735, study PRJNA202380) | gut metagenome | biome: sheep rumen | host: Ovis aries | place: New Zealand: Palmerston North | reverse complement strand
AGAATACAGGCAAACTGGCATGGCTGGACAATGAGGGAGCTATCGTCGGCAGCTTCCGGGCATACCTTGCCGATGCTCCAACAGGGGCACGACTGTTGTTCGACGATGTCACCGCCATAGAACAGGTAAAGGTCGCCTCACCATGGACAGACAATTGTTATTACGACCTGAAGGGTCACCGCCTGAGTACTAACCGACCACAGCAGAAAGGTATCTACATCTATCATGGAAAGACCGTTGTAGTAAAATAAGAATTCAAACATCTCATATAGTAATCACAATGATGAAAAGAAAAGTATATACTACACCCACAACGGAGTTGATAGAAGTTCATACCGTTCAACCATTATTGCTGATGAGTGGTACTGGTAATCCGCTATTGGGTACTGACACCATCGACTATGATGGTGTCGATGGTTCCTTTGGCGATGGTGAGGAAGTCGGCTGACGTACATTTGATGACTTCTGATAGAGAAGTGACAGTTGTTAACTGATTATTATCCCGATAAACACCCCGTTTATCGGGATAATTGTTTAGTTTACACCTCTATATTTAGTCCACTCTTTTTGATTCTCGCAAATTTCGTAAAACACTGCAAATAAACGCTTTACGTTTTTAAAGTGGTTCATATCGTCCACTTTTTCAGCCATTCCCAAATTTTCACCTTATTATTTTAAATACCTTTGCAACGGAAATCGTCCAAGGGGCGTAAAGCTATTGGATAAATCACTAACCAAATAAACAATTTATAATTAACAGTATGAAAAAAAGCAAGTTTTTATTCTTGTTGCTGTCATTTGTGATGATGTCGGCAACTGCTCTTGCCCAGAAGCATACCTATACGGGTACGGTCGTTGACGACCAGAACGAACCCGTCATCGGTGCTTCTGTCGTTCAGAAAGGTACCTCAGTTGGTACAGTGACTGACTTCGACGGTAACTTCTCTGTGACCGTCGATGAGGGTGCGACCTTAGTCGTCTCTTACATTGGTTACATTTCTCAGGAAGTGAAAGCAGCCAACAACCTGCAAATCGTCCTGAAGGCTGACAACCAGATGTTGGATGAGGTGGTAGTCGTAGGTTATGGTGTTCAGAAGAAGAGCGTCGTAACAGCCGCTATCGCTAAAGTGACCTCCGACGACCTTGCTGGAAAAGGTGCTGCCCGTATGGATAATGCCTTGAAAGGTCTTGCCGCTGGTGTGAACGTTACCTCTAACTCTGGTCAGCCTGGTGAAGGCTCTCGTATTCGTGTACGTGGTACAGGTACCATTAATAACAGTGATCCTCTATACATCGTAGACGGTATGCCTATCACTGGTGGTCTTGACATCGTTAACCCCAATGATATCGAGTCTATCGAAGTTCTGAAGGATGCTGCTTCTGGTGCCATCTATGGTGCTCGTGCTGCTAATGGTGTCATCCTCGTTACCACTAAGAAAGGTAAGGTCGGTAAGCCACAGATCAACTACAATTTCTCTTATGGTTGGCAGAAAGCATGGAAGCGTCGCGACGTAACCAGTGCCAAAGACTATGCTGTACTGCAGAATGAGTATGCTTTGGCTGCAGGTTCTGCTCCTAAGTTCGATCCCGCTAATCTGGTTGACTCGAATGGCGACCCTATTCAGGGTTTCGGAACTAACTGGCAAAATTTGGTATTCAACGACAATGCTCCTGTAATGAACCACGACGTGACCATCAGCGGTGCTACTGAAAAGTTGAACTACTACCTTTCTATGGGTTACTACAAGCAGGACGGTATTGTTGGTGGTGACAAGGGTCATTCAAATTACGACAAACTGACTCTTCGCTCTAACACGTTCTACAATATTCTGGATGCTGAGAAGGAACGTAATTTCTTGAATAAGGTTGACCTGAATGTCAATGTAAGCTACATCCGCACTCACTCTACTGGTATCGGTACCAACTCTGAGTATGGCTCTGTCTTGGGTTCTGCCCTCTATCTGGCTCCAACATTGGCTCCAACAGCATCAGACGCTGTAGCTGCAGGTATGCATGCTGCTTACGATGGTGACGATGGATATGGTAATCCTAAGTATGACTTACCCACTGATCCACAAGGTCGTCTATACACGATTCCTGGCTACTTCGGTACTTACCAGGAGATGAACAACCCGCTTGCTATGCTCTCACTAAATCCTACCAAGAACTGGGCTCATCATTTCATGGCTAAGTTCGGTTTCGACGTACAGATCTGGGATGCCTTGAAATATCATTTCAACTATAACGCCGACTTCTCTTTCTGGGGTAATGAAGGCGCAACACTCTCAAGATACCGTCTGTCAGGCAACAACCAGGCTGAGCATACATCTGCCAGCATGTATAAGGCACAGAACAGCCAGTGGCAGATTGAGAACACACTGACTTACGACAAGACTTTCGGAAAGCACTCTATTTCCGTAGTGATCGGACAGTCTGCTCTGAAGTATAAGGGTGATGATCTGAGTGGTTGGAAGTGGAATCTGGTTAATACCGACAAACCATATCTGAACTACACCAATCCTTTGTTGGAGTATTCATATAATGTTTCGGAAGCCGAATTGGCTAATTCGAAGTACTACATTCTGAATGGCAATACATACGAACAAGTAAGAGTTATCAATGGCGTACAAGTTCCTTACGGAGTAGGTGGCGGCATTTGGACAGAGCATCATCTTGCTTCTTACTTCGGTCGTGTTTCTTATAACTATGACGAGCGTTATATGTTGCAGGCTACTGTTCGTCGTGACGGTTCAAGCCGTTTCGGTCCTAATCACAAATGGGGTACCTTCCCTTCATTCTCTGTAGGTTGGAATGTGACCAATGAGCCCTTCTTCCAGAAAGCTAAGGAAGCTGCTCGTTTGAACACTATGAAGGTGCGCTTCAGCTGGGGTAAGAATGGTAATGAGGAAATCGGTGACTTCGCCTACACCACCATGACAGCTATGGGTAATAACGTCATCTTAGGCACAACACCGACTAAGCATACTGGCTCTAAGGCTACCATCGTTGCAAACCCTGAATTGAAATGGGAAGAGAGTGAGCAGTTAGACTTGGGTCTCGATTTAGGATTCTTCAACAATGCTCTGACCTTCACAGTTGACTACTTCAAGAAGAAGACTAACGGCATGATTATATCGATGCCTATCCCCTCATACGTAGGTGAGAACAAACCTCTCGGTAACGTAGGTGACATGGAGAACTCAGGTGTTGAGTTTGAAGTGGGTTATAAATGGAACATCGCCGACGCACATTTTGCTGTCAAGGCAAATGCCTCTTATCTGAAGAATAAGCTGAAGAACCTGGGTAACGACACAGGCTTCCTGAACCTTGACGGTGTACAGGGTATCAGCGGTGGTGGTACACGTGCTGAAAATGGCAAACCATTCCCATTCTTCTATGGTTACAAAACTGCTGGTATCTTCCAGACATGGGATGAGGTATATGCCTATACCAATACTAATGGTGGACTTATCCAACCAAACGCACAGCCTGGTGACGTTCGCTTTGCCGATTTGAACGGTGATGGCGCTATCACAGATGCTGACCGTACCGATATCGGTAATGGTACTCCTGACTGGACTTTCGGTATGAATTTCAATGCAGACTGGAGGGGATTCGACTTCAACATGTTCTTCCAAGGTGTCAGCGGTGCAGACGTATTTGATGCTACTTATCGTACCGATGTCTTCTCTGGTAACTATCCTACTTGGATGCTTGGTCGTTGGACTGGTCCCGGAACATCTAATAAATATCCACGCATGGGTGCCAATACCAACAATAACTGGAACATGTCAGACCTTTATGTTTATGATGGTTCATATCTTCGCTTGAAGAACATCTCTCTGGGTTATACGCTCCCTCGTACATGGACACAAAAAGTTGGTATCAGCCGCTTCCGTGTATATGTAATGGCAGAGAATCTCATTACATGGACTAAGTATCACGGCTTCGATCCTGAAATCGGTAGCGGTGGCAGATCTCTGGGTATTGATAAGGGTATCTATCCACAGGCTCGTATATGGACTATTGGTTTCAATCTTTCACTCTAAACCTCAAAAGTAAAATACAATTATGAAAACAAATAAAATTTTATTAACGGGAATGATGGCTGTGGCTACAGTATTTACCAGCTGCACCAAAGATTTCTTGGAGGTTCAGAAACCTGATGGTGACAACCTCGACACATACTACACCACTCAAGCCCATATTGAAGAGGCCGTAATTGCCGCATACGACCCTATCCATTGGTATGACTGGGGACTGGATCAGTATAATGCCCTCAATATCTGTGCTGACGTTATGTCAGACGACTTCTATGTTGGTGGTGCCAACTACGATGATATGAAGCACTGGCATATGCTTGCTGACTTCGTTGGAACTGGTGAAAATACACTGAGTACGCTTTGGACTATTGACTATAGTGGTATCAAGCGTAGTAATGATGCTCTGTTTTACATGGACAACTATGCTGTAGGTAAACTCTCTGCAGAGTATGAAGCTCTGGCTCGTGCTCAGGTACGTGTGCTCCGTGTGTTCTTCTATAACAATCTATGGCACTACTTTGGAAATATTCCTTTCTATCTGCAGAATCTGGGCGAGCCTCCTTACACTGCTCCACAGTTGACGGCTAATGAGGTTTATGATCAACTGATTGCAGAGTTAGAGGAAGTTCTAGCCTCCGGCGTACTGCCTATGAAGTGGGATGATGCCAATGCAGGTCGAACATCACAGGCTATGGCTATCATGCTATATGCAGAAATGGTTGCATATCAGAATGATGCAACTCGTTTCGACAAGGCTTATAGTTATTTGAAGCAGCTTGTTGGTAGCCAGCAATATAAATTGTTTGATGATTTCAAGGGATTCTTTGATACCGCTAACGAGTGGAATTCCGAGACTATCTGGGACATCAACTACGACAAGGATATCTCTGAGCGTGACTGGGGTGGTGCTGCTATTAATATCGGTGGTATGGTTATTCCTACTCTTATATCACCTAACAGCTATCCTGGTGACGACGAGTGGGGTGCTGGTCAAGATGGATGGGGTTTCTTGCCCGTTCGTAAAGCTGTGAAGACCCTTCTGGATGGTGACAACCGTTTGGCTGGTACTGTTTGGGAGCCTACGCTAACTTACACTAAGCGTAATGCTGATACAGGTCTGTGGTTGCAGAAATATCGTCCTTACGAGAAGAACAACAAACCTGCTGTATCGTCAGCCAACCTGAACTATAGCAATAACTATCACTTCTATCGTTATGCTGAGGCTCTGCTTTATGCTGCTGAGTTCGCTCTTCGTAGCAGTGCTAAAGATCAGGCTAATGCCGACAAATGGGTGAGCGAGGTGCGTAAGCGTGCTGGACTTGGTAACGCTCAGGACGTAACACTCGATCAGATCTTTACAGAGCGTCATAAAGAGTTTATCGGTGAGGGCAAACGCTACTTCGACCTTGTACGTGCAATGGATATCGCTGAAGTATCTGCACAGAACAAAGCTACTGGTGCTTTGATTCCTCTTGATCCATCAACAGAAGGTGTTGCTTCTGATGCTGCCATCCGTACTCATGCCTGGACTCCTAATAAGAAGTTCATCCCCATTGCACAGGCTGAGCTTGACTCTGACCCAGAGTTGAAACAAAACGATGAGTATTTCAAATAATCAATAATCTCATATAGACACAGTTATGAAAAGAATATTTCAGAACATTATAGGTGCCCTGACTGTAGCATTGACCTTTACAGCTTGCTCAGCAGATAAATTTGATGGTGCCAATCTGAGTCAGATTCCCGCTGCTTCTGACTATGCTGACAAAATCACTGTAACGGTGGATCAAGAAACCAATACGGCAATCTTTGAATTCGAAGAGACTGATGGCATTACCCCTGTATGGGTAGTTGATGGCACAGAATACTCTGTCAACAATGTATTTAAGAAGTACTGGCGCAAAAAGGGAACTTATACCGTTCTTTGCTTTGTAAAGAACCGTAATGGTATGAGTGATGGTTCACTTAAGTTTGACGTGACGATTGACAAGACCAAAATGAATGGCTTCTCTGGTTTCGATGTAGAGAGTGAAGACAACCTCTTCAAGAATGTTGTGGTCAGCGATTTTACTACTTGGTTTGCAAACAGTGGATGGAGTCCTTACGAACAACAGCCTACTATTAATAATGTTAATGGTGAATACCGACTCCATTTCGACGAGGTAGGTCCAGAACGCTGGCAGGGTCAGTTGGCATTCAATCACATCCCCATCTCTATTGAGGCAGGTAAGCAATACGATTTCTCTATAATTGTTACCTCCACCAAAGAATTGCCAGCTCTAAAGATTAAGATTTGTAATGGTGTGGATGGTGCAGGTGACTCTCCTGTTCTGATGGACAAAGATTTCTCTGTTCCTGTTGATGAACCTATCTGTCTTTATGGAACCTTGCTTGAAGGTTTCGCCTGCAGCAATGACCTGAAGATTGTATTTGATTTCGGTGGCAGTCAGTATCCCGCAGACGTGATTCTGGAGAATCTGGTATTGATCGATCACGAAAAGAATCCGATTGAGGCTCCAGAAGAGACTATCGCTGTCAATTGGTGTGATGTAGATTCTCCTGATAATCTGGGCGCAGCCTTTAATACAGTTGGTTCTATGGGCTTCTGGTGGGCTGATGCTGGCTGGGGACAGATTGCCGATCCGACATTCTCATATGCCGATGGTGTCTATACTATCATTGCAGTAGAGAATGGTGGTTCTGAATGGCAGGGTCAGAGTAGCATCAATGAAGTAAACATTGACATGCAGGAAGGTGCTTTCTACGATGTTAAATGCAAGGTCGTTTCCAGTGCCACAATAGGTCGTTATACCATGAAGATTTGTCAGCAGGATGACGATGACAACGCTTTATTCTACAAGGGTGATCTGAAACTGGAAGAAGGTGAGAATATCATCGAGTTTACACATTTGAAAATGTCCAAAGGTGCTGCCAACACGATGAAGTGGATTTTCGACTTTGGTGGTACTCCCGCAGGTACAGAAATTAAACTTAGTAACTTCATTCTGCAGAAGCACAACCCGAAGTAAGCATTTATTATGTTATTGGGAGCGGGTCTAATATGGATTCGCTTCCCTTTTTAACTATTAATAAGTAAGCAATGAAAAATAAAGCACAGATGGTTTTATGCATGGCGATGTTGTTAATGGCTACCATGCTGGTAGCCTGTGGCGGTGACGATAGTGACGACATGGAACCACGTCTTGTCGGGAATTGGTCGATGACGAAAGTTGGAGGCGGCATGAGTGTAGGCTATCAATACTTCAACGATCAGGAAATTATCTATCAGTTTAAGTCAGATGGCACGCTGGTGGTGACGAATCATGGAGATCAAGTTCCTCTATTGCCCAATGGTACCTATTCTTATATATGTGGCGAAAAAGATGACAATAACATGTCACTCACCATCAAAGGCATCACCTATTATCTTTCATTCCACGATGAAATCATGACTATGGCTGAGCCTGGCGCAGAGTATGATGCTGGTAGAATCTTCACCTTTCAAAAATAATAAAAACAATGAATGAAAGAATAAAGTACTGTTTGTACAGCATGATGCTGCTGATGGCTACCATGCTGGTAGCCTGTGGCGGTGACGATGCATCAGATGGAGGAGGAGGCTCAGGTAGTTCAACGACAATTACCGTCTCCCAAAGTGATATTGCTGTCACTGCAACAGGGGGAACTTTCACCGTCAATGTAACGTGTACAGGACGGGAATGGTCAGCCTATTCTGATAACGAATGGCTGAAAGTCACTGTCGAAGGCTCCACCTCACAGACTGGCAGTATCACACTGACTGCCTCAGCCAATAAAGGAGCCGCTCGCACAGCAATCGTCACAGTCAAATCGGGTACTGCCCGCAAGATGATAACTGTGAAGCAGAGTGAGAGTCTGCAAGTGTCAGCCCAGGAAGTGTATTCTGCATCTGTTGGTGAGTCCATCACCGTGGAGATTTCCTGTGGAGGAAACTGGATGGCAACGGCTGATGTTGACTGGCTGAGCACACAGCAGAACGGGAAGATACTGACGATTACAACAGCTGCCAATGATGCCAAGACACCACGCACTGGTAAGGTGACGGTGACTGCCGATGGTGAGACAGCAGTGATCACCGTTACTCAAGAGTCTGCCGAAGACCGTGACATCGTAACCCCTGATGGCTATCGCCTGGTATGGCATGATGAGTTCAATGAGGGTGACCAATTGAACAGCAGTTACTGGGAATGGGAGAACTGGGAAGCTAAAAATGTGAACAATGAACTGCAATACTATCGTCCCGGTACGCAGACCATCGATGGCAAGCATACAACAGAGTTGGTTGACGGTCGTCTTGTCATCAACTGCTTCAAGGCAAATGACGGCAAGATATATTCTGGTCGTGTGAATGCTAAGAATGGTGGCAACGGCTGGCAGTATGGCTATTTCGAGGCACGTATTCTGTTACCGAAAGGTAAGGGTACATGGCCTGCTTACTGGATGATGCCTATCTCCGTAGACTGGGCTACCGAAGGATGGCCTAAGTGTGGTGAGATTGATATCATGGAGGAAGTGGGTGTAGACGCTAATGTCGTATCATCAAGTCTGCATTCCGAGGGGCATAACCATACCAACAACACACAGATAACTGCGGCTCGTAATATCGGTACCGCAGAGAGTGAATATCATGTCTATGCCCTGGAATGGACAACTGACTATATCAAGACATACGTGGATGGTCAGTTACTCCTTTCCTATAATAGCGATCATACTATACGCAACTTCCCTTATGACAAGCCCTTCCACCTGATTCTCAATCTTGCATGGGGTGGCGACTGGGGTGGTTATGCCGGTACCGACGAGTCGGCACTGCCTGTACAGATGAAAATAGATTATGTTCGTGTATTTCAAAAGAAATAGAAAATAAGATGCGAATCAACCGATTCCTTATATCCGTCGCCTTTATGCTTGCGGTCACCGGACTGCAAGCTAAGGGCGATTTCGTACAAATAGATGGCAAAAATTTGGTGAAGCCCAATGGTGAGAGATTGTATATTCAGGGTACGAATTTAGGCAACTGGCTGAATCCAGAAGGATATATGTTCGGTTTTAGCCGTACGAACTCGGCATGGATGATTGACCTGATGATGAAGGAGATGGTAGGACCTGACGCCACTGCCTCTTTCTGGCAGTCGTTCCGTCAGAACTATATCATGAAAAAAGATATTGAATTCATTGCCAGCCAGGGTGCCAATACTATCCGACTACCTTTTAACTATAAATTATTTACCGATGAGTACTACATGGGCGAGACAACAGGAAAGGATGCTTTCGGATTGATCGACCATGTAGTGGACTGGTGTCGCGAGACAGGGCTATACCTTATTCTCGACATGCATGACTGTCCAGGAGGACAGACAGGAGACAATATCGACGACGGCTACGGCTATCCCTGGCTTTTTGAGAGCGAGCGCAGCCAGCAATTGTTTTGTCATATCTGGCAACAGATAGCCTTTCATTACAAGGATGAGCCCGTCGTTCTCGGCTATGAGCTAATGAACGAGCCCATTGCCCACTTCTTTGAAAACAAAGATTCGCTGAACCTATTGCTGGAACCTCTCTATAAACGTGCTGTCAATGCCATCCGGCAGGTGGACACCCACCATATTATACTATTAGGGGGAGCCCGTTGGAACTCTGATTTCTTCATGTTTACCGACTGGACCTTTGATGACAAGATCATGTACACCTGTCATCGCTATGGTGGTCCCGCTACCGCTGAAGCCATCAAAGACTATATCGATTTCCGTGACAAAACAGGGCTGCCGATGTATATGGGTGAGATAGGACATAACACGGACGAATGGCAGTCGCAGTTCGTCCAGGTGATGAAAGACAACAATATAGGCTATACCTTCTGGCCTTACAAGAAGGTGGACAGCTCCTGCATGATGGGCTTCGATCGCCCAGAAGGATGGGACAGTGTCGTTGTGAAATACAGTGAGACATCCCGTAATACATATAAAGAATGGCGCGAGGCACGTCCCAATCAACAGCAAGCTCGTCGCCTACTGATGCAATATGCGGAGAATGCTAAATTCGAGAACTGTAAACCGCAGAAAGGCTATATTAAGTCGATGGGGTTGAAAAGTGGAAATTGAATAGTGATGACTATAAACTATAAATGATTATGAAGAATAGAACCTTGATATTATCGATGATCGTTCTGAGTATAGTTGGTACGGTAAGAGCGCAAGTCTTGCCAACTTATTTAGATGAGACAAAAGATCTAGAGGAAAGGATTGAGGATGCCCTGAGCAGGATGACCCTTGACGAGAAGATTGCCGTCATTCATGCACAATCAAAATTCTCCTCACCGGGTGTGAAACGACTGGGATTTCCAGATTTCTGGACAGACGACGGTCCTCATGGAGTACGCCCCGACGTGTTATGGGATGAGTGGGAGCAGGCTGGACAGACGAACGACTCATGTGTCGCCTTCCCCGCATTGACATGTCTTGCCGCAACATGGAATCCACAAATGTCAAGACTCTATGGTGAGAGTCTTGCCGAGGAGGCACTCTACCGTGGAAAGAATATGATACTTGGACCTGGGGTGAATATCTACCGCACCCCACTGAACGGTCGTAACTTTGAATATATGGGTGAGGATCCGTTCCTGGCATCCCGCATGGTGGTACCTTATATTCAGGGCATGCAGTCAAAGGGTGTTGCAGCCTGTGTGAAGCACTATGCCCTGAACAACGACGAGGAGTACCGCTTCAACGTGAATGTCAAAGTGAGTGACCGTGCTTTGCATGAAATATACCTTCCAGCCTTCAAGGCTGCGGTAAAGGAAGGTGGCACATGGGGTATCATGGGTGCCTATAATCTCTATAAGAACCAACACAATTGCCATAATCATATTCTCCTGAACAAGATTCTAAAAGAAGACTGGAGCTACAACGGTGTCGTCGTCAGTGACTGGGGAGGTACACACGATACCGAACAGGCTATCAAAAACGGATTGGACATGGAGTTCGGTTCATGGACCAACGGACTGACGGATGGGGCTTCGAATGCTTACGACAGCTACTTCCTGGCTCAACCTTACAAGAAACTGATTCAGGAAGGACGATACACGACCAAGGAACTGGATGAGAAGGTACGCAGAGTGCTCCGACTTTTCTATCGCACTACGATGAACCGTCAGAAGCCTATAGGGTTCCTCTGTTCTGAATCACACTACAATGCAGCACTGAAAATAGCCGAAGAGGGTATCGTGCTACTGAAAAACGACCATAACATCTTGCCGAT
>AUXO016872031.1_pt1 | contig 11340 bp, 10 predicted proteins | sample 768731 | NCBI WGS metagenome assembly AUXO01 (sample SAMN02715735, study PRJNA202380) | gut metagenome | biome: sheep rumen | host: Ovis aries | place: New Zealand: Palmerston North | reverse complement strand
ACAACGGTGGCATCTGGGGTTGCGACGGTATTCAATGCAACACAAATTAGTGCGATTAAAAAAGCAGTCGCAGCAGCAGATAAATGCGAGGAGGCGCTGAGATAATGAAAAAAATAATAGTTGCAATAACATTATGTGTTATTTCATTGGGTGTAGCTGTTGCGGAACCCACTCCGATAGATGTGAACACAAAATTATATTTTGAGACTTGGATTCCAATATCTTGGGCATTGGAGGATGCTGGAATTGGTAAAATTGGTGATGCAATTCACGATAAAATTCAAAATGAGTTATATCATAATAGGAAAGGAAGGTTTTCTATAGCCGAAGCTGTTAAAGTTTGTGCCCAGGTTCATAAAACATATCACAAATCGACGGATGTGTGTAATGCGTTTGGCAAGCAATTGGTTGTTAGATATAATGAATATGTAAAAGAGCTTAAAGCTCAGGAGGATTTGACTAGAAAAGAAGCGGCTTTTTATAAGAAATATAATACAGTTGCAAAATTAAAGCAGCTTATAAAACCAGGCAAAAAGTACAAAGGTGCTGAAAGTAGCGGATATTATGTCGCTGAGAATAATAGTAAGATTAGCAGTTGTTTTTCGCCTTGTGTATTTAAAGTATCGAACAATGCTTATGTGTGTTGTTTTATGTTGTGTTCGGATGGTGTTATGGTTATGGAAGCTCAAAACGAATACGATTCATGGACAGCTTGTTCTACTCAAAAAGATCCTAACTTATATATATGGGAATGGAGTGAATCTAGAGAAAAAAATAATTTAAAAATCATTACTAAAAAATCTGTAAAACCAGGTTCCACATACGATTGGTGGAGTGATTCTGATTCACAACTTGAGTTTATATTGAAGAATAATAAAGATATGTATGGAAAATATTGGTAGAAGTTGTATAAATAACCGCCCGGATGGGCGGTTGTTTTTTTTATGAAATTTACACAAATAAATCTTTGACGAATTGGGCGTGTTCGGTTATGAATTTAAAACGGAACTCTGGCTTTTTACCCATTAATTCGGTTACGATTGTTCGTGTTTTTTCAGTATCTTCGGCACCATCATCTGTGCGTGGCGGTAATTCAATCCTTATCAATCGACGCGTTTTGGGCGACATTGTCGTTTCTTTTAACTGATTTGGCATCATTTCGCCCAACCCTTTGAATCGGGAAATTTCAACCTTTTTATTTTTATATTTGCCGTTCTTTAATTCTTCTAATTCTTCATCAGAATCCACGTAAAACGATTCGGTGCCACATGTGAATTTATACAATGGTGGGCATGACAAATATAAATGACCACCGTATATCAATTGGGGCATATACTGATAGAAAAATGCCATTAATAATGATGCAATATGACTGCCATCGACATCGGCATCGGTCATAACAATTATTTTTTCATAACGTAATTTATCGTCATTCCAATCTTTGGCGGTGCCGGCACCAATGATATCAATTAAATCATTTAATTCACGATTCGCACTGAAACGTTCGTCAGAATTTGATAACACATTTAATACCTTGCCACGCAGAGGCATAATGGCCTGGGTTGCACGATCGCGTGCCTGTTTTGCGGTACCACCAGCAGATTCACCCTCGACAATAAATAATTCAGTACCCTCAACCCCATGTTTGGTGCAGTCAGCCAATTTTGCAGGCATACGAATTCTTTTTGTTGGGGTTTTGCGTGCGATATCTTTGACCTGTTTTGTTTTTATACGCGCGTTTGCCAAATTTATAATGAATGATAACAATGCGTTTGATGTTTTTGGATCGGATGCCAAAAACATTTCCCATGGATCGCGTAAAACATTTTCAACATAACGTGCAATTTCTGGGTTGGATAATTTTTCTTTGGTTTGTCCCAAAAATTGTGGTGTTTTATAAAATACAGATACAATGGCCGCCACAGAATCAAATACATCATCGCTGACGATTGTGGCAGCAGCCTTGTTATTTGTTTTTTCACCGTATGCCTTGATACCCTTGGTGATTGCGGATTTAAATCCACTCTCGTGCGTGCCACCATCAATTGTTGCAATCGTATTACAATAAGACGCAAAAAATCCGTCGTCAGATGCAGCGCCATTTTCATCGGTTAAAAATGTCAGTGCCCATTCAATACGGCCAGAATCGTCCGGAAAATCCAATGACCCAGAAAACATTTTTGGTAAAATTCTTGGTTTGGAATCTGTTTTTTCAGCCAAGAAATCACTGACCCCATTTGGATAATAAAATGTTGTTTGGGCCGGGATATTCATGTCCTCGGTTAAAAGTTCTGGGTTGCAAATCCAATCAATTTTTATGCCACGTGACAAGAATGATTTTGCACGTGCCATACGATAAATCTTGATTGGTTTGAATACCGCGTTTTCACCGAATATCTGGTCATCAAGGGTAAAACGGATTTTTGTTCCATGTGCCTTGGTTGCAGCACCGCGTTCGATTTTTGATGTGGCCTTGCCACGAGAAAATGTTTGATGCCATTCGTATCCATCGCGTGCGATTGTCACATCCATATCCGAAGATAATGCATTTACAACCGCGGAACCCACACCATGTAATCCACCAGATGTTTTATAAACATTATTATTGAATTTTCCACCAGAATGCAGGGTGGTTAAAATAACCTCTAGTGCAGATTTACCAGGATATTTTGGGTGTTCGTCAACAGGAATACCACGACCGTCATCGGTAATTTCAATAGTTTTTGCATTAATAAGGTTTACGGTGATTTTTTTTGCAAAACCAGCCACAGCCTCGTCAATGCTGTTATCCATAATTTCAACAGGCAAATGATGCCAGGCTTTTTCGTCTGTGCCGCCTATGTACATACCTGGTCGCAAGCGAACCGGCTCTAGACCTTCCAGCACCTGGATATCAGATGCATCATAAGATGATTGTTTTTCTGTCATGATACCTTTATTATTAGAACATTCTAAACTTTTTCGCAAGTTAGATTTTTTATTTAGGTTCCACTTGAATTTTTTGGTAAAAGGACTATATCAAGGGACAGATATAATATAAATTATAAATAAATAGGCCTATTATAATGAATAAAAATCCTTATGAAGTTTTAGGCGTTGCTCGTGACGCATCTGATGCCGACATAAAAAAGGCATATCATAAGTTGGTTATGAAGTATCATCCAGATAAAAATCCTGGGGATAAATCAGCCGAAGAAAAGTTCAAAGAAGTTAATAATGCGTTCGATATATTAAAAGACCCACAAAAACGTGCGGCATATGACCGTTTCGGTGATGCGGCATTTGCTGGGGGAAATGCATCCGGTGCAGGAAATCCGTTTGGTGCCGGTTTTGGCGGATTTGCTGGTGGGGCAGGTATGGATGATATCTTGCGCGAGGCTATGCGTGGTTTTGGTTTTGATGGTTTTGGTGGTTTTGGTGGACGCGGGGGTATGAATACCCAACAACGTGGTCGTGATTTATTGGATACTGTTACAATTTCGTTAAAGGATGCTTTCTTTGGAACAACACATACTGTTAATTTTTCAAGTAATGTGACATGTGATAAATGTAATGGACATGGCACTGATGATGGCAAGCCTGCACCGGTTTGTTCCAGATGTGGTGGCAGCGGTGTCGTTCAAACACGTCAGGGATTTTTTGCCGTGGAAACCCCTTGTCCTGAATGTAATGGGCTGGGACGTAAAATTTCTAAAAAATGTTCAAAATGTGATGGTACAGGAACGGTGCATAAACAACGTTCATTAGAGGTTAAAATTCCAGCAGGTGTCGAAGATGGATCGCGCCTGCGTTTGTCAGGACAGGGCGAGGCTGGTATGAATGGGGCGCCTGCGGGGGATTTTTATATTGATGTGCATGTTCGCCCAGATGACAAGTTTGAACGTGATGGAAATGATTTGATTTTAAAAACAGATGTTCCGTTTACTACACTTGCGCTGGGTGGGGAAATTGATGTTGAAACCATTGATGATAAACAGTTGTCTGTTAAGGTGACCGCGGGAACGCAAATTGGGTCGCGTCTGCGTGTACGTGGCAAAGGTATGCCAAATCCACACAGGTCAGGTAGTTTTGGCGATTTGTATATAGAAATTACTATGACGGTACCAACAAAACTTACTGATAAGCAAAAGAAAGCATTGGAAGAATTTGCTGGTAAATCAAAACCAAGTAAAAAGTCTGGTTGGTTTTAGGGGAAATGTAAAAAAAATCTCCCAATTGGGAGATTTTTTTATTGAAATAACTATAGGCCTTTACCTTGGAGTTCTTGTTGTAACAGTTCATAAACAAATTGTTTTTTCTGTGCAAGTTCTGCTTCTTTTTTTGTTGTTTCTTGTGTTATATACATTTGTTCTACTTCGTCGAAAAAAGCTTTTGCTACTTGTGGATCAACGCTGCGTTTTTGTGTACCAATTATAATGCTATATATAAATATTTCATAAAAGTTTTGACGTGCAGTACATGTTAAAAACACTGGTGATGCGGAATTAGTTAAACAAATTTTATAAGAAATGCAGTCTCTGGAGAGTTCTTGAGGTTTTGTTTTTTTGAACAATCCCTTCTTTGCACCTGGGATATAGAGTGGGTTTGATTCTGTTTCCTTTTCTATATAATATGGTTTACCTTGTAAAATTTCTTTGATTGTCATTTTTTGTCCTTTTTAATTGGATTTATATAAATATAATTAACACAAAAATTATAAATGTCAATTTTTTTTTGTTTGTAAATAAAAAACCGCCAAATTTATGGCGGTGTATTTTTTGCCTGTATTTTATTTAATCTTTTTTAATTTTTCAGCAAATGTAAATGTATATTCTGTGGCAGACCAAAGAGATGCAACCAACGCAAACCATATAAAGATTATACCAGCCTGGGACAATATGTTCATTGTTATTAATAACTTGGAAGAAATTGTTTCCGGGGTGACAATTGTGCTGATTGCGAATAACATTAAAAATGACAGAATTGCCAACATTTGCAGTGTCGTTTTAATTTTTCCCATGGAAAAGCGTGCTTTTGGTACAGGCATTTCAATTTTTTGTGTGCCTAAAAATTCACGTAATCCGCTGATATATAATTCACGTGCAATCATTATGATGATTGGTATGATGATAAACCAAAAACGCATCATCAATGCCAACATAATGAATGTAATTACAACCAATAATTTATCGCCAATATGATCCAAAACACCGCCTAACTTGGTGCATACATTGTATTTGCGTGCCAAGAATCCGTCCATCCAGTCGCTGATTGCACCAAATGCAAATAAAATTAAAGATACCCAATACCATTGCAACATCAATGTAGGTATAATTATAAATGCGGTGCAAATTCGAAATATTGATAACAAGTTTACAAAAGTTTTCATTTTTTATCTCCTTAATTTAAGTTTAGGTTGTCTCTATTATATCAATTCCGAATGAAAATGTGCATAGATTTTTTTTGCAGCGGCTTTGCCCAAGGATGGAACATGTTCCAGTTGTTGTAATGTTGCGTCCATAATACCGCGTACAGAACCAAAATGTTGAATTAATGCATGTTTGCGTGTTGGTCCAATTCCGTCAATTTCATCCAGTACAGATGCCGTCATTTGTTTCGCACGTCTTTCACGATGGTATGTGATTACAAACCTGTGTGCCTCGTCACGAACGGCACGCAACATTAAAAATAATTTAGAATCTTTTGGTAAGTCTGTATAAATTGTCCCATTCGGTAAAATAAAATGTTCATCACCGTTTCGTACTTCGCCTTTGGTGACACCAAATATAGGGATGCTTGGTGCGACTTGGTGTGCAATATTCCATTGTGCCATACCGCCATCCACAATTATTAAATCTAATTTAGGTCCATGTTCTATGGCACGTGATACAAATTCAGCCATCATACCGATATCATTTCCTGCATTGGTACGATTTTGTAATTTGAAATGACGATAATCTGTTTTTGTAAAACCGTTATGTCCAAAACAAATCATGGCACCTACGGAATTTTTTCCAAATAGGTGTGAATTATCAAACACCCCAGCACGTTCTATTTTTATTCCCAGTAATTTTTCTAATTCTGAAACATTTTTATCCCAATCAAGATTTTTTTCATGGGTGATTCTGTTTTGACGACCACGATTAGATGTTTGTGTCAGTGCAATTATTTTATCACGTGTTTGTGCGGCACGTTCAAAATCCAGACTTTCAGCATATTTTTTCATATTGTTTGATAATTCTGTGATGATTGGTTCGCTGTCACCAGTTAAAATGCGACGTGCAAGTGCGACATTTTGTTGATAATCTGTTTGTGGCATACAACATGGTGCACTGCATCGACCAATTTGATATAACAGACATGGCCGGGTACGGTTATGCATAAATGTATCCGTACATGTGCGTAAACGACATACTTTTTGAATCATTTTTATTGTGTCGTTTAATGCTGTCACAGATGGATATGGACCGAATACATCGCGTCGCTGGGAAATTTTTCCACGAAATTTTAATAACCTGGGGTATTCGTTTGCAGTTAATGCCAACATCGGATACATTTTATCGTCTGTTAGCATAATATTGTATTTTGGTTTTAATGTTTTTATTAATTCCTGTTCGTGTATTAAAGCGTCGGCTTCGGTTGGACAAATATCCCATTCAACACGTGTTACCAAACTGCGCATCACCTGTTTGTGTGGTTCCAATTTAGATATGTCTGTATATTGATGCAACCGATTCGCTAGATTTTTTGCTTTTCCGACGTATAATAGTGTCCGATCGCTGGCATACATTCTGTATGTTCCAGGCGCGTCAGGTGCATTTGCTATTAAATCTGAAAATTGAATATTCATAAATTATATGATAGAATATAAAAAAGAAAAAGCAAATAGAGGTGAAAAAATGAGACAAGAATCTGGTCGTTCTATGATTGAAATGTTGGGTGTATTGGCAATTATGGGTGTTATTACAGCTGGTGCGATTAGTATGATTTCTTATGCTATGCGTATGCAAAAGCAAAGTAGGGTTAATGATGAAGTGTACCAGATTGTGTTGGGTGTACGTCAGATTTTAGGCGAATATGACGATTTTTCTAATATCGATAATTCAACAATATTTACTGCGTTGGCAATGTCTAATAAAAATCCGTATGGTGGTAAATATACAATAGGTGTAAATCCTGGAAATACTCGTCAATTTATCGTGACAATTGATGGTTTGTCTGATTCTGAATGCAAGGCTTTGGTTACAAAAGGATGGACGGATTCTGTGGATGGGGCAACTGGTAATTGCGTCAGTTTGGGAAAAGATAATTCTGTATCCATTGTTTATGGAGAATAATTATTGGCAGATTCAATAAAGGTTTCTTTGGTAGAAGACGGTACAAAGTTGATGCGCTGGTTTATGCGAAAATTTCCAGCGATGCCGAATCGTGATTTCTATAAATTATGTCGTGGTGGACAAATTCGTGTAAATTCAGCACGTGTGGATTCTAATCGTGTTTTGCGTGCTGGTGATGTTGTGAGAATTCCGCCAACTATTGCAGTATATGCCAAAAAAGAAAATGCAAAAAAAACAGAAACAGGTAGTGTTTTTTCCTTGTCTGATTTAGAGATGTTGAGAAAAACAATTGTTTATAATGATCAGGACATTGTTGTTTTTAACAAACCAGCTGGGTTGGCTGTGCAGGGGGGAACCGGTATTAGAAAATCTGTGGATAAAATGGCGGCAGCGTTGTTTCCGTATGATAAAATTTCTTTGGTGCATAGATTAGATAGAGATACCAGTGGATTGTTGGTTGTTGCAAAAAATCAAAGAGCTGCCCAGGTTTTAGCAAATGCTTTTCAATCAAAAACTGCACATAAAGAATATTTGGCGTTGTTAAATGGGACGGTGCCACAAAAGCAGGGTGTGATTGATAATTATATAGTCAAAGGACAGGTTTTTGATAGTCCAGAACGTATCAATGGTGGAACAGGACAAAAACCGCAACGTGCAATTACAGAATATAAAGTTTTATCGGATGCCACAGATTGTGTTTCTTGGGTTTTGTTTTTGCCAAAAACAGGTAGAACACATCAATTAAGAATTCATAGTGCGTATAGTTTGAATGCGCCTATTGTTGGTGATGATTTATACGGATTGGATAAAAAGATTGATGCAGGGTTGTCAACAATATTGGCGACAAATAAATTGTTCCTATTTGCGTATAGGATAACATTCTATCATCCGCGAACAAATAAATTGATAACATTACGTGCAACAGTTCCAGATTTTATGAAATCTGTGATGAACTTTTTGGAATTTCAATTACCGGAATAAATATGACTAGACGTAGAAGAGTAAGATTTTTATTGCGATTGATTTGCCTGTTTTTCTTTGGGATGATTGTGGCTGTGTTTATCGCTTTATCCCAGGTTAGTTTGGAAAGTTTACGTGGTAATGTTTTGTCTGTATTACAAAATGCAACAGGTTATCCAGTAGAAATAGATGGTATTGTGTCGTGGAAGTTTTCTTTGCGACCACGTATTGAATTAAATCAAATTCGTGTTAAAAATGCTGATTGGGCAAAAAATAAATACGGCTTTTCTGCGGAACGTATGGATGTTACTTTGGATTTGATTTCTTTGTTGCGTAATCGTCCAACAATTAGAAGTATTAAGTTGTATGATACAGCAATACGTATAGAAACAAATGAATCTGGTGAAACTTCGTTGCAACAAATTGCTGATAAAAATGCTGACAAAAATGTAGAAAAAGAAAAAAAGATAGGTGAACAGATAACACGTTTTCCTATTAAGGATAGCGCATTTGAAAAAGTAGAAGTCGAGAACTTTTTATTTGATGATGGTCAGAATAAATTTTTTATGGCTGGTGCTCAGTTGCGTTATGTTCATTTGAAAAACAAGCGTGAATATCATGGTTGGATAAAACCACGTGATGATGTTTTTCCATTTATAATTTCTCTGGATGAATATAATGAATCTAGAAAAGTGTATCCGGTTAAAATTGCTTTATCAACAGGGGGAAATGCTTTGATTTCAAATATAGCATTGGAAGCAACAAGCAAGATACCTATTGATTTTATTATAAAAGGCGACATTGTTGATTTGGGCGCAATAAAAGATTTGCTGCATATTGATTTAACAAATTTACCAAAAATATCTGTAAATATTGCAGGTGGGTTTGTTGATAAGGATACATTAGTTATACGTAAATCAAGTGTGTCAATGCGTGGAACAGATATAGATGTTTCTGGAACTTATGATTGGGGTCCCAAAGTTCCTGTATTAAAAGTAGATGTTAGTTCCAAGAATATAAATTTATTAAAGTTGGTTCCAGAAATGTATTCTGGTTGGGTGCGTCCTAATCGTGAATTGAATGTGTTTCACGATATTAATTTACATGGTTCTGATATTCGTAAATTTGATTTAGATGCAAATATCGATTTTAAGCATTTGATAGTTTATCGTGATTTTGATTTGAAAAATACAAAAATTAATTTGAAATATAAAAATGAAAAAGGACGCGTAGATGTATCAACTGTCATTGCAAATGGTGTGATGCGTGTTGGGGGTGATTTTACAATAGATGATACAGGCAGAATATTTTTGAAAGCAGGTGTAAAGGCCAATGGTTTAACGTTAGGTAAATTAATGGATGAAATTAGAATACATGATTTCATTGTCGGTGTACCTTTAGATTTATATGGTTATTTTGAATTAAATGGTCGGAACATGTCTGAATGGATGCAAACAATCACTGGACCGGTGCGTGCGTATTCTGTGGATAAGGGGTATGCGTATCCAAAATTAGTTGAAAATATTTATGGTGCAGATGTTTTAACATCGTTGCGTCATAATATTCAAGATTTGTTTTCCGGAGATAAAAAACATGACAAGGCCAAAATATCAGGGGTGGCTGTGAATGTAAAGTTGCGTAATGGTGATATCATTACACGTAATGGTGTTGCGATTGAAACGAATGCTATTAATGCCAGATTGGCCGGGGATTTGAATTTAGGTAAGGAAACAATTGATTTGGCATTGACTACGGTTCCTGTACGTGGACTAAAATTATCTATAACAGGAAATGTTGTGAATACTGTGGAAATAATTGGTAATTTGGCAGAACCTGATATTCAAATAAATGGTGCTGCATTAACGGGCAAGGTTGTGTCTGCAACAGGACTGGGGTTGTTATTGGTTCCTTTTACAGGTGGTGCCAGTTTTGTTGCAGGATTGTTGGCTGGCGGTTTGTTGGAAAATTGGCTGGCAGACAGCGAACCATGTAAAACTGCTTTGAAAAAAGGCGCACCTGCACAGGATGAAGATCCTGAGTGGATGGATTATCCATTAGAAGAATTAGTTGAACCGATGTTACAAAAATAAAGGGGTTAAATAAAATGATGCATTTGTCTGAAATAATTCAGTTGGCGATAATTGTTGCTTTGATATGGTATTTTTATAAAAAGTTGATACAAAATACAGCATCTGAAAAGTTGGTGCGCGGAATTTTGGGGTTGGTATTGTTATGGGTGTCCAGCTTTGTTTGTATAATGTTGCATTTTGATTTGTTGGGTGGTTTTTTGCATTGGGTTTCATTGTTTTTGTCCATCAGTTTGATTGTGGTTTTTCAACCAGAATTGCGAAAGTTTATGGCTTTGATGGGCAGTATCCAAGGTTGGCGTAGATTATTTGTTGGTAAAAAAGATACAGGTTTGCGTGCACGTGATACATCATCGTTGGATGCTATTGTTAGTGCTGTGGAATATATGTCAGGAAAACACACCGGTGCATTGATTGTATTTCCATCTACATTAGACGAATCGGTTATTGAACGCAAAGGTATAGTTGTGGATGCTAAGATTACCAGCGAATTATTGTTAACAATATTTTTTAACAAAACACCATTACATGACGGTGCGGTTATTGTTGAAAATAATCGTATTGCATATGCAGGGGCGATTTTGCCGTTGTCACAAAATAATTTGAATTGGAAATATGGAACACGTCATCGTGCGGCTTTGGGATTGTCCGAGGCATCCAGTGCAGTTGTTTTGGTTGTTTCCGAAGAAAGTGGTGATATATCCATTGCAGAAAAAGGAAAAATTACCAAATATGATGATTTGAAGAAATTACGTGCAAAATTAGAAAAAACTATGAAAATGTAGTCTTTTTTCATTGAAAAATACCGCCAAATATTATTTTGGCGGTGTTTTTGTTTTTTTAAGGCTTTTACTCTTGCACCGAATCGGTGTTTTTTGATAAAATGCGTGTTGAGAATGTAGAAAAAACAAAAAACAAGAAAGATAAGTTAGGAGTTTTATTATGGAATTTTCTGTTTTTCGTCAGGTTTTAATTCG
>AUXO011645398.1_pt1 | contig 11341 bp, 23 predicted proteins | sample 768731 | NCBI WGS metagenome assembly AUXO01 (sample SAMN02715735, study PRJNA202380) | gut metagenome | biome: sheep rumen | host: Ovis aries | place: New Zealand: Palmerston North | reverse complement strand
AATTTTTCCACCCGGAAATTTTTGTAATAGCTTCTTACTCTTGTTCCGTCTTCAAGTTGAAATCTTTCGTGGTACTCCTTGAAGTAGTTTCTAAGTTCTTCTTTAAACGTTCTTTTAGGATACGGGTAGCTTACTCTGGCGTCATCACAATAGGTTTTGTACATTTCGTACGCCACCTTCAGAGAAACCCCATCCTCTTTTTTAAACGTTATGTACGAATCAAGAACAAAGTTATAGAAATCATTTGTAGCCCCGAGCATTGCTGTTGGAATATAATTCTCATAATAATCCGGATCTTCAGAGTACACTTCGAGGCAATGTTGAGCTATTGCGCCCAACTCGAAGTCTATCTGTTTTACGAGTTTCTTGTATTCCCTGCTTGGGACTTTGTTGCCCGTAGGCGATACGTCTATCAGTCTTCTGAGTAGACCTGACTTAGCGTTTGTGATTCTAACCGGTTCGTTAGTGCCTATGAACAGAAAGCACTTAAACCGGTTTTCATAAGGAGATTTAAATTTCTCATTAACGACCATTTTGTCGTGAGAAACGATGCTGTTAAGTCTAGTGTTATCTTCCAGAGTAGACAGTTTACCTTCGTGGTCGATTGCCACAAGAGGGTTTGCTCTGAATTGTTCCAAAGCGAACGACGCATTAGACTGCCCAAGAGTTTTCGAGTTAAAAGAAACACAATAGCCTTCAAACAACGATTCGATAATGTTCAATACGGTTGATTTGCCGGTACCTGCCTCACCGTATAAAACAATAAACTTTTGGACAGTCTTAGAATCTCCAGAGACGACAGAACCTATCGCCCATTCAATCTTGCGCCGCTCCTCTTCAGAATATAACACAGACATTAATCTGTCGTATGCTTCGATACTTCCTTTCTCAAGCGGGTAGCTAAGCCGCTTAGATGCATAATCCTCCTTTTTTGGTTCTACATTGGAAAATATAATTTTCTCATCCAGAGCGTGATACGAATCTCTTAGTTGCTTTTGACAGTATTTATGCCAGACGTCTACCATACCTGTCTGAGCATCCCACATGTGCAGAACTTTGAGTTTGTATTCTGACAGCTCCTCTTTCTTACTTTCCAAATATAAGTCGAGTTCGTGGTCTATTGCTTCCAGGACGTCTCCTTCGTCAGTTGACCACAGCCCTCGATCCTTCATCCAGACGGCATAGAAATCACCGCCTCGAATCATCAAGTCAGAACTTTTCTTTCTCGTCGGAATAATAAACCTAGGATAGATTTCTATAACGCCTTTCTTACCCGGACGTGTCGAAATCATGAAAAAGTCCATTTTTACTCCAGTTCATTCAGGTATTCCATCATCTGATACCAGATTTCTTCCTCTCGCATATCTTTATTTGGGTTGGAAGTTTTAAATAGTCCGCCAGTTCCATCGGCGTCATAGTCTCTGTTTAACATTCTGTCAATGATCTCCAAAATATAAGATCGATTGAGGTCTGCTCTTGCGTTTGTCATAGGCTTTAAACCAAGATTGTCAAACATTACCCAGAACCATTTACTCTGGCGGTCTCCACGCTCAGCGTCATACATGATGTGCTCTTCGCATCTTACAGCTAATGCCACCATCATTTCGAATACACTGCACGCTTTGTTGTCCAAGCTGTCAGCTATTTCGTTAGAGCTAAGCTTATGCTCGTATCCATACCGGTATCGCAGATCAATACCATCTTCATAGCGATTACCGTCTTTTGGCAAAATATAAGTAAAGTCTCGACTATGCAGAAGAGCCAGAGTCTTTTTATAGATTCTGACTTTTCCGCCGTAGTCAATCAGTTTACACAGCCAATCGAAGTAATCCTTCGAAATGTCATTCATTAGTCCTCCACAATCATGTGCGGACGCTCCTCATCATAATAATCATATGGCTGAAGGTCTTTTAATATGTTGTAGTCGCAACAACGCAAGTCATTGCGAATGAACAATTCATCAGACCCTTCGTCGAATAGTTCTCTGAAATTTTCTCCGAGAAGCTCTTCCGCATTCTCTACAACCTCATCACGATCATCCGCAAGAACCCCATCAGAATATAAAGTCAGCTCGATAGCATCATAGTCTGAGAACTGACTGTATTCATCTTCACGGATCTTGTACGGCTTATCGTGTATCTCGTCAATATCGCTGTCATCATCTGAACCGTATACAGAAGACACTGTAAAATACTTGTTCAGAAGCTTTTCTTTCTCTGCTCTTTCGTCCGGGTCCTTCACAGACTCCAGAATAGACTCATTGGTCTTCTTTATGAGGGTTTCTTTTTCATCCTCATCTGTCTCCGGTTCATCTTTCTTAACACAAGTCTTGGGTGTTTCCTGACCGCCATCGTCTTTTTCAGAAATATCATAGTTTTTCTTGATGTATGTGACTGTGCCAAGAGCGCCAACAGCTGCTCCAGCAAGAAACGCCACTAAGTATAAAGCTCTTCTCATTTTGTATACTCCTCTGTATTGAGATAGAACAACCACGGGTAATCGTAAATATCAGTCATCCAATTACCGCTTCCGAAATGACGTCAGACCACGCCTCCGTACTTTTTCTTTATAGATGTTGCCGTCAACGTTGAAGTCGATCGCATAGCCAATCGAATGGCCTTTGCCCTCTTCGTTAGGCACATGCACCTGCTTAATTCTGAATTCGACCTTGTTATCGCCAAACGGATGATACTTATCGTAGATCCATCCTACTACCATGCCGGCTTCGGTTCTCTCAAATCCAAGAAGATCATAAACCTCGTTCAGAGTGATCTCGCCTTTCCGCTTGAGAATATCATTTGCCCGGTTCATCTGACAATCTATAAAGAAATGATTCATGTCAGGCGATCTGTCCCAGTTGGGGTTACCTTTTACGAAATACTTGACATAATCGCTATCCTCGATGTCGTCTACAACGTCATCGCAAGTCTTTTTGACCAGGGTCTCTTCGCCGTTTTCATCTACGACGACTTCATCGATCTCTTTCTCCTTAGTGCCGAAATATAACTTCTCCTCGGCATCTGCACCGAGCTGATCTGCCACACGACCACGGTAATCCTTCAGAGTCTTTCTCGCTGCTGTAGCCGCTGCCGCCAGTCCTGCATTACGAACTTTCAGTGTGTGATGCGCTGTGTAGAAAGATACGATCGATGTTGTGAACAGAAACGCAGGGCCTGCATAAAGTCTTGCCGCTGCCACAAAGGTCTTACCATATGCTACAGCGACCGCCTTCTTCTTAGCCGGATCGTCATCAGACATGTTCTTCGCCTTCTGCAGTCTTGTCTTATGGTCTTCGATAACCTGTGCTCCACCTTTGTTTGTCTGGATGCAAGCTGTCACGATCGCCGCTGCTCCCAGAATGGTTCCTGCCACCATGCAGATCTCAGGTTTCTTATGTTTTACAAATCTTCTCAGGTTTCTTCCGATTTTACTCATTGTTTACTCCTTTCAATCCAGGGCTATTGCTCTGGGAAGTTTAATTAAATATCCGTCTCTGTCACGAATGATGTCGGCAGTTCTCAGATCAGTCCATCCGTAACGATTATCTGTGGTCTTACCAGTGATCCCTACCAGATCATAGAAGTCTGCCACACTGACCATTTTGTAATCAGCAAGAAGCTCTTCCATTCTGGCAAGGACTTCTTCTGCTTCTTCTCTGCTATCCAGAATCACTTCGTCGTAATCGTATGATCTCTGACGTCTTTCTGGTTCTCTCAGAGTTCTTCCGGGCGAATCGTAATAGCTTCTATACGAAACTCGTTCTGCATTTCCTCTGGGTCTACGCCCGCTACCGCCTTTACCCCAGAGAAACATATCCAGACTATTGTTAACTATGTCGGCAAATGTCTTCTTAATAGCCGGCACCAACACCTCACCAAAAATATAATCGCCAACAGTACGCGCATCTGTCTGGATGAACGCGTCTGCTATCTTTCGAATCTCAGATTTCTTCTTAGCCTTTGCAGAGCCTTTTACGATCTTCTCCACCTTTTTGCCAGAAGTCTTCTGCTGTTCTGCTTCGGTTTTGGCTTTGTTTGAATTCTTTCTGTAGTCCTCCACAAATATAAATCTCCTCTCTACTCATCGAGCCAGCCCCAGAAGAGATTGTGAGTGATCTTTTTCTCGATTTCACGTCTTGCTTTGCTAAGAAGCTTGTCTACAAACTTTTCCTGTAATCGATCGAGTGTTTTCTCAAAGGAAATCTTGCTGACAATCTCTTTGGCCTTCTTATCGATCATGTCCTTTACATCTTTGTCTTTCATGGTTTCGTCGACCTTCTCCTTGACGGTCTTTGAAACTGCTTTTGCGAAATTTTCCTCCTCGGAATTTTTCAGTTTGCGATATACAACAACTCCTGCCGCAACAAGAGCTCCAAATATAACTAAGCCTTTACGCATAATAAACCTCCTCTTCGATTTGAACTTTACCCGGAAGTGTCACTTTTGAACCAGCGACAATGTTATTCCTCTTTTTCCACTGATATGTGAGGTTTGACCTGGCTTTTCTTTCTGTGGGCGCTACGGTTTCTCCATGCCAGTTGTTTTCAACACACCTGTCAAATATCATTACAGGTCCATCATATATGTATCTGTTCATATGGCACCTCAAAAACAAAAGGAGTAGCTGTACGTTTTGTACAACCACTCCTCGTGTTTATCGACCCTTAAATATAATTCTTAACAGTTACTTTGTGTCTTTGACCAACCTGACAGGCGGTTCAGCATACTTCTTCCTCTTGAAGAGTTTTCCTCCAATCCAGGTCAGCCCCTTAAAGGCTGCGGCACCGCCAGCAAGTACGCCAGCGATGATCAGTCCTACGGGCAGTCCTCCAGATTCCTCAGTAGTATTCTCTTCCTGAGTCGTCATTGCCATCGTTTCATTCGTCATGTTGTTGTCTTCAGCCATAAGTTACTCCTTTCTTAAATTAAATTTAATGGTTCCTATAAAGAACGTTGTTAATTCTGCGTATTAGTGGCGATCCTTGTAGCTGTATTCAGGTTCCACATAAAAGCCAATTACCTTACACGGATAACCTTCGTATGGACCTGAGGCTACTTCGATCACGCTATACGCAGGATCAATCTTACCGTCGTCTGCACGCCAGCAAATGAGGTTTCCCGGAGGCGTCGTAGGCAAATCGAGAGCATCCCAATAATCGTTCAGAGACACATACATCTCGTCAAGAAGTTGGAAATTGAGATTCTGAATGACTTTGTCGACGTGTGCTGGATCAGACCAGAAATATCTTTTTGACAGTTCATCATAGAATAATGCATTACCACGTCCTGTTGAGATAATATCATCCTTGGTCAACGGAGGTTTGCTGTTCACCTCGTTTCGTGCCATTTCAGTCCTGATCTCGTCCGCCTTTTTATCGCCGACAATAGACTTCACGGCATCCTGATACTGCTGTAATTGAGTCTCACATAGCGAACAGGCGGTTGCTGCCGCCACTGCCCTCCTTGTAGACACTCTCTGCCCTCCGATAATCAGAGCGCAGGCGACTAAAAACATAATGATAGACGGCAGATAACACTTCCACGTAGCCTGAACTGTCTCTGTCACTGTCAGCTCATCTTTCTTCTCTTCCTCCTTTTTCTTTTCGATGAGCTTGACCGCTTCCGGGGTTTTCTTTACTGCTCTAACGCCAGCAAGAAGCATAATTCCGATCCCAATCCCGGTCGCTATCTGCGGACCTTTGGCAATCAAACCGGAACGCATTGCTCGCAATATGGCTCTTCCTTTCATGATTTGCGTCCTTCCTCACCGAGAGCTTCCTTAACACCTTTCTTATACCTCTGATATTCCGCTTCAAGCATCGCATAAGCCGCAAGAAGCTGCTCGTACTGTTTAATAACATTAATTTTATTCATAAATATCAGTCCTCCTTTTTATTCACAGTCACCTTATCGCTGAAGCCAAGCTTGAATCCGGCTCTTCCTTTCATGATTTGTGTCCTTCCTCACTGGAAACAACGTTAACAGCAAAGGCTACAATCGCAATCTTTGCAGCCATAATGAACGTTACATAGGAACCCTTATTGAGTACACGTTTAACAGTCTTCAGTTTTTTCATAGTTACTCCTTTCTGAAAATATAAGTGAAAAGCAAAAGAGAAAGAAATCGTAGGATTCGAACCCGCATCTCTATCATTGCTGATAGCGCTCTGCCATTGAGCTAGATTTCTTTCTCATAATATGCTTTGTAAATTTTGCGTATTAATAAACGTCAATATACCAGAACGGTCCGACGACGAGGACACCAAAACGGTAAGTACCAAATGAAGTCTCTGCGGTTAATGTAAACTCAAAATCAATGTTAAGATCGGTCCTGGTGTTTTCCGCTCTGTCAATAGCGTTCCCTTCGTCGTCGAGAAGGGTTACGCAGCAGTAACCCTTATCAAGTGGCATATTGTTCGTGTTCAACAACAGGGTAAATTCAATCATATTATCCGAACGAAACGCCTTATCAGGAACTTCGACGCATACAGCATTTGATTCCACTGGTAGTTTTATGTATACTAAGCTCATGTTATCTCCTTTCACAAAAATAAGCGATCATACAGGTCTACAGAGATTTCATAGGCGACCCGGAACACCATACCAGATCGCCTGTCCACCTGTTTAATAAACTCTGAAACAACCATTTCTGGAGGATCGTCAGAGTTCTTAACCCTCTTTATTAATTCCTGCACTGTTGTCACGGCATATGATCTTGCTTCGAGACCCTCCATTGACGGACTGTATGTTGGGTCTCCAAGTTCTGCCAAATATATGCGCATTTTGTTTTCAGCTATTATCTTCCTCATCGTTCTTCGTAGACATATCCATGATTCGCTTTGTCAGACTCTTACCTGCCAAGATATACGAATTTCCCTCTTTATCGTCGACTCCAACAGCACCACCTTCGGCCGCGTCAGCATGGTCTGTAAGGTACTTCCATTCGGCCTCCAGACCTTCCTGATAATTGAGAATACCGAACGCACCAGCCGCTACGGTGTACACAATCATGGCGCCGACCTCAGCCAGTCTGATCTTGGTTAATTTTGACATCTTTTTAATCTTAGGCAGTTTCATCAGTTCTCCTCCTCTTCTTCATGCATGATTCTCTTTACACGATCGTCCAGGTCCTCATCGTTCTTTGCTCCTGCGATCAGACTGACAACCGTTGCTACACCGCAAACAACTTCTGCTGCGATTTCAACAATGCCCCATGTTCTCATAAAACACTCCTTTCTGAAAAATATAAGTGAACGAAAAAGAGAAACAGTAACCATCGATTTCTCGATCTAGCCGCAAATAAGCCGTCACTGTTTCTCCATAATACAGTTTGCAAATTTTGCGTGGTTAATCATTCAGGTTCTGTGGGATCGAAAGCAACATCGATGCCAATTACCTCCATTCCATCATCCAGAGTCACTAGCTTGTGGTTGAAGTCAAGCCAGTAATACTCATCGCAGACGTCATACCCAACGTCATCGCCACCAGGTACGCCCTCAAGACCAAAATATGAATACATGTCATTCAGACTGATGTAGCGCCCGAGGTTCATATCTCTGTTAAGGTAATACTCTGCCTGTATGACTTGAGCAAGTGTGGACTCGAAATATCTTTTTGATCGCAGGTCATAGAAAGTTCTGACGGTATCCGGGTCTCCCAGATTTGAAGGGATTAATTCTTGTGATTCGCCTATAAAGTTATTTACCCAAATATCAGGTGGATTGCATTCGGATTTCATGATGTGCTCTACCACCTGCTGGTGTGCATCCTCACCGAGAACCTCCTTAACACCTTTCTTATACCTCTGATACTCCGCTTCAAGCATCGCATAAGCCGCAAGAAGCTGCGCGTACTGTTTTTTACTAATACGATTTGATGCGATAATGCAGACAATTGTACCTCCCGCTATAAATATTGTAGGAATATAACTTTTTACTTTTCCGGCTTTTGTATCCTCCTGCTGAGCTTTGATAGCATCTCTAGAAGAACTGACAGCTGTAAGAACCACTCCGACGCCAGCCACCACGGCCAGTATAGTCGGCAAACTCTTTTTGAGCTTTTTAAGTTTCACTTATCCTCCTTTCCGAAAAACAAAAGGCCCCTGTAAATATCCTTTTGATACCTACAGGGGTCTCGTTTGCTTGACATTGTTACATTACTTCTCAGGTGCCTCAGTAATTCCGAGAGCACCGAGCTTCCTGTTCAACCGATCCCACTCGTCCTGTGAAGCCTCAAGGCTCACACGGTACATGATTCTGTCGGCTGTTCCACCGGCACCGTCAGTTTCCTCGACATACTCAAAATATGTCACCGGAACTCCGATGCTGTGGAAGGCGTTCCAGGTCATATTGACCATAGAGTCCTCGATCTCCACAGTCCGCTTGTTACGGATTACAGGTTTCTCGATTTTCCCAAATTTAAACATAATAAACCTCCTATAGAAATATAAGTTTCATTGTCATAAAGCGACCTGTAAATTCTGCGGAGGCAAAAAAGAGGAGACTCTGCAATTTCTACAAAGCCTCCGAGTTTCGTTTTTCGGTCTGCCGATTTACTTCTTGTTAGACTTGTTCCAGTCTGACAGGATGCAAACTACAGCGACACCAATCACAATAATCGTGAATGTTCCAAGTTCCATCTTAAGTCTCCTCCTTTCAGAATTTTGCTAAAATCAGTGCCAAAGCAATACATCCGATCATCACTACATGCATCAGCTGGGGTCCAGCCGATCCTACAGTTGTTACTACCATAAGTTACTCCTTTCACTAATTATAAACAGTTCCATAATAATGAATGTAAATTTTGCGAAAAAAGAAAGAGCCCTGCAAATCTTGCAGAACCCTTTCGGTGAAGATTACATCAGATCTTTTACGATCCTTTCAAGTTCTTCCTTAGACATCTTTACTGTCATATCAAGGTGGAGTGTTACTCCTTCTTCATCGTCCACGATTGCTATCTCGTTGATACATAAGTCAGCTTTAATACCAGCCTTCTTGGTAACACCAAATGTGATCGCCTTCGAAATAAGGTTCTTCATCCATCCTGTATTTAATAAAAATTTCATAATTGTCCTCCTTTTATTAGAAAAATTGTTTGAAAATAGATGTTTCTTCTTCATAATATGACCTGTAAATTTAGCGCTCTAAATAGGACTGTGATCGAAGCAAGTTTCCCAAGGTTCACGTTTCAGAGGCTTCATCTTCAATGCCCACATAATCTGCCTTATCGTTACTGTCGGATAGCAGGTATTTTTGCAAGGTCCTGCCATCTTTTTGAAGTATTCGAGGAATCCGGGGTTTAAATATAAGTCGTTTCTCAAATTATCGTCTATGGCGTTCCACCAGGTTGATTTCCTATCTTCTCTGTATCTCTGCTGTATGACAGCCAGACCTAAATCACCGATCTTATACAGCGTGCAGGCGTAATACACAGGGTGGTCACAAATATAAGTCTCACCATACATCGGAACAGAGATGTCGGGCTTCTGATAGTGGTATCTCATAAATCCTCCTTTGCGAAAAACAAAAGAGCCATGTAAATATCGCTTAGATACCTACATGGCCCGAATTGTCGAGCTACTTACTCATCAGTATTTATTAAAGTCGATAAACTTCTGTACGTTTCTGATGAGGCTCTTAGCGGTGCCCGACGCAATAACACCTCCGCTCTCAAGCACAGCAGACCACTTTCCTACGATCAGAAACGCTCCGAGTTTAACGCCGTTTGTGACAACGTCAGCACCCAACTTATACATAAACTCCTTATGCTGCTGAGCCATCTGCTGCTCACGCAACTTATTATCAGCCTGCCGTTTCTTAATTTCTTCGACACGCCTCTGATAAGCCTCGTCATATTCACAGTCTGCCTTAGCCTGCTCCATCCGGAGCCTGTAAAGCTTGGTTGCGTTGTCTACGGCTCTCCCGTACTCTTCTGAGTTCTTTTCAAGTGTTTCCGTGTGTTCGAGCGCAGAGAGTACCGCATCATCATACACCTCTCTGATCTCTTCGTCTCTTGCCATAAGTTACTCCTTTCTTAAATATAAGTTTTCAGTTACTCATAATGGGATTTGTGGATTCTGCGTTTCGACCTTGAAAACCACTTCTTTATGGTAGGAAAGCTCCTCTGGGGTTAAGGTTGTATCAAGAAACAGATATGACTCTTCGCTGTCTCGAATAACCACCAAAGTGCCTGCCGGATTAACCTTTGCTGACTGGATCTCATCGTAGCGTGCACGTAAACACACCCCTCCCCAAAAGCCAACAATGCCAATCAGTGAAAAGCATGCAAACATAACCAAATTCGTAAACATAAGCACCTCCTTAAAATGATTTTCCGTTTTTCCATCCCGGGAAAATTTTGGATTTGAAAAAAAAAAGAAAACAGCCTTGCAGATATTGTTTTTCAAATATCATACAAAGCTGTTCGTCTTTCAGAATACAACAGCATCCCTAACAGGGAGCATAGTTAACGCTTCCATAGTTCTTTCATCACCGTAGAACGTAGGTGTCCATCTTCCCGTGATTGTATACTCATACTCACCAGTGTAAACTACCTGGTCAGCTACTAATCCAAGCCTTCCAAGCGCTATACCCATGTCATGAGCGTAATCCTGAGAAACTACCACCTTAAAGTTCTTCGGTTTTCTCTTAAACCAATTAAACATAATCATCCTCCTTTAAAAATAGTGTTTATTCCTATAATAGAGGATGTAAAATTGGTGCAAAAAATAAAAGGCTCATTGTCGATTTTACGACAGTCTCGCTATCCTAAAAAAGAAGGCCCAATGGGAGGAACGCACTCCATTGGGAAGGTAGCATCTCTCAGCTACAACATGCGTCTCACTTACTTCCTTCTTCATAATACGCTTTGTAAATTTAGCGCAATCCGTTAAGCACCCAATAGAATTTCCTCCTTCTGTCGTAAAACATATCACGCTCGCAGGGTATCTCATACACGGATTTCAACGTGCCGAATGTCAAATCCTCTGTAACAGCTTTGAGAATATAAGGATAGATAACCGGATCAGAAGCCAGAGCAGCCTGTTCCACCATGCGCATGTATTCTGTTAATAGCTTCTTCTGAATAGCAATCTCTGCCGTGCGGTCAGCAACCTTGGAAGCGTTAACTCTCAGAGTGTCTGTTCCACGGCTAGCCAGTCCGACGGGTCCTTCAAGTTCCGCGTATTTCCTCTTCCAATCAGGATACTGCAAAGCGAAATATCTAAGTTCCAAATACCTGTATTTCGGCAACCACCATTTATTCATTTTAGATAACTCCTTAGACAAAAAATCACCCATGACCAGGTCCTCCTTTTTGCTGGAGTTTAAACCTAGACATGGGTGC
>AUXO011849985.1_pt1 | contig 11342 bp, 12 predicted proteins | sample 768731 | NCBI WGS metagenome assembly AUXO01 (sample SAMN02715735, study PRJNA202380) | gut metagenome | biome: sheep rumen | host: Ovis aries | place: New Zealand: Palmerston North | reverse complement strand
TTGCATAGCTGGCGATGGACTTGTTCGTCTGCGACTGCCAAGTGGCGAAGCTGCTCCACTTCCCGTCGTTCCTGGAGTTGTAGTCATCCACGGAGGCGTCGAGCGCGTCGATCTCATCCTGAAGATTTTTCTTGGCTGTAGTGAACGCCGAGTAGTTGTCGGTGACCGTCTGCTCAATCTGGTCAAATCTCACACTGATCTCAGCCATAGCCACGTTCAGGTCAGACGACTGTCTCTTTGCCTGTATCTTGATCTCCCTTGACGTCTGCTCAAAAAGCGTAGAATACTGGACCTTGCTGTTGGCGATGGCATCCGTCTGCAGAGCAACAAAACGGATGAAGCATTCGCCGGAGTAATGCACGACGAGCCTGCCGTTACCGACATAGTTCCACGGCATATCGGCATAGTCCTGAGCCTGGTACAGCTGCCAGTCCAGCGAGTCCGAGATATTCCTCTCCCACCCCGTCACCAATCCGCTGCTGCTTATGAAGTGAACAGTCAGCCTGCCAGCCGTCCTCGGGAGGATCCTCACGCCCATGTACAGGCGGTCCGACTCATCCTTTGTCTCCGTCGAGTCCTCATCGTCAGAAGCCATGACATCATGGGAGCCGTTGGCCTTGATCAGCGAGAAGTCCTGGGCGACGCCCATGCCACAGAGATGCAGCACCCTGATGCCGTCCATCTCTGCCATCTCAGCCTTTGTCTGCTGAACGACCGCCAGCGGATGCCCGTTAATGGTGAAGGCCTCACCCCCGTATCCGAGCACCTCGATGTCCTTAGTAACGTCCTCGGTGTTGCCCTGGATATCGCAAGGCGTCCAACCCTCCAACAGCTGCTGGAAGAAACCATTGGTGATGAAGTTATCCTCGTCGGATATATTGTATGTGGTCTCTGTGTATAGCGTCTTGTATCGTTCCTTCAGCATCTCCACCCTAGCCGTCAGGCTCTCGCCCGTCTGCATGTTGAAGAACTTGCCCACGCCGTAGAAATTATTGATATATGCGCCGAATCCCTCCAGCCAGCCGAAGAGGTCCGTGCGGATACCTTCCAGATTGCCGAGGCGTCCCTTCAGGGCATGGGCTGGATCCGTCTTCAGGCCGTACAGGATATCAATGTAGGGCGTGCTCTCCCCGACGGCCATCACGGAGACGATACCCTTGCGTGCCGGGTTGGTTTTGTTGTCGGCGCGGACGAAAGTGTCCCACTCCTTGATGACATCCTTCGGCGAGGCACCGTCCATCTGCGACTTGAAGTCCGTGAACTCCAGCCAGTCAAGCCGGTCCTCGCCGTCGCTCTCATTGCCGATGCCGACTGCCGTCACAAGCATCTCATACGATTTGGTGACATACCATCCATTAGCCTCTGTCGGTTCATGGTTGTATTGTATGCAAGCGATGATATCATCCTTCCTGAACGGGTTGTACATCCTGCCGTCGTGCGTCTTCAGATAGACACGCTTCGTCTCCGGATCGTAGTGGTCCACCTCCATCTGGTCTGAGAAGTAGCGGTTGGCATTCTCGCCCAAAAGCTGAGAGATGATCATCTCGAACACGCGCAGTGTATTCCTGATCACGGCATTGTCGATCTCCAGCGTATATCTGTATTCGATTTCCCCGGCAGCGTTCTCAAAGGGTTTCTTCTGGATAGCCCATCCGAGGCCTCCGAAGAAGGCAGACACGAACTCAGGACTTGAGAGGTTGCCCGTGAACGTTGAGTCGCCCTTTACCTCGAGAGCGGGAATGACCCTGCCTGCAGCATCATGGTACTCACTGCCGTCACCTGCCTTGATATGCTCGCGCACCCAGAGATCCTTCAGCTCAGCAGCACCCTCCGGCGTGATGATGCCGCCCTTCAGGCCTTCGACATATTCGCCGAAGACAATGCTACCAAGGGCTGTCAGCCCCTGGAGGAACTCAGGCTTGTTGATGACCTTCTTGAAGGATATCTCCTCGAATTCGCCGATGCTCGCATAACGTAGCAGCTCAAGGAAAGCCGTGCCTATGCGCACGGCAGTGTTCGCGCGGATACCCCTCTCGTCGCGGATCCCCATGAACGACCTTTCCAGTCTGGCGAATTCATCTTGTTTCATACTGCAAATTTACCCAAGAGAAACACAAATTAAAACTACAGCACCCGGACTTGTCCCAGCAACCCATCTAGCGCCGTAGTCATCATGCCGAGGTATGAATTTCCATAAAAGTCCCTCTCCAGTTCATTCAGAACCATACGGCTGGCATAGTATTTCCTATAGAACCATTCATTGGCTCTTCTCGGATGGCCACCTGCCACACGGCCACCCCAGGCAGGACCTACCTTCTTAGGTTTATCAAGGCCATGTTCCCTACGATAATCCTCACCTCCAGGCAGGAGAAACGGCAGGGTGCCATCTGCCTGACGACTTGAAGAGTAGTGGCGGCCCAGACTGTCAGTATATCCCGTATTTGTGAACTCACGTCCAGTACCATCATCCGCATATTTACCGTACATCATGAATGAGTGCTCGATGGATTTCTTAGCACCGTCGAGCAAGGCCTTGGCCTCGATGGATCCTCTTAGCGTCCCGGTATCCTCCACGCCAAGCAGCTGCAGCTTCTCTTGCCAGATGGTTACCATCATCTTAGCCCATCCTTCCTCGAACTTTCTGAGTTCCTCTTCAGGGATCCTGGATGAAGCGTGTCTTCTACGTCCGTCAGCACCACTTACCGGCTTACCAAGCCGTTCAGCCATCGTTCCCATGGACTACTCCTCCCACTCGTTAGGATCATACACAAGGTTCAGTGGCACATTGTTCTGCACATTGAAGAAAAGCCCTGTTGCCCCATTGAATGAATAGCGGCCGAACTCCTGGGAATAGATTGTTTCCAGATTCAGGTACATCAATCCCTTGCCATATTCAAACGAGGCCTTATCCCGGATCATCCTACTGAGCAGCTGCTTGAAGATGGTTCTTGCTCTTTCCAATGATTCTTTGTACATCTCATTATCACCATGGTCATAACCGCAGATGATATACACCGTATAGACCTTCCTGTCGAAATAACCAGGCTTATTACCAGTGGTGTTGGCACTCGTGGTGTCATCAACCAGGAAGAAGTTGAAATATTCACGGTAGTTTGCCATTACCTCTTCCAAACCTTCAGCACCTGAACAGAAGTCACAATAGAAGTTGTGATCCTTCACAATTTTGTTCTTTCTTGCCATTTCCAGGATATACCTGAGGCCATCGAATGATTCCTTACTAATTTCCATACTTTGCCTTAAAATCCTCAGCCTCTCGCGCCTTGGCATCGAGTTCTGTGAGGGCACGCTTGCATTCAATCTGCTTCACGGCCTCTTCCTTGGTCACGTCACCGTCAGTCAGGGCACGGATCTGAACGTTATATGATTCGAGAAAACTAAATTCGCCACCCATCTTATCGACGGGCTTGAAGAAATGCGGGAAGAGTTTAGAGAATTCCAGCTTGATCCAGGAGTACCAGAAGAACACGCTCGTGCCAAGGGCGGTATCCACCTCCATCTCCTTCTGACCGTCACCTACAGGACTGTCCCCATCCATAAACATCATCCTTGCCAGGTCTTCGAGGAATCTGAATTCCTTAGTCTTCATATATGCCTGATACTTGCGTTCGCAACTCAGGAACCAGCCAAACTGATAACCAGACAGCAGCTTGTCAGCGGCCTTGAATTCTCCTGCCGTATCCAGCCCACAGCCGAAGTTCTCGTAGCTGCTGACAAAGCTCAGCTGTCCGATCATATTCTGAACCTGCCAGTCCTGCAGGTCGAAGTAGTGCCAATTGCCCGTGTCGAGTTTCACACGGCACGACACGCTTCGATATCTCTTCTTCAGTACCTCGATTCCGCAGAAGCGGAAAAGCATATAAGTGCGGATCTCCACGTCGTTGTAGAGATTGGACCCGATCAGATCCAACGTATACTGCAGCTGCTCCTGGGACATTTCTGCCCAGGACTTAGGACACTCCAGATGCAGCACCTTATCCGACGAAGTGAAACGCGCCGTCTTCCTTTTTGTTTTCATAGGGCTTGAAATGATTTGCCTCATAAGCATCACTGTTATGGTAGGTCTGAAATGACTCCAGATCACCCTCCAGTGTGTTCATGAGCCTACGGAAATACTCGTACGCCGTACCTTTGTTCCCCTGCAGGGCCACACCGAAGATCCTACGTATCTGATGCACCACGCCCTTATTCTTATCCGTGAGCGAGTTGGTGGCCATCTGCGTGATCAACTCATCCATGAACTCATCCGAGATCTTATCACGTAGCCACCTGTCCGTATCGAGGATGGTGGCCGTGGCTGTCTCCCAGTCCTTCGAGATGGGAGCCTGGTAACCGGCGAACTGTTTCAGGAACTCGAAGAAGCAGAAAAGGGTATCGATGACCACCAGCCCCTGCCGGTACCAGCCATCCATCTTGAAGCACTGCTTCAGCAGCTCATCATGAGCGCGTAGCCACTTCAGGCGCAGTTCTCCGTCGAGGGCATCCACCCGCATCTTCGAGGCCGGGGCCGTGTTGTTGGTAGAGACGATGCCGAAGCCAGTCTCTGTCAGTACCAGGTCAAGCCCTCTCATTTCCTTCAGAAACACATCAACGGAGGCCAGGGCCTTAACCGCCCACGTTGCTACGCTTTCAGGATGTTCGTTTACGAACTGAATGCCCACTTCGCCGAGGACGTTCTCACCGATATCCACAATTGCCGCGTTGATCTTCTTCTCCAGCTTGGCGAAGACAGTCCCCTTGGCCTCCTTGGCTGCAGGGATGGCCAGATCGAAGTCTGGCTTATTTATTTTCACTGTTATTTCCATCATCTTCAGGTTTTTGTGTAACTTCTTTAGCATCCTTATTCTCGTCCAATGTTGTAAGCTGGATCATAGGTACATCGATAGCGAACTGCTCATCCCAGCCGTTGAAGTGCATGATGACATGAAAAGGCACCTCCATCACGTCATGGAACATCTTTTCGAGGGCCTGCTTCAGCGTGAAGAGTTCGCGCTTATCCGATCCGGAATTGTTCATCTGGCTCTTGCCTGGCGTAGCGCCCACCATGTTAGGATGAACGCCCATGGAGAAGCACAGCGAATTGGAGGCTTCCCCCATGTCGTCGATCCAGTCGCCACCCTCTTTGTTCTTGCCCTCCATGAGGTTATAGACGCGCACCATGCGCTTCTCGCCCTTCCCGTCGGGCAGCGAGTCATACGATGTCACCCAGGCCTTTCCGGCATTCTCAGGCTTCGTGCAGAACTCCGTGATCCTACGGCGTTCCTCCTTGATGCGCTCAGCGCGCTTCACCTTGTCCGTGATGTTCTCCTCCCTGCAGACATTGTCCCAGTAAGTCCGGTGCACCTCGACCTGTATCCTCGGGGCGCTGGTGTTCTTAATCATGTAGCGCTTGCCGATGCCTATCAGACGGTAGATATCATACCATGCGTCGCGGTAGATCGAGGCATAGTAAGGAATGGGATAGTACCGATAGCCAGGTGTTGGTACCAGACAGAGGATGGCGAACTTGCAGCACTTCCCCATGGGCGGTTCAGGAATCTTCTCCGACGTATATATATGCGGAGCCCTGCCCATGCGGTACTCCAGGTCGCCCAGCGGATCGATCTCGTCGAGTAGCGGGATGGCCTCGATGGTCTGTGCACGCCCCTGCCGGAAGTCGCCCACCAGCACATGCTCTATCTGTCCGAATTCATTCCGTTTGGTGAACCTACAGTCGCAGGCGTTGCGCATCCTGATCTGCACAATCTTCGAGTGGTCACGGCTCAGGTGGATCACCATCACCGAGAAGAAGTTGTACTTGATGTCGGTGGCCATTCTGAGCCACTGGTTGTGGATGGCATTGTGCAGGCAGAAGCTGCGGATCTCCTTATCCTCCGTCATATCGCCCGACTCGCGGTCCAGAAAGCGGATGCCCTGACCATAGCACGACTGTATGTTGAAGAGCTGGCATCCGCTCATCACCATGTTATCCTCTATCAGCTGCTGGTTGCGGTAAGGCGCCAGGTTGTCCTTGCCGAAGTCCACATACTCATACCAACGGCCTCCGACGCGAACAAACGTAGTTTGGATGTCATCCATGCTCTCATAGACGCCGACGGTGTCGTGCTTGTAGTGAGTAGACACCTCAGCCTCGATCTGCATGGCGTCCTCGATGGTGCATGGCACTATGGAAAACACGTCATAATCGTCCTTGGTACCAACGGGTACCATCGTATTTGTCATTTCCTCATTCATAGATATATCTGATGTCCGTTAATGTTAAAGATGAAGATATCCGGCACGGTGCGGATCTCGTTGTTCACGGGATTGATGAGCTTGTGCCATCCCTTCCTCCAACTGCTGGAAGAGACGAGCCACCCCCTGTACTCTATAACGTTGCCTTTCTGATCCCACGCAGATACGTTCACCTTCTGACGGGACTCGCGGGCGATATCCAGCAGCTGCTGCATCTGTTTGAAGTGGATGGGGTTCCTTTCGTTCATATTATTAGCGTTCAACTTTAATTAATTAAACGTATAGTCAAACGTATCGTCGAAGATCCTGCCCTCGCGCCTGATGTCGAAGACGTTGTGGTTTCTGTCTGCATACTCATACTCGAAAGTGATTCGAGGCAGATGGTCGGCCGCATTCGACATCTCATGTTTCTCCGACGTGATGATCACAGGCTTTGCGCTGTCGAGATCAACACCGCCGTTGACCACCGTGAGCACCTTGATATCCTTCGAGCGCAGCACCTCCCGCCACCAGTTGGCCATGGGAAACGACAGATAGCCCGTGTCGGCCTTGAAGGTCTCGCGCTCCTCGAGAACGTATGTCCCCTTCAGGCGCCCGATACGGGCCTGCTTGCGGTCAAAGCTGCTCACCTGTTTCAGCTCGCCCGTACAGTACGCCAGTTCCTGGACGCCGAAAGAGTTCCAGAACAGCAGCACGGGTGCCACCTCAGGCTCCACATTATTATCTACAACATAGTTCTGGATCCTGTCACCGGCCTTTATTTCATAACTTAGCAGTTTCCTGCCTGAAGAAAGGAAATTTGCGGGCGATGCGTCGATCCTGCCATACCCGTCGCCAATAGATGTGTAAGAAAGTGGTACCGTACGAGCTGTGTCATCGTCGAAATATGCCTTGCAGACAGGAGCGCTAGGCAGGCTCCCCACGAAATACAGATACTCCAAGAATCCGGGCGCGGTGGTCTTCGCCCCGTCGATCAGCGTCAGGAAGCGTTTCTCGCACCAGTCGGCAGCCGTCATGTTCAGGATATTCGCCCTGCAGCTGACGACAGTGGTTTCCCACATGGTCATGTCCGTGACTGTCACCTGCTCATTGTTACCGGAACCGGCGGTGACCGACTGTTCCTCGACGGTCACGCTCAGCCCGAACGTCAGCCACATGTCGGCATACGGTTCCACCAGCACGTCGATATCCTGCAGGCGGATCTTCGACTCCACGTCGGGAAAGAGCAGTTCGCTGAATATCTCCCTTTCCTCGCCGGACTTGCCCACCTTCACGCTGACCTTCGCCCTGTTCATGGATATGGCGAATTCAAGATCCGGCAGCTGGCAGGAGAATTCCTTTGTCTTAAAAGAGCTTATCCGTGTAATCATATTGCAAAGATAGAAGGTTAACGTCCATCTTAAAACAACGAAAAAAGGGGCTGCGTGCATCGCTGCAGGCAGTCCCAGTTCTGATTGATAAAAGAAATGATCCTAAGTATCCATCTTCGTAAACATCATCCAGCGCGGCGTCCCGTCCGGCTGCTGGCGCATCTGGTACCCATTGTTGGCCATATAGTCCATCAGGCGCTTCTTGTCCACATCCATCATGGGCGCCAGCATGTCCTGTATGTCCTCAGTGGTATAGCTCAGCTTATAATAGCCGGGAGCCTCGATGGGCAGACGGTTCGAGAAGAACGCATCGAGCAGCGTCTTCATGTGTTCGTCCGCATCCGTAGTAACGATGGTGACAGTCGCCACCGGCCGATCCTCATTCACTTCATCCTCATGGACCTCAGCGATATCCGCGTCCATGGATCCATGAGAATATATCTTCACGATTCTGCGCCCGTCCATATAGCTAAGGGCGTTGCGCAGATCGTCAACGGTCATTTCATTCTTCTTCGCCATTTTCCAAAATCCTTTTAAGTTCCTTTAATTCATTCTTGAAAAGCTTCAGCTGATAAGCCACCGTATAGAGGCTTATAGCATCTTTGTCGTAGTCGTAAGCCTGCTTCTGAAGACTGTCTTCAGCAGACTCGAGAGTCGTAATGGTATCCTCCAGATGGGAAGGTTCGCAGATCTTATTCAGTATCGCCACTGCCTCGGGCGACAGATTGATCGCGCTCATATTCCGCCTCCTTCCTTTTCATATTCTCTCACATTCCAGTAAGGAATACTGATCCCTCGCATCGTGTAGCCTGATGCATGAATTCTGATGTATCCCTGTTTCTCACTTTTTTCCACCTCAACATAGTATTATAATGTTTTGGGGTACTTATTGTTGAGTTCATCAATCTTCATTGCCAACGATTGAATTACTGCAGACAAATCTTTCTCATCCTTGATATACGTGTAATCAAACTGTTTGTGCAGGAACTGCAGGATTTCATCAACCTTGCGACCTTGCACACTGTAAGCAAATGATTTTCCAAAAGCCTTCATAATTTTCTCCTTTTAAGTTATGTAAATCTTGCCGCCATCTCGTCCAGCCAGTTGCGCACCCTGCTGTAGGAATACGACCTCAGACGGTAGCGGTGGCGCTTGTAATGGATCTCCGCCACCCACCGGTAGCCGTATTTCCTCTGCATGCCGACTCCCTTGACGAACCTGACGCTGCTTCTGTTCCCGTCGTTGCTGCCGTTCCGCCGCTTCCCCTTGTTATGAAGCTCCGTGTATATGGTACCATGGTACCAGCGCTTGTACTTCTTACGAGGCTTGACGCCAGACGGTGTCTCGACGGCTATCTTCGGCCTGATCATGATGACCTGCGATGTCTTTGTCACGTCACCATGGTAATATCCTTGCTCCTGAGCCCATTTCAACATGTGCCCGATGACGCTTTCTGTCTGCACCATATCCCTGGCATCACGGCCTGACTTATGGATGAGATCTGTCAGAGTATCACGCTTCAGGTCGTCGATTTCAAGGCAGCCGTGTTTCTTCAGGAGTGTGCGGTAAACAGTATCGCGGCTGACTGAGGCCAGTTTCTTCCATTCCGGAACACCCTGCCACAGCCGGTAGCATTCACTCACCGTCATCCTACCCTCCTATCAAAGCTGCGAGAAACATGAGTGAGAAACCGAATATTACAAAGAGAGCCCCTTGGGCTAAGAGCTTCACGCGGGCCACCACCTGGGAGAGGGCTGCCGACGGGTTTACCTGCTTGAGCGCCCACCCTACGGAGAGCTCACAAGCCTTTACGATTCCTGACTGGCACTGTGTCGCCGTGCCCTGCGTCTGGGGCTGCCGCATCTCGTCGGCATAGCCCTCGAACTGAAGTGTTAACTGTTGCATATTGCTATTACGTTTAGCTGTACAGGGATCCGCCCTGCGCGTTTTGTTTCCTTGGAAAAGGGGAGAGCTCCCACGCTTTCAGACACTTCAACGTCTTTATCCCAGTTCCGCCTCACGGCTGGAACACTCTCCCCCGGGGAGGAAGGCGTGCGAAGCTTTCGGCCGTGGATCCTTTCGGACTCCTGAACGATTGACTCCTGCCTCGCGGCGAGGAGCGCCTTCCCCTATGAGACAGAGAAAGCGGCAGCCTTCCCTGTCGCTAAACGTAATAGACTTCGTCCAAGGACTTATATCTACTGGGTGGCCACCGCTATTGGTGTAGTGAGACCTCTGGCAGGTCTCGGAAGTATGAGCATAAAAAATGCCCTGAGTTGTTACTCGGGCGTCTTTCACCGCCCCTGGAACGATACCGTTCTATTACGTTTAGCGATGGCAAAGGTACGAAAAAATCCCGAACCTCCAAAGAAATTCGGGAAAAAGTTTATAAAACCGTGTAAAAAGTATAAAAAACACTATTCAGAACCTGGAATTACAATCGAAAACCATGATTTATCATATTCCCATGGTGTTTTTACATAAGCAGGAAGCCTATCATCATAAAACAATGACATAACAAATCCACATTTTTCTGCTGGAAGATATCCAATTAAAATGTGGGTTGTTGTATATACAGCTATTGCGCCTGTCTTGCTGAACTCATTTTTTTCATGTTTAAGAACTACAACATCTCCTGAATCTAAACTTTTTGCTGCTAATTGAGCTTCGACAGATCTATATTTCATTCCTATTACTCTTATCTCAATCCCTATTCCATTCATAGCTTTATCATGATCATCTATAGAAGGTCTTCTTTTTTGAAATTTTATCCTGTTGCCTTCTAACTTATATTTTTCTTTTTCATCATTGTTTTTGTTAATAAGGTTTTGTTGCCGATTAAAAATCGCATGAGCTCTTTTCTCAGCTTCCGCAAACTTATTCTTCATCTCCTCTGTGTCATCCACACCTTTGAACGGTTTTGAAGGAGGATCTTTCTTTTCTTCCTTCGTGTTACTAATTACTACAATCAACATAACAACTGCTATTAATGCCGCTCCTATTATCATTGCATCCATATTTTGCCATAGTTTAATTAATACGTGCTGCAAATATACAAAGAAAATCCGGATTCTTTTACATATTATCAGGAATAAGTTATGAAAATCGGGAAATTTTACCATTTCCAACTTTGCCGGCATCACACTTCGGAAAGTCTTCAATTTTTGGAGGACTGACTGGAAAGTCGGGACAAAATCAGCCGATTTTGCAGGAAAGTGGCACTTTCTGACAAGAAAGTCGGGTGTGAAATTGGCGTTTTTGCGCAGAAATTCCACACCCAAAAGCCAAATCGGGGCCCCAAAATCCTAAGAGACAGTGAATTAGGATTTTGGGGTTGCGCAAAGCGCCTCGCTCTGCTGGAAGCACAGCCCCCACCGCCCTACGCTCCGAGGCGACTTTCCGACTTTCCGCAAGCGGAATATGTAAAAGGTCTTTACCGCCTGCCGTGTGTCGGTGTTTTGGCGATGGTGTTGGGGCATCAGCGGTCGGGCGCATACTATATATATAATAATAGGGGGCTGGATGCTCTCCAGTCCCCAAGGTTAACGTGTGTTCGGCTCTTGTGTCTTTCAGTTCATAGTATTTATATCTTTCCCTGCTCGTGGTAGCTATAATATTGCCCGTCAGTTATAATAACATGGTCAGCGAAATGCAGGCGCATGAGTTCGCATGCCTTGTTAATGGCCCGTGTCAGTTCATCGTCGGGCCTGCTGGGTGTGA
>AUXO014135945.1_pt1 | contig 11343 bp, 10 predicted proteins | sample 768731 | NCBI WGS metagenome assembly AUXO01 (sample SAMN02715735, study PRJNA202380) | gut metagenome | biome: sheep rumen | host: Ovis aries | place: New Zealand: Palmerston North | reverse complement strand
TTTGTATGATTTCGTTCTAACCATACAAAAAAGGACGGTTGACTTCTACCAACTACAGCTTGCAATCTGTCAACTCACAGCTTGCAAACCATAATATATTCTTCATGATTTTCATCAACTATTTCAAATCCCACATTTTTATACATTCTCACAGCATAGTTTTTCTTTTGAACAGCCAAGGAAGCTCTCTTGTAGCCACAGGATTTTAATTCCTCAAGCATTCTTTTCATCAATTCTGTACCTATACCGTTTCCGCGATATTCCTTAAGGATTGATATTGCAAATGATGGTGTTTCTTCATCTACGTGTCCATAATCATCCATAATGCGAACCCATACAGCACCAACTATCATTTCTTCAGATTCAGCCACGAAGCATACATCACCATTCTTTGTCCCAAATCCATCAACATAAACCTGAAGTTCTGGTTGATTAATTATTTTCATAGGCAGAGCCTCTACTCCTTCAGGAATAAAAATCGCCTCATATAAAAAGGTGTCTAGATTTTTAACTTCGTCTTGCCTTAACTTTCTTATTATGTAATTCATATAAAACCTCCGATTTATTGATATTTATAAATCAGATGTAATTCCACACATAAAAATATCTCCTTAACTCGATTAATAAATCACAATACCACACCGTCAATTAACTATAACACAAAACCACAAGAATCTACCATAAAGTATTTCAACTCAAAAAGTGTAACAAAATATTATCGCATTGTTTTGTTCGTATTATAAAATAGTAAATCCTAAAAATCCGCCTTAACCAGATACAATTTCCTGTTCTAATTTCATATTTCCATTAATCATGTGATTCAACACATCAACATATAATCCTTTTCCTATCAATCCTTCAGCTTTAATGATATCTTGATTTGTCAGCCTTTTTGTGTATTGTTTATATTTCTCAAGCGTTCCTTTATCCATATGTATAGGCTTTATATCTAACCTCGTTGTATTTATCAAATTCTCAAGTATTAAAAATCCATCCGGATCTATATCTCCAAAATGATAAAAGTGCACATCAGGATTATCTCCATTTATATGTAAGAGAAGTTCTTTTATCGCCCTTCCGGTATATCCTCCGGTATAAATATAAGTTGTACCTGGCTCTTTTAACTTATGAAAAGATGTAAGGTTTTCAACCGTAACTACACTTCTGTCCGACAAATAGATATCACTTAATCTTTTAATAATGCCATTAGAAATTGCCATAGGAGCATTCATACTAACTTCTATTGTTTGTATTTTACTGTTAGAACAGCTTCCTGAATCTTCTGATTCCCCATCAACAGATTTGTATTTTATGGTTAGTCTTCCCTTCAAAAAAACATATACAGGATTCTGATATATTCCATATGTCTCAAGAATCAAATGCTCCCTTTCAGATTCGGAAGATGCTTTAATAAATTGTTCATCAATCAACTGATTAGTTTCCTGCATATAGCGAAACAGGTACCTGCAAATCTTACTGCGATATTTTTTTTCAAATTCCTTCGTATCTCCAAAACATCTTATGGACAGTTCCCTCTCCAATAATTCATCTTCATTCCTTAAGATTATATCAGCCAAATTAAGTATTATCTTCGTTTCCCCGATATTATATTTACTCTTCTTTCCATTAGAAATTTTTTCGAGTTCCTTTTGACAGTACCATTCAAAGAATCCCCCTCGTTTACATTCCTTATTATAAAAACTTACTTCATCAGAAATAATCTCTTTCTTTTCTCTTACTCCAATAAGCTCTCTTATAATATCAACACTATCTACATTAAGATAAATCTTATCAATTTCATTAAGATTCTTTTTATACTGAACCAAAACAATCCCTTCGTCAGACAGAGCTTGGACATCTGTATCAAAATCATGAACCATGTCCAAGTCAGCAAAATCACTATTGTAATTCTTCATAACTTCTGCAGGCTTTATATAAAACCTCTGTATTACTTTATTCTCGTCCATATAAGTCTTGCTGTTTTCGTATTTTTTTATAAGCCTACTCAGTATCTTTTTCTGATTGCTACTAAGCTTCATCCCTTCATAGTCCCTTCAATCACTTTAGTATATCTGCCTGTAAGTACAAGACTTGCTGTAGATGTAACATGCTCACCTATGCTTCCGATTTTTTCCGGTGGTGCTGCATATATCACCTGAAAATGATTATCCTCAAGGTACTTTACCATCTGTTCTATTCTCTCTCTTGAAAGCGCTGAGAATGCTTCATCTATAAATGCAAGACGTTCACAGCACTTTTCGTGATAGAATTGCATCAGGCTCGCCGCAAGAATAATAAAGTACGGTGTCTGTTTCTCTCCGTTACTTGCAGAACCTTGCTTTTTCGACAGATTCGCCTCAACAGTATTATCTCCCTGCCTGCTTGTAATCACCATATCATATGTAAAGTATCTTCTGTAATCAGTATATTCCTCCTCATCCTCCTCCATAAGAATTATATCCATGTACTCTTTTATATACTGCTCCATTTCCTCATCATCACGATTCGAATTCATATAATTCTCCGGATTATCCAGATAATCCTTAAGCTTCCTCTTTATCTTAAAAAATACCTGTCTATCCTTCTTTTCATTCTTAACAAACTTATATGTATCATTTCCAAATGGCAATTTCCTAAGTTCAAGATTTATAATGTTCATTTCTTCTTCGGCTTTTTGAATACTCTCATTTATTTCACCCACAAAATCCACCATAAAAGCACTCTCAAGTTCTTTAGACTTCTTATCAAGCTGTGCCTTCGCCTCTTCTATTTTAACATTTGCAGTATTCTTATATTCATTTCTGTAGAACGGAATAAATGATGGACCTCGGTTTGATACATCAATTCCCACAATGTGGCAATAATCCATCTGAGCATTTTCCATATCATCCCTAGCACGCTTCATATCATTCTCAACAGAATTGAGATTCTTATATGATACAGCCATACCATCATCCTTACGAAGCTTAGCATATTCCAATTCAACACGATTTCTGTATTCAGGTTTATCCTTTATTACATCCTCATAATCCTCATTAAGCTTCTTTATATCATTTTTGAGGTCAATTATCCTAGAAGTCAGATCTTTAATCTCCTTTTCAGATGCTCCAACTGCCTTACTGTTTTGTTCCTGTCTATTTCTCACTTCGCCAAGAGCCTTTTCAGCATCCACCTGTTCCTTAAGTGCAGCAGCAAACGACGGATCCTTTTCAATAGAATTCTTTTCTTTTTCTATATTATCCTTCTTCTCCACAAGAGACACTATTCTACGAGGTGCTGTCACATCGAAATCCTGATTCAGGATAAAAACTATATTCTTAATTCTGTTCCTTTTATCTGAAATATCCCCCCAGTCTTTCTCTATATCATCTATGCTCCCGGTAATTTGATTATATCTTTTTTCAGCCACTTTAAGCTGATCCGCTATAACATTTTTACCCATATAGTTTGTAGTATCACGCATATCCATCAGCCTAACAGCATAACTCTTAGCAAGCATACCATCACGAGTGATACCACCCTTGGGGTAATCATTTAACTCTTCTAAACTTTCACACAAATGAATACCATTAAGCAGATAATTAACATATTTCCTTGCATCAACATTCGGAACAATCAAAAGAGAAGCGGCCGAGCCCTTAGCTATTTCTGAATTCATAAGCTTATTCGTCATAGCTACACTTGCATGATACAGCTTATGTTCTCTTAGAATTCTCATCGCATCAGGAACATACTTAGAGTCCACTATAATATGAAATCTTTTATAACCCAAAAATGTTTCAATAGCCTTCTGCCATCTAAGATCAGTAATCTCCGATACCAGTTCTGCCAAAAATCTTACGTTGCAGTCTTTACCACATTCAATACCCATTTTTTCAAATTCCTGAATAATGGTTTGTTTTGCTTTTTCTGCATCAGCAGGGTATACCACCTTTTCACTTCTAAGCTTTTGAATGACAATCTGAATCTCATCTCGTTCTTTCAAAAGCTCTTCTTTTTTGTCCTTCTGTCTGTAATAATCAGAGCTTATCTGTTCCTCAGCGTCCGTAACCACTGTATGCAGATTCTGAATTGCGGATCTTCCATCCGTTTCATCCTCAGTTACAACCCCCAACTGTGATAGAGCTTTTTCATCCGTATCATCAAGAGACACTATGTCCCTGATTTCTTCAAATCCAGTCCGAAGCTTTATAAGCTTTTCTTTCTCTTTTTCTGCTGCTTCAATGTTCCTTTTACACTCTTCAATCTGCCGTCCTAATGCATCCAATGTACTCTTCATGCCTGTCAGCATATCGTTATTATTTGCTGCCATGTATCTCTCAGTAGCTAGCTTTTCCTCATTTTCAAGCCTTTTCTTTTCATTCTTCAGTTCACTCAGTCTTATCTCCTGGTACTCCAGCGCACGACTTTGATTATTAATTTTCCCCTCAGTAACCGGAATTTCCTGATAAGCATATATAAGACTTCTTACATCATAAATATCCTTCCTACGCTCATATTCCTGAGTTTTCACTTCCAGTTCTTCCAGTTTTTTTCTACCATCTTCAAGCTCATTATATATTCTTCTTAAATCCTCAAACTGATTCTTCTGTTCTTTTATCTCTGCAAGCGAGCTGACTTTTCCTGGATCAAGTACTGCCTCACGGATAAACTTATCAATATCTTTCTCCGGTTTGAAAGCCATCATTTTTACAAGCTTCGATCTGTACTTAGCCGTATCACAGCGTAGTCCAAGAGCTCTAAGGAGTTTTTCTGTTCCTCGTTCTTCACCCAGATAATCCTTATTCTTAAGTCGCCTGCCTTTCATCAGAAGATTACTCTTGCTATGTGTATAAAACTTTCCTCCTTTAGCATAGCAGAATTCAAAATCATCCAGATTAACATCTTTCTCTACAAACCACGCTCCTGTCTTACAATCCTGTTCACTCATGGATTCAATACAGACTCCGCCCACAATAAACGCATTCTCAATAGGAGACCAGAACTCCATCACAATATAAGAAGTAACCTGACCACTTCTTAAATACCTGTATTCACCTTCGCTCTGTGTATCACCTCTTACGTAAGACTTTACAGTTCTATCCTTGTCACCTGCTGCAATATTAAATCTTTTATTACCTGTCAGAAGATATGTCATTGCATCAAGAATTGTACTTTTTCCGGTTCCATTAACTCCGGTAATCAGAGTTGATCCTTCCAGATTAATAGTTATATCCTGAAATTTAGACCAATTTATAAGTCTGATTCGCGTAGCGGTTTTCCTATCAGTTACCTTCATCAGTTCATTCGTCAGCTTCATCTATATCCTCTCCATCTTCATTCTCTAATTCTACTTCAGCATTTTGCAAATCCTTTATAAACATACGCTCCACAGCCTGCTGTGCAAAACTGTGAAATTCATTTGAACTGAGAGCAAATTGTATAGATGGAAATATCTTTATTCTGGCATCTGCCTCTCCAAGCCTCCCATCCATCTCGATAAGATTATATTTTTCAAGTTTTTTCAGCGATTCAGTCAGAATTCCTTTTTTATCAATTCTGTCCTGAACCTGATATTTTTCAAACTGGAATCTCAGATCTGTTATGGTCACTATAATTGATTCTGCAAGGCTTCCTGTTCTGACACGATCCGCGTATAGAGTAAAAAGAACGCATAACACAATACTATCTACCAGAGACAGATTGCATCTGTTAATCTGCATTTTCGAGGATTCACCCGCACTTACCGTATTTTGCAGCATAATTATTTTGTTATCTCTGTCCACTACCACATCATAACCTATAGGACTAAGATACCTGCCAAATATTTCAGCCCGCTTTGAAATGAAAAAATATTCCTTCTTTCCCTCTTCATCTTTATCATATACTACGAATGTTTTCTTAAGCAGGATTCTTACACATTTCTGAAACATTGCCTTTTCACCGGAAGTAAAACCATCCCAGTCACTTTCAAAACCATTTATTTCCATAACTATTTCCTCTTAACCTTAAACTTTCTGAGCAACATTTTATCTGTTTCAATGTAACCATCTTCTGCTTCTATACTAAAACCATTTTCTTCAGCGTATGAAACAGCCGAAAGTGTTCGAAGCAGTTCTGACTTCTCTTCCATTGGAAAATCATCAGCCGTTGCGCTCCCCCTTACACCTGTTATGTTCTTCAAGAACACTGCCATCTTATCCTTTGCATAAGCATCCTCAAGCTCTTTTCCAAATTCAGCTTTTGTACGTTCTACATCTTCATCCGTAATAATCACTTCTTCCTGAAGACTATTCTCTTTTATGCCCTGACTTCTTCTTGGATATGAAATCGATGATAGATCTATAAACAGATTGTCAGTAAATGTAAAAAGTCCCTGCATTTCGGTTGAAATTTCGTCCCTAATATCTGCACTGTTTAGTTCTTCACTTATTATCCGTATAGTTTTTTCTATATCACCTCTGATATTTTCTTCTTTATTTCTGATAAAACGCGCCCTGCCAACTGCAACCTGAAGGTAAACATTTATCTTGTGTTTGATATCAGCCATTATTCTGTCATAATCTGAATCAAGAAATCTGATTGTATGGAATATCAAATCATCTACATGCTCCTCCGCCCTTTCTCTTGTCAGCTTTTCCTCTGCACAGCACCCCTCTACCAATCGTGCCATAGTTTCTTCTTTCTTTAGTTCAGAAAGGTTCTGCAGAATTATTCTTCTGAATGTCCTGATATTTTGTCTTTTAGTCAAACGGGAGTATTCCTTTATAAAATCACCATTAAAATAATCAAGCAGATTCTCCGTGAGACTCTCAAAAGTTTCCTCGTGAATCATTCTTTCTATTATCTTTTTAATAAAAGTAGCGAGCGTTTTTAAATCCTTTGAGAGTCCTTTTGCATTTTTATAAACATTGAGGAGTACATCCACATAAATATCCTCTCCCCATTGCACCTGATTCGAAAGTGTATTATAGATATTATAAATATAACTCGAAAACTCCGACTTTTCAGGTTTCTCCAGTCTGTTAAGAAGGTCTGCCAGCATAAGCCCCTGTTCAGTCATGATGATATTTCTTCCATATGTAGCATCATCTATTTCCTCTTCAATCCAACCAATATCTGGACTTGATATTTTTCGAAGAATCTGAGAAGCCATATCAGAGTAAGAGGTTTCCTGAATATCGTCAATACTTTCAATATGATTATCCATCAAGTATGCTGCTACTGCATCACGAAGTCTTTCACGATTCATCTTAAATGTTATCTCCCGATCATACTCGTTATAGATAACCTGGAGACAGTCTGCATATATTCTATTGTTACTCCCGCTTGCAAGAGGATTAAAGAACCCTATCGGAATAATATCAAATATATTCATATAATCTTCCTATTACTTCAAAATATTTCTTTTAAGATATCGGTTTTTCTTTTCCTAAATACGCAAATGGCATGATAAGTTTTTTTAAGGATTCTGATTTAGACCAATCAATTTTAGAAATAATAATGCTAAAAGCTCTCATTGCATTTTGAGGATTTCGAACACTAAAAAAAGTTCCAACTGTAGCTTTATTAAATTTATTGATCTGATTTAAATCCGGAACCAATTCTTGTTTTAAAGAATCAATAAAGTCGATAACCTCTTGAATCAAGTCTTTTTCTTCCGGTATGTCGTTTAGCGCATTAATAATCACTCTTTCCAATGCACCATTTTCATTTTCTGGAATGACTAATAGATACGTATTTACTTTCTTCGACAGTTTAAATGAATCTATAATCGTATTAGTCTTCCATTCTGCCACATTAAATGATATAGCAGCAAAAGAATCTTTTACCTTTCTTTTTATCTTAGCATCAGAAGCTTCGTCTCTATCTGTAACTACAATCACTGACGAAATATCGCGCTCAATTATCATATCGTTTATTCTATGATCTGATACAAAATGAGCAAATTTTCCAATCCCGCCAACACCACACAAAATGATTTTATTACCATCTTTGGAAAGACTTTCGATATGTTCATATCCATCAAGTGCAGTTATACCTAACACATTATCCTTTTCATATTTCCATCCATACACATTCTGTAAATAATAGCTGATCAGTTGAACATCAGATACGCCCTCCACAAGAATTAATTCCACCATCATAAGCGCACCTCGAATTCAAATACTTTTCTATTTTCATAAACATATTTTCCTGTAACATTCCTAGCAACTATATTACTGATCTCGTTATCCGATTTTATCTTTTTCAATGTGATAACTCTTATAAAATCTTCTCCGGTATTTTCTTCATAATTTCCATATCTTAATATTGCATCTATTGCTTCAATACTGTGAGTTGCAATGAACAACTGAACATTCAACTGCTTTGCCAATGCAAAGATAACTGGGAACAATAAATCGTAATACTTTTTATGCAGACCAGTTTCAATCTCATCAATTAGTAAAACTGAATCTGTTGCATCAAATAGTTTATTAAGTATATATAGAATCTTTTTTATGCCATCTCCATATACAGAAAAAGGCATATTAATACCATCCTTTGTGATAATAGACTCCATAAATGAACCATCATCGGCTTTTGTATAACAAATATCCTCAATTGAATCATCAAACTGTCTTAGAATATCAATTACCAGCTTCTTATAATCTGGATTATCCACTATATTTTGAAGCAAGTCGAACTTCAGGTGCCCGTAAGATGGCAGATAATAAACTTCTTTTTTTATTACGGGACCGGAAATATCATCAGATATAGATATACATTTTATCTTATTTTCTTTAACCTTTTTATTTTCCTCTGTTATTATTTTTCCGGAAAATAGTTTAACAGAATCTGGAATACCACCTAATGATTTTTTTAGTTGTGTTTTCTGTTGTGCAGATAGCGATGATAGGCGAAAAGCTTCATCACCGGAAATATCACTTTCATTACCAGATAGTTCAAAACGTAATGTTCCAATATTGCTCTGGGCAAAAATATCCAATTCTAAATGATCAGGATCTTGATTATTATTAAACAACTTAATAAACGAGGTATAAAAGGCAGTCTGATTAGAACTAAGTGCTGTTCTTTGACTAATAACATTCTTTATTGAATTAAGCTGAGCTTTAGTAAACAATAGCTGAACCGCTTCCAGAAAAGTTGTTTTTCCACTATTATTATCACCTACCAAGATATTAACATTTGAAAAATCAGAAACTTCTAAACTACCTATACCTCGGAACTGATTTATATCAATTGATTTTATAAAAGCCATACCTATCCCTCCCCTTCAATATTCTCAAAGCTTATTATTAGTCTTGTATGAGTAGCCTCTGCAATTTTCTGCAATGTTTCTAATCTGGGAATAACTTTTCCATTTAGTATCTTACTAATATTTGATTGAGACATATTTGTAATCTGACATAAATCTTCCTGTGTATAATCATTTTCGTCTAATACTCTTTGTATTTCAGAAGTAACACCATTTAGTGTTTTACGCATAAGATCATTTGAATCAATTGTATTTGCTGCATCTGAAGTTGGTTTCTTTATTTTACTAATTTGTTCAAATATAGAATTCAGCTCATTATCATTCATAAAATAGCTCCTTTTATGTTATTCATAACATATAAATAATTAAATATGTCACAGACGGCATACTCTGTAAAAATTGCATCATTTATTGTTATGTATAACATAATCCGAGTAAATATGCAATAAATATGTTATCTATAACATATATATTGCATATTTCTGAATATTTATCCTCTTATAACCATTCTTTTTAATGCACCTGTACTATTTGCTCAAAGATACATATCTCTTCAGCACTTATAACTTTATCGATGAAATATATTTTATGAAAAAAATCTAGAAAACTACAAATATCAAAACATAACTCCCTCCAATGAAGCCATAGATTTCTTAACTCCTTCATATGTCGGATCCGCATAATATCTTAATGTGGTACTGATATCCTTATGTCCCATAATATATTGTACCGACTTGATATCTCCCGAGCGACTGCATAATCTAGTCGCAAATGTATGTCGCAATGTATTTGTCGTAAATACAGGTAATTTTATATCATTTATTTCTGCATTATATTCACTAATGATTTGCTTTATCTGAATAGAAATATTCTCTCTGGAATATAATTTTCCTCGCGGAGATATAAATACAAAATTCTTATATCCATCCACTTCAACCTCTCCTGACTCCTTCAGAAACTGATCATCTTTCTCTTCAGCTAACGCATTTATCACATCCTCCAGAAGAGGAATATCTCTTGTTCCAGAACTAGTTTTTGTTTTCTTTATGTATTGGCCATAATGACCATCAGCTTTCTTTGCATAAGCCATTGTACGATTTATATGTATTACCTTTTTAGCAAAATCTACATCATCCCATGTTAAAGCAAGCGCTTCTCCAATCCTGCATCCAGTTCCAAGCAGCAGAAATATAAGATTCCTTATATTACTATGTTTTTTCATTCTTCTGCAGTATTCCACAAAAGCTTTTTGTTCTAATTCAGTAAGTGCTCTTTGTTTCTTTATATTCTTTTTTTCTATCTTCCTTATATCTGAGAGAGCTTTTGCAGCCGGATTCATTGGAATAACATTCTCTTCATATGCAATCTGTAACATGGGTGAAAGAACATTATTAATTCTTGACAATGTATTTAATGATAGTTCACTTTCTCCCAAATACAGTAATAGATACAAGTTTTTTATATTATAACTTTTAAGTTCTATAATCTTCATATCCCCTAAGTTATTTCTAACATAGCTGTTATAATTGGTACACATTGTATTGAATGTAGTTAGTTCAACTAGATTCTTCTTGTATGCCATATAAATGTCAGCCAGATCATTCAATGTCATTATAGATCCATATTTACTGATATCACCTCTGCCACATATATCAATCTTACTTAACAATGACGTCTGCATTATCTCTTTTTCCCTAAGAGTCGCTAATGATTTGGAGTAAAGATAAATTCTCTTACCATCTTTTTTATAACGATAATAATAAACCCCGTCACTTCTTTCTCCTTCTCTTTCCCTAAGCATATTTCCTTTTGAATCACGTCTTATTTCACTCTCCATTTTGCCACCTCCAAAATCTTATAAATTGATGTGATATCAAAGTTTTTTGACATCTTAATTAGATTTATATTACATGGGTGTAGTACTGGTGTAGTGAAAAGTCAAGGAAAATCAAGGAATTCCGGAGATTCAGAGCAAAAGGGTGTAGTATAGGGGTGTAGTAGATTAATGAGTAATAAAACTTGAAAAATCGCGGGAACCCGCATAGTAAAAGAGCTCGTCGGGGTAGACGAGCTCTTTTGGAGAAGGTATTTTGTTACTTATGGGG
>AUXO013675766.1_pt1 | contig 11343 bp, 9 predicted proteins | sample 768731 | NCBI WGS metagenome assembly AUXO01 (sample SAMN02715735, study PRJNA202380) | gut metagenome | biome: sheep rumen | host: Ovis aries | place: New Zealand: Palmerston North | reverse complement strand
AAACCTTTTGACTGTTCACTTTGTATTAGTTGGTGGGCTTGCTTTGTTTATTTGATAGTATCACACCAATTAACAATACCCCTGATAACTGTTGCATTATTTATTTCCTGTCTTACCCCTGTTTGGAAAGATTTATTCTACTTGGTTCAGGATATTTTGCAATGGCTTATTAATCAAATTTCAAAAATAACAAGATTATAATTTATATTTCATTTAAAGATATGGACAAAATGATATTCAATAAAGAACAATTAACTGCATTATATGATGCTGAAATTCATTTTAAAAGTGCAACTACCCAAGGGATTGTGAAGAATTGCCCAAGGTGGTTAGTAGATAAAGTTGCAGATATTTATGAAGATGCTACAGGAAGCAAAGTAAACAGGAATTGGGGCTGTTCTGTATGTGTGTTTAATTTCCTTTGTTTGGTTGGGAAAATCTATTTTAAAGACCTACAAACCCAAGGGGAAAATGATATAGTTTCTAATGAATCTGAACCACCCCAAACAGAAGCCCCTGAAACCAAGAAATCAGGCAGAAAAACAAAAAACAGTCACAATTAAATAACCTTTAAAAGCAATAACTATGAGAACTAAAAAGAAACAAGAAACATATACTGAAACAGCAGGTAAAAATAAGGTAGAAATCAATCAAAGAAAATTCAGATTGGCAGAAATTATTAAGAGAATTAGAAAGGGTTGGAGTAGGGCAAAACTAATTGAATGGATTAAGGAACAATGGGAAGTGGCTGATTCTACTGCTTCCTTATATGTTAAAGATGCTTATGAAATCCTTGCTGAAAATGCTGATGAAGTGATTGAAAAAAGCCGTGCAATCCAAATAGAAAGATTGGAAGATTTACTTGTAGATGCAATCAAGGATAAAGATAGAAACAACTCTTTAAAGGCTCTTGATATGCTTAATAAAATATATTCCCTGTATATTGAAAAGAAAGAAGTTAAACTTGATAATTCAACTTTGAAATTCAGTTTTGGTGATGAAGGGGATGAAGTAGAACAGGAAACCAATAATGGACAAGAAGAAACTGATATTTAAAGGAATTAAACCTAAACCTTGGCAGAAAGTAGTACATGATGCAATAACAAAGGCAGGTACAAGGGCGGGGAAAATATTTGTAGTTAAGGCTAAAAGGCAGATAGGAAAAACAGTTATTATTGAACAGGAATTAATCAGGCATGCAATAAATTACCCTACTTCTGTTTCTATCTGCCTTTCCCTGACTATTACCAACTGTAGAAAGATTTATAAGGAAATAGTTAGTGGTTGTATTAATTCAGGGATTATAGACAAACATAATGATTCTTTACTTGAAATTGAATTTATTAACGGTTCTGTTATTTATTTCAAGTCCGCACAACAGAAGGAAACTTTAAGGGGTTATACAATTTCAAGGGGTGGAATCCTGTGTATTGATGAAGCAGCATATATAAGTGAAGAAATATTTAATATCATTTCCCCTTGGACTGATGTAAATAATGCTAATACTTTAATGGTTAGCACACCAAGACTTAAATCAGGTACTTTTTATAATTTCTATCAGATTGGGTTAGCACACAATGCACCTAATGTTGAATCATTTGACCTGTGTAAGTTTGATACTTCTGAATTCCTTTCCCCTGAAAAACTTGAACTATACAGGAACACAATGCCCCAAAACCAATTTATAACGGAATATCTTGGGGAATTTGTTGAAGATGGTGGAAATGTATTTGAAATTAAATCTATTAAATGGATTGAAGAAAACCAATCAAGAAGGCAGTTTGATACAGAAGGATATAATGAACTGTATATAGGAATTGATTGGGGCAATGGTGTTAATGGTGATTATACTGTAGTAAGTGCTTTTGATGAAAATGGTGTTCAAAGGCTGTTAGCAATGAATAACTGTAAATACAAAGCAGAAACCCAAATAGGATGGATTATTAACCAAATAAAGAAGATTGATACAACCAAAATAAAAAAGGTGGTTGCAGAAACTAATTCCATTGGTGAAGTTTATTTGTCCCTGTTAAAGAAAGATATTAAATCTGTTTATTCAGGGGATATAGTTGAATTTACTACTTCCAATACTTCCAAAAGGGAAATTATTGAAAACCTTGTTGCAGAAATTGGAAAGGGGAATATAACCCTGTATGAAAATGATGAACAAAGAAGGGAATTCAGTGCTTATGCTATGGAAATAACCCCAACAGGAAAGATTACTTATAATGCACCTTACGGATTGCATGATGATATAGTAATGGCTTCTGCAATGGCAATTAATACAATGAGAAAGACAAAAACCAAAAGCAATTATTCTATATCTTTTGGTAATAAGCAACACAGAAAAACATTAGCAGAAAAATATGGATAAACTATTATATAATTCTTGGGAAGATGTAAGTATTTCCCTTTATAAACAGATTGTAGAAATAACGGAAGATTCACAACTATCCCCTACTGAAATTAATATTGCTGTTCTTGCTCTTTTAATGGGTGTAGATGAAGATAAAATATATTATAACTACACTGTTCAGGAACTGCAAGAAATGCTTTCTAAAATGGCTTGGCTAAATGAATTCAAGTTCAATAAGAATTGGAATTCCAAGAAGATTAAAATAAATGGCAAGGAATACACAATAGAAACTGACTTGCAGAAAATGACAATTGCACAGTATATAGATTTTCAAACTTATTGGGCTAAAAAGGACAATATGAAATATCTTGCTAATCTTCTTTCCTGCTTTATTATCCCCAAGGGTTGCAAATATAATGAAGGGTATGATATTGCTGAACTAACTGAAACTATTGAAAACAATGTACCTATAACTACTTCAAATTCCATCTTGTTTTTTTTTCTAAAAGAATTAGTGACTTCAATTCAGGGTATGCTAATTTATTTGGATTGGATGGCAAGGAAGAAAGTGAAGGACAAGAAGAAGATGGAACAGATGGAACAGGAAATTCAGAAACTGTATCAGATTCTTATCAATGGCTTAATTTAATTGATTCTGTATCTGAAACCACAAGGGAAACATGGGCTACTGTTTGGAATATGGGAATCTATGAATTCTTTAATATTGTTGCCTACAGGAATGAAAAAATAGAAAGGCAGAAAGCAGAAATTCAAAAATGGAAAAAGAATAACTAACTATGGAAGAATTAACCTTTGAACACTTGAATCAAACCCTAACTGATTATATGGCTGCTGTTAGTGAATTATACAAACAGAAACTAAATGCAGATGATAAAAAGGCAACAGGAAACCTTATTCAATCAGTAAAGGCAAATGTTGTTATTGACAATTGGAATTACATAGGGGAACTTTCTCTTGCTGATTATTGGAAGTATGTAGAGCACGGAAGAAAAGCAGGTAAGTTTCCACCCACTGCTGCTATACTTAAATGGATTAAAGATAAGCCTGTAATTCCAAGGGAAGTAAACGGAATAACCCCAACAAATGAACAACTTGCTTTTTTAATTGGTAGAAAGATAGCAGAAGATGGAATAGAAGCAGGAAACCAACTTGCAAATACAATTGAAGAATTAAATGCTATTTGGCTTCCAAAGATTGAAGAAGCACTTGAACAGGATATAAATGAAGGATTGGCAAGAATAATTGTTCTGTAATTGTGACTGAATTTGAATTAAACAATAATATAACAGTCCCCAAGGGCTAAAGTTCAAAACCATTGGGGACTTTCTAAAATAAACTTAAACTATGATAACTATAGATGGAATTAACTACTATGAATTAACAGATACTAATGTTCTTGCTGCAAATGAATCTGATTTGTATTTATATAAAACTTTTGCAGGGGATGCACTTATATATGGGCTTACTGTCAATTCTTATGATGTATATGAAGTAACAGTAAGAACAGTTCCAACATTGGGATATAAACAAATGCTGATTCATATAAAGGAAGATGCAAATAGAAGCACCAATTCAATTAAGAACTACAGTATCACTTACACAACAAGAACACAGAAAACATTGAATTTTAGTGTTAATCTTGGTAATGTTGCAACCCTTCCTATTTGGAAAGATACTTATTGCTCTTTAGATGGTGGTAATTACATAGATTACAGGATAACAGCAGATAACACAGAAATCTATAAAGGTAGATGTTATTCTTTTGATGGGGAATGTAAATTCAAATTAAATGAAGTATGCAGGAATTACCTTGCAAACAGCATTGATTTTTCTAATGTAATTTGGCAGGAAAACAATGAGCAAAGCAAGTTATTTAATGTTTATATAATTACTGATGAAGTTGAAACCCTGTATTCACAGACAACTTTTTGGAATGATTGGAGTTATACAGAATATACAGAACCTGAATCACACTATCTTTCAAATCCAATAATTCCCATTGCTGATAAAAGGCAGTATTTCCTGTTTAGTGGCTTATTTGATGCTTCTACGGTAAATACCTATGCTTCTACTACTTTACTTGATTCTACACAATTTACAGGGGTTGCAAAGACCTATGTAAAGTATATTCCTTCAATTGATGTTCCATTAGCAGGTGAATTTACAGAAGCATTTAATTCAGATTTTCTTGTTTGGAGAAGTACCCTAACGGTTGATGAATACACTGTCAATTATAACAATTGGAAAACATTTACTGTAAAGAATACTTGCAAAAGATATTGCCTTTACTATTTAAATGCCCGTGGTGGATGGGATTGGTTAGTTATAGATGGGAATGAAGTAAAGAACTATAATTTCACAAGGCAAACTTACTTGCAGAACTATAATAATACTACACTTGAATCAGGCAAGGTTAATTATAGGAATGATATTCAGGAAACTTGGAATTTAACTACAGGATTCCTTACTGATTCCCAATCTTCACAGATGTATAATTTATTTGGAAGTGTTAGTATTTATCTGCATGACTTGGAAACAGGGAAAATTCTACCTGTTGTAATTACCAATAATTCACAGACAGAAAAAACCTTTAAGAACCAAGGAAGGAAATTATATAACTATACAATAACTGTTGAATCAGCACAGAATAAAATAAGAATGTAATATGATTGAACTTTATATAGAAAATAACAAAATAGATTTGCAAGATAATATAAACATTGTTTTCAATTATTCAAGCATTGACACAGAATCCCCTTCCACAATTAAAAACAGTTTTTCATCTACAGTAAAGATTAAAGGCACAAAGAACAATAATAACATATTTGGGAATATATGGAAACTTGATAGAATCCTGAATGATGGTACAGGTGTATTCACAAATTTTGATGCTTCTAAAAGGGTAGGTTTTAAGTTGGTTGAAAATGCTGATATTATTGAACAGGGCTACATACAACTAACAGAAATAACGGTTACAGATAAAGATATTGAATACTCTATTACTTTGTATGGCGGTCTTGGAAACCTGTTCTATAACTTAATGTATGATGAATCTGAACAAGAAAAAACATTGAAAGATGTTTTCTTTGGATGGGCTTCTGATTTAGAAACAGAAAACAGCACTGTTCTTGGATTGTGGAACAGGAATTATATTATTAACAGTTGGAACGCAATAGAAACCCCAACAACAAATACCCTGCAAAATGATATAACTGCTATTCCTGTTTACAATGGTTTAAATGAAGAATTTGACAATAATAAATGCCTTGTAGATTTACAGAATTTAGATAGCAGCCTTTCAGCATATCTACCAACAAGCCTTGTAAATGATGGTAATACATATACACCATATAACGGAAGATATGCACTTGTTGAAATGCCAAGGGAACTTGTTGAATGGGAAGCAAAAGATTTAAGAAGTAACCAACAAAGAATAGGATTGAAATTCAGTTCATTTTTCAATGCAATTTCTAACCCTGATTATAATGGTGGCTACAATATTGAATTAGATTCTTCTTTTAGGACTTCCCCCTATTTCAAGAATAGTTATATACTACTTAACAAACCTAATTGGGACAACTTCAATACTGATTCTAACATACAGTATGCAAGTAATCCAATTGAATTAAATACAAGTACCCATTCAAGTACAGTTGATTTGTCTAATAGTCAGGGGACGGTGTTTGAAATCAACAATTATACACAGCCTTCCATTGATATTAACTTTAAACTGCACCTTGCCTTTATACCCTATAATGGGACAAATATGGCTAATGATATGTATAATACTTGGGAAGAAATAGATGAAGATGAATACTATGTAGATGATTATTACTATACCTATTATTGGCAAGGAATAGCAGTAAGAACGGAAATTTATGATGCAACTACTGATGCATATTTAGGTGCTTCCAAAACCTATATCTACGCAAATAACTATAATTCTGCTTATCCAATTGGGGAAACAAGGGATTATAATGTAACCAATACATTATACAACTACCTTGCAAATGCTATGACTTCTTCAACAGGAAAACAATATAATTCACAGGACTTCATTTATCAGGGATTCACTAAAACTTTACAATACCAAACACAAACTACTTATGATTATGATGCTGAATTAAGTTTTACTTCTGAATTCACAAATTCAAATAATCCTGTAAAAATCAAATTAGTTGCTAATAGAATCTTCACAGGTGTAGAATATACCTACTCTAATAGATATAGCCCTGAAAATTGGACTTATATAAATAGGGTGTTTGATAGTGCTAAACAATGGTATCAAGTTAATGGAACTTGGGGTAGCAACTATAATAATGATGTTTATGCTACTACTTCAACATTTAACATTGTTTCAGGTAGAGTATATGACAAGAATAGTGATTCTTCTGTTCAGGAAACCCAAATAACAAAAGATGTTCTATTTGGAAATACTAAATCACCGTATAAATATCTAATTGACTTCACCAAGATTTTTAATCTGAAATTCAGGTATAACCAATATAATAACACTGTTTATATTGAGGAAAGAAAAAAATACTATGAAAATCAGATTAAGAAATTGAAGGTTGATTTAAGCAAGGGTATTAAAATAAGCCCAACAATCAGTAACAGTAAGTGGTACAAATTAGGACTTGAAACCCCTGATTCCTATGCTTCATTGCTATATAAAAAGAAGAATTCAATAGATTATGGTTCATTTAGATTAAATACAGGATATGAATTTAATAACCAAGAAACTAATATTTTGGAAGGCAACATATATAAAAACTTAATCCCTTACAGGCTTTCATCATACTATTTCAAAGATGTATATTCTTCAACTGCAAAAATACCCAATGTAATACTTTCCCCAAGTTATAAATACACCCTATACAGGCTTGGAACGGAAAATTATGAATCTACGCAGGCAGCAATATACAGTGTAATCAGTGCAGATTATGGAACTAAATACAAAGATTCTTCTGCAAGGTTGTGTTTATTTGATGCTGAAAATAATAACATGGATGAAGTAGATAATGCACTTGTATTCTTTAACGGTTGGGATTCAAATGAAACATTTATAGTCAGTGATACACTTGAAGAAATGATGAAATTGAACAATAATCCTTGCTATCTATATACTGTTAATTCTGATATTGCAGCAGTTAATACAAGAATTCCCCTGTTCAATAAACTTACATATTATGATACTGTTTACAGTGATTATTCACCATTTGTTTTAGGCTCTTGGGATTTTGTAGAACCTTCACAAGTATTTGATACTATTAACGCATCATATTCACAGAATTCAACCATTTATAACAGGTTTTGGAAAACATATATAACTGACCTGTATAACAAAAACACAAAGAGCATTACAGCATATATTTTTATTGAAGATGAACCAAAGGAAGCAATGAGAAAATTCTATTTCTTTGATAACTGTTATTGGGTAATCAGTGAAATAAAGAATTATGCTATTGGAAGTTCTAAACCTGTTCAGGCTAAACTGATAAAAGTAAATAATATATCTAACTACTTAACTTAATAAACTATGGCTGATGAAATAAAAAAGATAATAACAATAGACACAGGGCAAGGGATTACTTCCTTAAAGGACTATAAAAAGCATATAGATGAATTAAGGGGTAGTTTGCTACAATTAGATGATACTTCAGAAGAATATCAGGAAACCGCAAAAGAAATTAAAAGGGAACAGGATAAACTAAATGAAGTAATGAAAGTTGGCAAGGGTTATACTGATGCAGCAGAAGGCAGTTATAACCAACTTGTTCAAACAATGGCTGACTTAAAAAAGCAGTGGAGAGCAACAGCAGATGAAGCAGAAAGGGCAAGTTTAGGTTCACAAATTCTTGATATTAATAACAAATTAAAGGAACTTGATGCTTCAACAGGAAACTTTCAAAGAAATGTAGGTGACTATTCCAATGCATTTGAAGAAGCCTTTAAAAATGTTCTTGGTGGGCTACAAGGAACAGGTGGGGCACTTGGTGATGTAGCAAAGCAAACCCTTGGATTATTGCCACTAATTAAATCTGTTAATAGTACAGCAACAGCAGGCTTATCAGGTATAAGAAAAGGTGTTGCAAGTACAGGAATAGGTGGAATTATTATTCTTGTTTCCCAACTTATAACCCATTGGAAAGAATTTACTGCTTTTATTGGAATTTCTGATGAAGAAATAGCCAATTTCAAAGAAGGTGCTGTTAATGCTTTTAAGAATATTATTACAGGTGCAGTTGGTGTTGGTAATGCCCTTTTGCAATATCTTCTAACCCCTGTAAAAACAATTGCACAAGGTTTTATAGGGCTTGGAAATATTGTTAAAGATGTTTTTACAGGTGACTTCAAGAAAATCAAAGAAGATGCTGTTAATGCCCTTGGTGGAATTACAGAAGCATTTAAAAGTGGATTCAGTTTCAAACAAAATTTTGAAGTTGGTAAGCAAATAGGGGAACAGTTTGTAGCAGGAATCCAAGATAGAATAGCAGCATCTAAACCCAAGGCAGAAGAAGCAGGTACAGAAACAGGCAAAGCAGTAGCAAAAAGTACTGCAACTGCTGTTAAAGAATCCACAAAGGAAGTTGTTGATGCAACTGCTGAAATGGTAGCAGAAGCAGAAAGAGCAGCCAAGGAACAAATGAAAGAATATAATGCTGATTTAAAGGCATTAAATGATGAAGCAAAACAGGCTATTTTTGATGCAGGTATTGATATAGATAATGAGCAAGAAAAGGCTAACAGAATCTATGAAATAAACAGGCAATTAATAGTAGATAAAATCCAACTGCAACAGGAATATCTTGATTCATTCCTTGGTGATATAGATGAACAATTAAAGGCAGAAGAAAACCTTGCTGCATTGAAACAAGAACTTGCTAATCTTGATAAAAAGAGAGCAAAAGAAGTTTCAAAGGAAGAAACAAAACAGGCACAGGAAGCAGCCAAAAATAAAAAGGCAGCCTATGAAGCAGCAACTGCATCTATATCTACTTTATTTGGTTCTTTATCTGAAATGTTTGAGGAAGGCAGCACTGAACAGAAAGCCTTTGCAATAATGGAAGCAACTATTAACACAATTGCAGGTGCTATTGGTGCATTTATGAAAGCATCAGAAACCTATCCTTCCCCTTGGGGACAAATTATAGGTGGTGCAACTGCTGCTGCTGTAACAACCGCAGGAATTACCCAAATAAACAAAATTAGAAGCACTACAAAAGATAATGCATCTAATCCAAGTTCTGACTTTGGAAATGCAACTGCTGCTGTTTCAACAATTCCTAATGTTGGAGTTTCACCACTATTAAATGAAGGTGCTGATATACAGAATTTGCAATCCTTAAATGTTGCTCCAGATTCAACTACAAACAATTCTACAAGGGTTTATGTTGTAGAATCTGATATAACAGAAGCACAAGAAAATACACAGGTAAAGATTCAGAATTCTACTTTCTAAAGATAAGAAAATAACTTATTAGATGATGCTGTTATTGTCTTAATTGACAATGGCAGCATTTCTTATAATATCAAGAATTAAACAATTTTAGGTGTTTTTATATATCAACATGAAAACAATTTAAATAATAAAAAGTATGAATGTATTACCAATTTATGAAGCCCTAATTACAGATGAAACACAGGGTATATTTAATATTAGTTTGGTAGATTGTCCTGCTGTTAAAAGCAACTTTTTAGCATTTAAAAAACAAAAGCAGTTCAATTATACAATTCAGAATGAAGAAAAAAGGATTGTTTTTGGTGTGCTAATGAGGGCAAACTACAATATCTATAGATATGATAAAGAACTTGGTGAATTCTATATCAGATATTCCCCTGAAACAATTAAAGTGATGGCTGAAAAAATGATGTTGGACAACAGGCATAACAGCATTAATATTCAGCACACAGATGGAAGTAATGTTGAAGGTGTGAACTTGATAGAACTGTTCATAAAAGATACTGAAAAAGGGATTAATCCAAAGGGATTTGAAGAAATAGAAGATGGTAGTTTGTTTGCTGCTTATAAGGTTGAAAATCCTGTAATATGGGATGCCATTAAAAAGGGTGTATTTAATGGATTTTCACTTGAAGGAATATTTGATATAACTAAACTAAAAACTAAACAGGAAATGAGTCTTAAAACTAAAATTATGAACGCACTTTTCAAGTTTGGTGAAGTCCAAACTGATAAAGGTATTCTTTATTGGACAGGTGAAGATGATTTAAAGGTTGGTGATGAAGTTTATTTTGGTGATGAAAAAGAAACTGCTGTTGATGGTGATTATGTAACGGAAGATGGCAAGACTATTAAAGTGGTTAATGGAATTGTTTCTGAAATTCTTGACCCCAAGGCAGAAGTTGATTCACAGACAGAAGAAATGGAAGAAGAAACCAATGTTGAAGTAATTGATGAACCTGCAACTGCTGAAACTTCTGATGCAAAATATGATGCACTTGTTGCTGAAATTGATGTATTGAAGGCTACTATTGAGGAAATGAAGGCTGAAATTGAAAGCCTAAAGAATTCCTATAATGAGATTATAACAAAACCTGCTTCTGAACCTATTGAGCAGGAATTTAACAAAATCAATAAACAAGATGTAAAAAAGGGAAAAGCCTGTTCTATTCTTTCCCATTTAAATGACTAATTAAAATATAACTGAAACTTAAACTATTAAAAAACTATGGCTAATTCTTATAATGTTCAAAGCCTTCCTAATTATGTTGATGAACGCAGGGAGGAACTTATAGCAAAGTCAGTTCTTGGTGCAAAATCTGCTTATATGCTTTCACTTCAAACAGGTGTTAAAGGCCCAACTGCACTTAATCTAATTTCTACTGATGTTGTATTTGGTGATGGTTCTGCTTGCGGATGGAATGAAGCAGGTGCAACTACCCTTTCACAGCGTATTCTTACCCCAAGAGCACTTAAGATTAATATGGGTATCTGTGACAAGAAT
>AUXO010727115.1_pt1 | contig 11343 bp, 5 predicted proteins | sample 768731 | NCBI WGS metagenome assembly AUXO01 (sample SAMN02715735, study PRJNA202380) | gut metagenome | biome: sheep rumen | host: Ovis aries | place: New Zealand: Palmerston North | reverse complement strand
ATCAATAAAAAGCTACAATTTTAAGAAAAAACACAAAATAATCCCTATATGCTTGCATATGTGGGATTTTTTTTATATCTTTGCACCTAAATTTTTTGTGCGCATATATATGCGTACGCGCAAATGCAGAGATAAACGAATGAGACGATATCCGACATGGGAACAGTTTAGAGTAAAGAATGCAGATAATAAAACGAGTGCATTTGAGACGTTATGCCGATTTTTGTTTAAAGCGAAATACGGTATAACGGAGGCATTGCCGTACGCATTTAATAATGCAGGGAACGAAACGGCACCTATTGAACACGAGAATGATGTAGTCGGATTTCAAGCAAAGTATTTTGAAGGTGGAGAGACGATCAACGATTCGCAAGCAGAGCAAATAAAGCACTCCATAGAAACAGCCCATGCACATTATCCAAGACAAAATAAGATAGTCGTTTATACAACATTGCCTTTTGGGAATGCACCAGATGGCAAAACAATGACGGATAGGCAGCGCGAGATAGAAGATGTAGCGGCGGCATGTTCGATGACAATAGAGTGGATAGTCGGGAATAATATATTGGATGCAGTAATAGCCAACGAGCTGGTATATGAATTGTTTTTTGATATTGAAACCGACCTAAGGCAATTAGACGAACACTTGAAATTTGCAAATTCATGGTGGATGAAACCAATTAAGAATACTATCATTTGTCATGGGGGAGCAAAATCTATATCTCGTCAAGAACTCATTAATCAAGTAGAGAGAAGCTTGACATTAGGGAAGAATATTGTCATAGAAGGTGAAAGCGGAAGTGGAAAATCAGCTATAGTTAAGGCCTATTGCGAGCAACATCCGGATGAGACATTTGTTTGGATAAATGCGAGCCAGTTCTACACGGACGATGTGAATGCTATTTTTAACTATGAGAAGGCATATACATTAAACAACGTATGTCTGTACTATCGCGCAATGCGAAAAAAGATAGTCGTTATTGATTCTGCTGAGAAATTATTAGCAATAAAGAATAAATATCCGCTCTACCTATTATTAGACAGAATGCAAAACGAAGATTGGCAGTTTATCTTTACGGTGCGGAAATCTATGTCAGAACGTGTGAGAAGGGTTGTCTTTGATGAGAATGATATACGTGCTGAATTAGTAGAAGTACCGCGATTGGGAGACTCGCTGTTAGATGCTTTCTTAAATCAAAATGCTATCTCCAAACCAACAGATAGAAATTTGTATGACATCATACATAACTTATTCTATCTGGCTCGCTATTGTGAGATTACTGATAGGAAACCAACAACGCCGATAGAATTTAGAGATAGAGTTTGGGAAGATAAAATAAAAGGTGGATCAAGCATAAATTCAGACATACAAGAATCGCGCGAAAGTTTCGCGTTGGCATTGGCGAGAAAGGCACTTAGCGAAGATAAGTATAGAGTAAGCAAAGAAGGACTTGATAATCAGGTAATATCCGAACTTCAAGAGGACGAGATAGTAATCATAGATAAGTACGGATATAGTTTTGCACACGATATTTATTTGGAATGGGCGATAGGGGAGGATTTGGATATTCAATGGGAACAAACGCAGGATGCAATAGCGTTTGTACAATCATTGGAGAATAATGTGCTTACGTATAACGCATTCCGTAGGTGGATGCATGAAAAAATAGAGTGGGATGCGGAAACCTCCGAAGAATTTGTAAAGGTAGCATTTGATACACAACTTGATAAAATATGGAAGAGCGCTATCATCACAGAAGTATTGCGTTCGAAGCAGTTTGCGAGCACATTCTTTGAGCGATATGATGCAAAATTAAAGGGAAACAATTATCAGTTAGCTGTAGCAGTATTGTCGGAATTACCTACAAATTGTCAAAATATAGTCCAATATGTCAAACTAAACGAGACTAATTATCCGATAATGCGACCTGTCGGATCTGGATGGGAGAGCGCTATTCGTTTTATCGATGATAATTATGATGGCTTGTATGAGAAGAATGCCAAGCTGATAACAGCGATACTAAAGAGTTATCATAGGATCCAAAAGGGTAATCCGGAAACGTTACGAAAGGCAGGACTGATGGCATTGAAGCCACACATCAATGTGGCAGAAACTCGAAAGAAAGGAGAAGATAGTTATTATCAAAACGAAGATACGGCCTATTTAACCGTTTCAAATTATTTTGAATATATATTACCGGAGTTAAAGCAGATACTTGACGAGATCATAGCGAATAAATGGGTAAACCATAAAGATCCATATTGTGAGTTTTCCAGATATATAGCCAAATCGGAAGATATATCATTGCTACATATATTTATGCACTATCCAACCGAGGTTTTGTCCTTGATGGATATATTCTGGAGTGCATCGAAGGATGATAACGAATCGAGGTACAGTCATGTGATTGGAGGAGGATTAACCTATGATCCGGAAGACGCGTGGGGATTAAGTCATTACCGATTGAGTATGATGTATTTCCCGATTAGCGGATTGCAGACATGTATCGGTAGTATTTTGATGGTGCGTCCCAAGGAGACAGTTGATTTTCTTATACGCTTTGTGAATAAATGCGTAAGGAACTATGCAAAGTTCAATAATCGAATAGATCCGGTTAGTGAGATAGATCTGACATTGTCCGATGGTACAACATGTAAGAAGTTAGGGAATCAAACTCTTTGGAATCTTTATCGCGGAACATCAAGCTTAGCTACACCTAACGTGTTGCCATGTATTCATATGGCATTAGAGAACTATTTACTGGAATCTATAAAGGAGGAGAAAGAAAAAGGAGTCGCCAATGTTAAAGCAATTTTAGATACCATTATAAGGGAGGCAGAAAGCGTATCTTTGTTGGCAATAGCAGCCAGTATAGTGACATGTTATCCGGACAAGTTCTTTGATGAAGCGATAGTGTTAACATCTAATTTGAAATTTTTGTGGTATGACTTAACCAGATGTACTAGTGAGTTACATTCCGGTTTCATAGAGTTTGCATATCGCAGAAATCTGCCAATGTTAGATGAACGTAAGAAGTCTAATGCATTACCGCATAGAAAAACGCATTTAGAGCAATTACTATTTCATATGCAAGTAGGGTTAGAGTATTCGACAGAGGCGGAAGATAAAGAGAAACTTGAAAAAGCATATGCAAATGTAGATTCGCTGAACGAACAATTGCTACAAATACCAACGAATTATAGAACGGTGTGCCAATTTATCCTTTCGCGATGTGATGTGCGCAGTATGTTGAAAGAGCAGGTAGAGGTTAATGGAGTGCCGATGGTACAATATACGCCAAAGCTTAACGAGGAACAAAAAAGGCTGACGGAGAAATCCAAATCGGACAATGATAAGATGATGGTAGGGATTTCATTGCGGATGTGGGCGGAGAACAGCTTCAATGGCAAGTTGGATAAAATAGCAGATAGCGAATATGAAAAGAATCCGCACAAGGCACTAACGGATAGTAAAAATATACAAGAGCAATTAGCGATACAAAAAGGAGGATTGTCTCTGTTACCGGGTGACGAGTTTGTACCATCGATGGTATATGCAGCATTACTTAACGGCTACATTGACAAACTATCTGAAGAAGAAATAGCATATTGCGAAAAAGAGGTAATAGCTGCATTGATGGACGTTGACACGATGCTGGAACCTGCCATGTCAAGTTTCAGGATGTGTTTGTTTGCTATCAATGTGATTGTACGAAGAAGCCATCAATATGATGAACGATGTAGTAAGATTCTTTGCACATACGCCGCTTTAGAAAACGAAGTAGAAGGAGTTCGTTGTTGCGATAGTGTAGCCCAAATGGTGAAATATAGCGGCATGTGGAACGATCGATTTGAATTCATGAGTAAGACAGTACGGACTTACATAGCAGAAAAGTCAAGCGAAGGGAACTTCAATAGACTAACGCCTACAGGTGCGGAAGCGATATTGTGTTTGTTAGCCACATATCCATCCAACGAAGAAATGCGCGAGTGTGCAAAACGCAGTTTGGAAATATTGTCGCATATATGGGATGAAACGGACAAACGCAGAGATATGTACAACATGTCACGTATCTATACAGCAGATGTTGTGGCCCGGATGATATTGGAGGCTCCTGCGGAAGACATACCCGAATTGATGTCCTATTTCACAAGATATGCAGGAATAAGAAAACAAGATTCGTTACTTACTGCATTCATATATCTCACCATCATGAATGATAGTTATAATTCATTCTGGAGAGTGTGGGGAGAATTATTCGATGCTGTGATAGAAGGGAAACATCACTACATATATGATGAAGTAGTTGATGCATATATGTTAAATCCGCGCCGAATCGGTGGCGTGAGATGGGACGGGTTTAAGTTGAGAGAAGCAGATGTGGACTTCTATGAAAGTATAGCTGATAGGATCGGGGATGAGCCAATAGTACTCTTGAACATATTGGCGATAGCTAATTCGATAGGGAAGAAATACTATTTGAAGTTCTTGAGCATAATAGATGGTATATTATGTAGGTATCCAGATATTCATCTCGGAGACAGGAAGGATGAGGCTCTGAATGGACTGGAGGCTTTATGCCGGAATATATATCCGGCGCATGAATTGGATTTGAGGGATGATGTATCATTGCGAAATCAGTTTGTGCGGATTTTGGAGTATATGATTCAGAAAGGGTCACCCTTTGCATCAAGTGTAAGAAATTCGATATAAGAAGAAAAAGAATATGATATATACCCAAAATAAATTATTGAATATATCCAAGCAGCCGGTTATTCCCGGCTGGGCAAAGGAACTGTGTTGTAGAACGCTGAATAAGGGCGTATTGGGCGATGATGATATACAGGAGGTATTCAATATATTTACGAGTAATAGTGCGCCGACAACTCCAGTACCAGCAGAAAGCCCGAAACAGACTTTGCGTATTTTGTCAATGATGCATGAAAAGGGCGTAAATGCGCTAAAGGATAATTCGGAGTTGGTGTTTTGTGAGGAGGGAATGACAATTTTGTATGGTCAAAACGCAACAGGAAAGAGTGGTTATTTCCGCGTGCTGGAACATCTGGCGGGAGGACGATTGGCGTCACCTGTATTGCAGAATATATATGCAGAGCACCCGGAATCTCCATTGTGTAAAATAAGATATTCCATCAATGATGTCCCACAACCGGAATATACATGGGACAACACGGATGCGGCAAAAGGTCAAGCGCCATTTAACAAGATAGCAGTATTTAACTCCAAATATGCGGAGCATCTATTAAAGCAGCATAGTCCCGATACATATATCGTAGATATGTACGGGATGCCATCCATTAATCAATTTAAGCAGAATTTTGATAAAATAATGGATAAAGTGGCAGAAGCTAGTCCCGATAGATGGGATGATTTGTCTGTGCCAGAATTGATAAATCTTAGTTGCGAAGCGGCAATGATAGGGTATCTACAAGCGCTTCGAAGTCAATTAGCGAACAACATTAACCGTCTATTAGGAAAGAATATTGGGATAGTAGTTGATTTGGTGCAGAATGATGATACACCAGAACTTGTGATAAAGTTGGATAAACCGTATACCGTTGAATCGATCCTTAGTGAAGGAGAGCAAAAGGCGATTGCGTTGGCATTGATTATATCAGATGCGGAAATAAGAGAAGAGAAGAATCCGATAATATTTGATGATCCCGTGAATAGTCTCGACAACAAGATTATTTGCAAATTTGTTGATATGGTTATGGAATTAGATAACCAGATTATCATCTTTTCACATAATTTTTGGTTTGTAGAACTATTTATGAATAGTAATTCTAGTACAGTGTTTAAAAGCATTGACCGTCGTTCTCAACGAACCTCGTCCAAAAAACATATAATTGCATATAGAGTTACAGCATCAACATCAAAAAGAGGCTTCCTCACTGATTATAAAAAAGAGTGTGCTCAATCATATCTTGAACGAGCTAAATCATACATAGATACTGAGCCGTTCTCAGATGATTTGGCAGATGAAGCCAAGACGTTATTACGAAAAGCAGTAGAATTTTTAGTAGATGAAAAAATTTTTCTAAACTTAGTACCTTGTAAGTATCGTATTGCGCATCCGGATATTCAATGGAAGAAATTTAGTGAATTGAAGAATATTCCAGATGATACCATAGAGACTCTAAAATCACAATATGCGATATTGTCGGATAGAGGGTCGCATATAGGAATGGCAGCAATCGAGGATAGATTGGAGCATGATGAATTGGAGCAAATATATAATAAGTTAGTGGTCCTGTAAACATTGTTACATTATTGACAAAAAGAAATGAAACTAAAACATATACATATAAGACGTTTGATTCGTTTATTCAAAGAAGATTGGATTCGTGTGCATTGTGTGTTCCTCGTCAAATATTTGTATGGTGATATTTGGCACCTTAGAGATATTTGTGCGCAAACTCACGACCCTAAGCGTTTACAACTGTATTATGCGTATATGGATTACTACGGAGCATCGATTAGTTATGAAGCTCAAATAGATGGGATTCCAACATTCCCACATGGCATAATTGGTGTATTTATCAGCAGATATGCCAAAATAGGCAAAGATTGTGTTATATTTCAGCATGTAACAATAGGATCTAATACGTTGAAAGATAGCAAATTACGAATGGGTGGGGGTAAAATCGGAAACGGTGTTATGATTGGTGCCGGAGCAAAAATCATTGGAGCTGTGAATATCGGTGATAATGCGCGTATAGGAGCAGGATGCGTTGTGGTAAAGGATGTTCCTGCAAATGCCACGGTCGTTTCGGCAACCAATAGAGTAATAGAGCATGATTATAATTTAGATAATACATTTACGGCGAGTATCGGATGAGAAAAGTTCTTATCATAGGGGGAACTGGCCTGTTAAGTGGGGCTGTCGCATCAGAAGCCATAAGGCAAGGTATGGATGTCACATGTATCAATAGAGGTAAGCATGTTTCTGTGGAGGGCGCACATACGATTGTCTCTGATAAAGATGATTACGAACGCCTAGAAGAAAAACTTAAAGGCTTATACTTTGATGCGGTAGTAGATTTCTTGGTACGCCACAAAGAGGAATTGCAAAAGAGTTTTGAGCATTACTCGAATTATACAAAGCAATATGTCTTTATATCCACAACGATGGTGTATAATTCGTCGCTAGATATGCTTTTTGATGAGGATGCTCCTAAGGTGCAATCTCAGTGGCCATATAGTGTTGAAAAATGGGAATGCGAAGAACTTTTAATGAAGATAGCAGCATTGTCCAACTGCAACTACACGATTGTTCGCCCGGGGATAACGTATGATGATACTCGAATTCCATATGATATTATGCCAACCTATGGGAAACACGGGACACTTGTGGCACGGATAAAAGCTGGGAAACCAATTATTGCATTGAACGGAGGAAAATATAGGTGTAATATGATGCGTGCGGAGGATTTTGCTAGAGGTGTAGTTGGATTACTGGGAGTCAAGGAGGCATACAATGAGGCATATAATGTTTGTGGAGATGAATGTCCTTCATTTAAACAAGTGTTAGATGTAGTAGCATCTATTATCGGGGTTGAGTATAAGATAGTGGATGTTTCCGCAAAAGAATATGCAGAATTGGCGCCAAGCAGGCAAGATGACATTCTGGGCAGATCGTTCAATTATGTATGCAGTAATAAAAAAATCAAAACAATTTGTCCTACTTTTAGCCCGCAAATTCCTTTGGAAGAAGGGTTGAAACGAGTCGTAGAAGCATATGTCAATTCTAATTATCAGCAAGGAATGGATTATGAATGGGACGCACAGTGTGATAAGGTGGCAAAGTCAAAGGATGTGAAAACGGTGCATTTTATAGATTATATAGGGAATGCTTCACTTAATGATAAGATGACGTACTACAGAGTAGGCGGAAACAAATTCTTTCTTGTCTTATTCAAATGCATTAGAAAGGCTCAAAAAATCATTTCCTTGTTGCATAAAAGGTAATATGAGTAAACAACCGAGACATATTGAAGTCGATAATCCCCAGTTTTGTTCTGGATGCTCTGCATGTGCCAATATTTGCTCGAAAGGTGCCATTCAAATGAAGGAAGACCAAGAAGGTTTCCTGTATCCGCATGTTGATGTGGACAAATGTGTAGAGTGCGGTTTGTGTGAAAAGATTTGTCCAATGAATCATGATGTCTCCAATGTTAATAGGGGCTCTCAAAATTGTTACCTTTGTAATACTAAGCAGTTGCAATACTATAAGAATAGTGCAACGATAGGTGTGTGTACTATGCTTGCCGAAGAGATAATACGGCAAGGAGGAGTGGCCTTTGGCTGCTGGCTCGACGAGACGAAATGGAAAGCATATCATATTGAGATTCGCACAATCAAAGATCTTGATAAGATTCGAAATAGCAAATATATCCAAAGTGATTTGTTGGATAGTTTTAAGAAAGTAAAGCAATTATTGACCGAAGACGAGCGAGTATTGTATATAGGAACACCATGTCAAATTGCGGGTTTAAAAGCGTATTTGAGAAAAGATTATGAGAAACTCTATACTGTCGATCTAATTTGTCATGGAGTATATAGTTATAAGTTGTTAGTTGAGGAAATTGCTTATTGGCGTTCTAAATTAGGTAAAGGCATAATCAAGAACTTTAGATTCCGTAGCAAGAGAAAGTATCCATATATCGCCGGAGGTATTATCAATTTTGACTACGAAGATGGTACTAAAAAACAGCATATAGAGTGTTTGGGTAGATTCTCACCTACTTATGCATGTTACGCTTATAATGAACATGGAAAGATATATAATGCTCGTCCAAGTTGTTATAAATGCGTATTCCGTAACGAAAAAAGGTATGGCGATATCACTGTGGGTGATCCTTGGAATATAGATTCAAATCCAATGTCGGAGTGGGAACTACAGAATGGGCGTTCTTTGGTTGTCGTCAATACCCCCAAGGGGGAAGAATTCTTTAGAACGATAAAGGGGAAATTGGATGCACATCAAGTTGCACATCAAATCGCGTTTAAACAAGCTGCTCTTTTACCGACTGATAGAGAAATTCCTAATGAACGGAGTATTATATATGGAAATATCGGAACCGGAAAATATGAAGAAGTGGTTAATGAAATTATGAACGAAAATTTATGGCTACATTATATGGAGAATGAAAAGAAAGAAAAGAAAAAGAGAATCAAAAAAATGGTGAAGAAGATTCTCTTATGGGAGCAGTGGAAAAAGGTAAAAAGATATTTCCATGAAATGAAACCAGGATTTGAATGGTGGTACATAAATAGTTGGTTATGCAACTTTCCTAGTATCCGATTCCGTAATCGAAAATTGAAGAAATTAGGGATGACGATGTCAAAAAACGTACGTCTTTATGCAGGGTTCCACATACGCAATCCAAAAGGAATTGTTTTGGAAGATGGAGTATCTATCGGACCAAAAGTACTATTGGATGGTAGAAATGGTCTTACGATTCGAAAGAATGCTGTAATAGGCTATGAGGCTATTATATGGACGATGAATCATGATTATAATGATATTAATTTTTGTACGAAGGGTGGACCTGTAGAGATTGAAGAATATGCATGGGTATGCAGTAGGTCCATTATATTGCCGAATATTAAGATTGGTAAAGGGGCTGTAGTTGCTTCCAATGCAGTTGTAACAAAAGATGTGCCTCCATATGCGATTGTCGCAGGCATTCCTGCAAAAATTATAGGTTATCGAGAAGAAAAAGAATATCAATACGGCTATAATGCTGAAACATCTAAAGAACATTTTTCATGAAAATAGGTATATTGACATATCATTGTGTCCCAAATTTTGGAGCACAGTTGCAAACATTATCTACGGTTTGTTACTTGCGTAATGCAGGGCATGAACCGGTAGTGTTAAATTGGTATCCACAAGATTTAGAAAATATTTATTGTGGCTTACCTGCCGAACAATTGAAGGAGCATGATAAGTTTACAAAATCTTATTTTCCCTTGAGTAATATGTGTCGAAATGAGAAAGAATTAGTTGAAGAAATCGAAAGATTAGAATTAGATGCTATTCTATTGGGGAGTGATGCTCTTTTTAAGTATATACCATTGAGATGCCGTTGGTATCTAAAAATGGGTAAATATAGACCAGGGTTAGTATTTGAGAAGGTTCCTTGTGTGGAGAAATTGCACAGAAATCCATTCTTCGGTGGTTTCCTTTCTAAACTGAATCATAGAATTCCAGCTACGGTATATGCTGTGTCGGCCCAAAATACCTTCTTCGAAAAAATGACGCCCTATGAAAAGCGGTTCATGAAATCTTGTATGGGCAATTTTAATGCGATAACAGTTCGTGATACGAGGACGCAGTTAATGGTTGAAAGCGTTATGGGAGAGAAAGATATAACTATTTACCCAGATCCTGTTTTTGCCTTTAATCATAACATTAAAGATATTATTCCTACAAAAGACGAGATTCAGAAAAAATTCGGCATAAAACAAGATTATGTCTTGCTAAGTTTTAGAACATATGTATGCTCTGATGAATATATTAATGCTCTTTCATCTTGCATTAGAAGCAAAGGATTACTTCCAGTTGCTCTCACTATGCCGGAAGGAGTTAGAAATGCAGGAATTGAAAAAATTATACCACCTCCTCTTTCGCCAATTGATTGGTATGCTTTGATAAAGCATGCGTATGGTTACGTAGGGGAAAGAATGCATCCGATTGTAGTCGCATTGCACAATTCTACTCCTTGTTTTTCTTTCGATGAATACGGATGCGGAAATAGTAAACAAAAGATATTGTATCCGCGTCCAATTGAGTTTCAAAAAGAGCAAAGCAAGATATATCATATTGTGCATGAGGCGGGATTAGATAGTAATTGGTGTTCTCTTAAGAATACAGAAAGTATTCCTTCTCCTGAGAATGTAATAGAGAAAATTATTACTTTTGACAAGGAGAAATGTCGTCTATTCTCTGAACGACAATATATGAGGTATTCGGAGGGAATGAGTAGAATGATGAATGTACTTGCAAATGCATAAATTATAATATTAATTTTAAAAAAAATGAAAGTATTTATAGTACATAAAGATATATATGATGCTGGCAATCCATATATATATACTTTAAAGGAGAGTATAGAAAAAAATCATCCTGATATAACTTTTGCTTGGGGTGAAGATATATTTTGGAGTGAAAAGATATTAGAATATGATATTATTCATTTCCATTGGCCAGCGGCTTTTTTAGACTGTGATGCGCATCATCATTCCCTTGAGGATTTCTCAGTACAACTGAAGAAGATTAAAGATCACGGGAACAAAATTGTTTCTACATGTCATGA
>AUXO010102586.1_pt1 | contig 11343 bp, 7 predicted proteins | sample 768731 | NCBI WGS metagenome assembly AUXO01 (sample SAMN02715735, study PRJNA202380) | gut metagenome | biome: sheep rumen | host: Ovis aries | place: New Zealand: Palmerston North | reverse complement strand
CTGGCGTGGGCTAACTGCGTTGTCTATCCTGTGTGGGTGAGGCAATGCGAGGGCCTGTGTTCCCAGGATAGGCAGGAGAACAGCACCTACGCCTTTTTTATATATCAAGAAACATAAAAATAAGAACTAAAACTGCTGACATTTGGGGTGCTAATAGGCTAAAATATAAAGGTCTATTTAACTATGAGATGTAAGAATTGCGGTTGGCCTAACAAACCCAATGAAACTGTATGTGTAAAATGTGGATCTCCGCTTGAGGCAGAGCCACAGGCATTTGAGAACTATAACCAAGGCTATCAGCAAGAACCTGTTAACAATGGGGGAGATGGCCTGAAGAAAACGGTCATGGAGAATCAAGTTTTTGGGCCTTCCGTTGAACCACAGAGTCAAGAAACACCTACAGTTGGAGAAAAAGTTTGTCCAAAGTGTGGCTATCCCATGAGATCTGATTCAACCAAATGCCCCAACTGTAATTATTCTCCAACAAGTTCTGCCGGTCTTCAATCAGAAATACCATCAGATACGGGATATCAGCGTCGCCCCACCCGCATGGCGGCTGATCCTGTTGTGGAGGAGCCTGTGTTCAAGCAAACCCGCAAGGCTACGAACAGTGGTTTTACGAGTGGTACTGTTAACCCATATACGCAAAATTTCATTCAAGAACCGATGTTTGTTCTTAAGCCCATTCAGAGGATGAACGAGCGAAAGCCAGTTGAACCTGTGGAGTTTGAGGGTAGCGAAACCACTCTGAACAGAGACAACACAGAACCAGGCAATCCAACCATCTCCTCTCGGGAACAAGCAATTGTCACACACAGTGACGGATGTTGGTTTATTGAGGATCTGAGTGATCAGAAGACCACATTTGTGCAAGCTGCTCATAAGGTAGAGATACATGATGGTGACATTATATTATTAGGGAATCGTTTGTTCAAATTCGTTGAGCAATAAATGGGTATGTCTGAGTCTATCCAAAGATGCAATTTTTCCGTTGGTGAATCCATCGACGGGAAATATCAGGTGCAAAAGGTCTTAGGTGAAGGAACTTTCGGCATTGTATACTCCGTCGTCGATGGACAAGGCATCCCCTATGCCCTGAAACTTCTTCGATTGTGGGAAGTACATCCCGAAATCCGCGAAGGACTGGTCAGGCGGTTTGACATGGAGTATGAGACGGGTAGGATTGAAAGTGATTATCTTGTCCACTCTCTTGATCATGGATTGGTGAATGGCAATCCTTACATCGTTATGGAACTGTGTAGTGGTGGCGATATCATCACTTTGGCAGAACATACCAAACTTAATCTGCCAAAGATAGCTACCCATGTGCTTAAAGGACTCGACGCACTGCATCGTTGCGGAAAGGTGCACAGGGATCTGAAACCGGAGAATGTACTTCTGAAATCAAACGGTAACTTTGCCCTTACAGACTTTGGCATCTCAGGAGACAGAAACAACCGCATGACCCAAACCGATCTGTTTGGAAGGGCCACGCAGATGTTTGGCACCTATGCGTATATGCCGCCTGAACAGCTGAATCGGCGAAAGAATGCCACAGTGCTTCCTACAACAGACATTTTTTCCTTTGGAGTAATGATGTATCAGCTGATTACCAATGAACTTCCTTTCGGGAAATTGGATGATGAGCGAGATCTCGTGTCATATCTCAAGAAGGGCAAGAATGGAGATTGGAGCAGAAGCACACTTAGGCATAATGTTGATGGGATGCAGTGGGAGCAGCTTATTGAGGGCTGCCTTGAACCAAGGTTTCAAGACCGTTTACAGTCTGTAAAAGAAGTGCTTCAATATGTGCCTGAAATGCCCTATGAACCCTCTGTAAACCCGACTGTAAAGGAGTTAGAACCAGCTCCTTTCCAGACAAAAATAGTCAATGGCGTTCTACTGAGGGTCATGCAAGGCGACGATTATGGACGAGCATATTATTTGGACAATATGCTCAAAGGTGACAAGTCAATACTTACGGTAGGGCGTAAGGACGAATCTGCGATGAATGATATTCCTATTTCAGAGGAAAGCAGCAGCTATATATCGCGCAAGCACTGTACTTTAGAATTGGATTACAATATCGGCAGTTGGATTATTCGAGACGGGCAGTGGGATCGATTCACTACAGGTGGTTGGCGAAAGTCAACAAACGGCACTTTTGTAAATTCTACTGAAGTGAGCAGTACAGGTATGGTGTTCAATCCAGGAGATATTATCTCTATCGGCGACACTAAGTTACGAGCAGAAGGTTATTAAAAGTTATAAATATGGCAGGACAAACAACGAGGCCGTATAAGGCAACATTATCAGGCTCTATAGGAGCTGGTATGGGTTCGGTATTCAACCCAGGAGGGCGTAAATACTTTATCCTAGAACATAAGGTGAGCAGCAAGTATCATCATGCAGGAGAGGCACAGGAAATCATCGTTGATCAAATTGAGATTGGGCGTGACTCACACTGTCAGGTGCGGTTTGATGATAGTTTCTCGACCGTGTCACGACATCATGCGGCGATTGTCAAGGATGGTGACAACTGGAAACTGGTTCAGATATCTAAGACAAATACTACTCTATTGAATGGTCGCCCTGTTCATACAGAATGGTATTTACAGAATGGTGATGAGATCCAGCTTTCAGTCAATGGTCCTAAATTGGGTTTCATCGTTCCGACAGGTAAAAAGGCAACAGTAGGCAGCATCGGACTTACACGTCGTCTTAGTCTATTCCGCCAGCAGGCGCTAAGACCCTACAAGCAGGCTATTGCAGCTTTAGCAACCGTATTGTTTTTGGCTGTTGGTGTGGGAGGTTATGTTATCTTCCTGCAAAATGAGCAATTAAAAGACAATAGTAAACAATTGGCGGAAGCAAAGGAAGCTAATGAGAAGAACGAGAAACTAATTGCAGAACAGCAAAAGGCACTCAGTCAGCAAGCAGGGCTTCTTGATAGCCTAAAAAAAATAAAGCCTCGTGCTGTCTATGTGCGTCCAAAACCAAATCCTGGTCCGCCAAACGGAGTAGACATGTCAATGTGTTTCCCTTATGTGTTTTTTATAGAAGCTACGCCTTATGTCAATGGAGAGGCTATTGATGGCCTTTCGTGGATAGGAACGGGATTCCAACTCAACGATGGAAAGTTTGTAACAGCCAGGCACGTTACAACTCCTTACTTTTCAAATAATTATTATATTGCAGACGGTGAAGTGCATGTCCGCAATAACGCCAATCCTGTTCAAGTGTACTATGAACTGATGCTAAATATCTTGTTTCAGCAAGGTAAGGCTGAAATCGTTTATAAATGTACGTCAACGAAAGGTTCTTTCCAGTTCAGGAGTAGTCAAGTTAGTGAGTTGGGTAAATATGATGAGATCCATACGCTTCAGACTCCATATCAGCTGAGAGAGAAAGGTGAAAACGGTCAAGTTAAGGTGGTTGCTGAAGTTCCTGCTGGTGCTATGATTAGGCAAGGTAGGTTGGGGGCGTTGGATTTTGCCTTTTACAATAACAATATAACCGATGGCTTAATGGCCAATCGGAAATTATCGGAAGACCTTAAGCAGGGAACTCAGCTCCATATCCTTGGTTATCCTCATGGTCTTGGTAAAGGAAATCCGATATATTCAACAGCAGTTTGTGCTCAGAATGGCCTGAATGATGATTTAGGAAAGGTTATCGTGGCATCGAATGACAACACGGAAGGTGGAAATTCCGGAGGTCCCATATTTATAAAGACAAACGAAGGCAAATGGGAGATTGTTGCCATTGTTTCTGGCGGCACTTTTGCCAAGGGTAGATTTGTTCCAATTGCAGTTATTCCATAAAATAAATATGAAAATGAAAAAAACAGTTACTATTTTGATGGCAATGATGGCACTTATGCCATTAAGCGCCCAAAAGATTGTTAAATCAACAGGACAGAAGATAACAGAATCTGCCATACAGGGCAGTTGTGTTGTAGTCAGGCAGTCCTATCAAATTAAAAACAAAAAAACAGGTATAGTTTATGGCCGAAACGGGCATGATGAATTTGGCAAGATCTACTCAATTGGAGTGAAAACTGATGCCGGACTCGTATTGATAGAGAAAGCTATAAAGCCGTGGCTGTATGATATAGACTTTAAGAAGGTCGAAGATGATTACGACCCACTGATTTTTTTGACAGAAGTTGGCGAAATTGTCTCTGATGCTAAAGTAAGTTATTCAGCATGTCCAATCAGTATTGGACGCCAACAGCCTAATGGAGCCTGGGTTGCTAACGCTTCAGTTAGCTCTCCAAATTACTTGAGCATAGATTCGGACTTAGGGCAAAAGGATGGATGGTTAGTGTGGTATACAGCAGATAACATCAATAGCAATGATTCGACCGCTTTGTCTATTCAGTCTTTTAATAGAAAGGTTGAGGCAAATGAAGAGGGAACAGATATTGATATTGATGCCCCTGTAGGTGCTGGCGCTCCTATTGGAGGTATCTATGTTTGTCCTTTCTATGAGGGAAATGGTCGTGTGGTGTACAAACTGACGGGTATAATCATCCCAAACAATAACAAATGGGTACTCCGTACTCCTTTTGTTGGGTATTCTTATGAGAAATTTTCATCAGACAATACTGAAAGTCCTCAAACAAAAAGTCTGGAAGATGCTGTTCAGGACACAGAGAGTTTAGATTTGACTCCTATTCAAGACGACAGCAAAAAAACGGGTTCGTCCAAAAAAAGAAGTAGGAAATCAAAGAAATAGCTATGATGAGTGAAATTCGATTTCGATTAGCGGCCAAGACTGACGTCGGCTTGGAGCGTACTAATAACGAGGATAATTTTCAGGTTTCTGCCAATTTGGAAGAAGCACCCATGAAATGGGTAAACAATCAGGAATACACCCTTGGGCGTAAAGGTGCACTCTTGGTGGTGGCCGATGGTATGGGTGGCATGAATGCTGGTGAGGTGGCCTCAGAGATTGCCATCAATACAGTTCGGGAAATGTTCAGCCCTGACAACATAACTGATGAGATAGTAAAGTCGCGGTTTACTATTGAGAAGTTTATGAAAGGGGTGATTGTTGAGGCGGATAAGCGCATCAAGGCATTTGCGAAGGACAATCCGGAATCGCGGAGTATGGGAACTACTATTGTTATAGCCTGGCTCTTTGATGCCAACCTGTATGTGTCTTGGTGTGGAGACAGCCGTGCTTACATCTTCAATCCCACTACAGGACTTTTCCAAATATCTAAAGATCACTCGTATGTGCAAGACTTGGTTGATGCAGGAAAGCTCAGTCAGGAAGAGGCTTTCGATTTTCCTGATAGCAATATTATCACCCGTTCACTCAGCGACTCCACGCCAAAGCCCAATCCTGACTGTTTGATACAGCCTCAAAAATTGTGCAATAATGACATTATTTTGTTGTGCTCTGATGGACTGAATGGCATGATAAGAGACAAGGAGATAGAGAGTGTTATCGCCAGAAATCAAGGGAGTATGACTGAATGTGTGGATGAGCTAATAAAAGCAGCGTTGGAAGCAGCAGGTGCGGATAACTGTACGGTGGCTGTATGCCAAATTCTTTCTGGTGGAGAGCAGTCGAGTCCAGACAGAATCCCAACTCGAAATCGTAGAAGTATAGGAATAGGCAGTTCTGGAGTCTCGAAGAAAAACAATCATCTTTGGGTATTGGCAATAATCTTGTTCATTGGTATTGGAGCCGTTGCGGGATGGTTTTATTATAATCATGTTTCAAAGAAAGAAGTGGCTGGCGCTGTTATTGCTGACAGCATCAGCAGCGACAAGGCCAAGGAAGATTCTACTCTAGAAAACAAACAGGATTCTATAGACAGAGCTGACCCTGTTTCTGTATATAAAACTGTACAAGATTCAAAAGAAAATGAGAGTAAGGACTCAAAAGCCACCAAGTTGAAAATTCCATCTGATAAGAAAAAAACAGCGGGTAATAATGATAAAGAAGAGGATGGAGAGGATTTAGACATAACGCCTGCTAGAAACCAACCAAACAAATCTGAATAGCGATGAGCAGAACAATAACTATCGGGCGAAATCCAGAGAGTACGATCTGTGTGAGCGAGCAGTATGACATTGTTAGTAATGATCACGCTGAAATCACTCAGCAAGGTGTGGAAATAGTGTTCACTGATCACAGTTCCAACGGTACAATTATTAATGGACAGAAAATCCAAGGTAGAAGTGTGAATATCTATCGTGGTGATAAAATCGTTTTGGCAGGTGTATACGAACTAGCCTGGAGTCAGATAGATCCGCTTATAGTTCCAGTTGGCAGGCCTACGGTAGCGAGAAATATTCGCGGTGATGTGAATTCGGTTATAGGTGGGCAGCAGAGACAGTCTGGAGTAAACCAACCGACAACCTCTATGAGAAGGTCACGTCCGACGGAACAGTACCCAGCCTCTACATCAGTCGAAATGCCCTTCTCCCCCCCTGTTTATGAACCGCTTCCGTCATCTCGCAGGGAGCCGTCTGGCTCTTCTCAACACGTGTCATTACAAGCAGAGCGGGAGTTAGGCAAGTGGAACTGGGGTGCTTTCTATTTCGGCTGGTTATGGGGCATATTCAATAAGGTCTATGTGGCCTTAGTACAACTGGTGGTTTCCATTCTTTCGTTTGCATTTTCTGTTATGGGGCTGGGAGTCATTGCTCCTATTATCGGACTCATTAATATCGGAATTAGCATTTGGTTGGGCGTGAAAGGATCCCAAATGGCTTGGGACAATGGTGCTTATCGCAATCTGGAGCATTTCCGCTCTTCCCGGCATAATTGGAATGTCGCAGCAGCTATTTGCTTTGGTGTGTGTGTGTTCATCATCCTTATATCCCTGGTGTTGTTCATAGATGTGTTAAGCAGATTCTTCTAATTAAGAGAGTGTTGGCATGAAACTGAGTAGTGGTGTCTTGTTTGATAGGCGTTATCGTCTGATCGAAAATCTGGGATCAGGCGCATCGGCAAAAGTATGGTTAGCGTTGGATACGCTGGCCAATAACTTAAAGGTAGCTGTTAAGATATTCTCTGCTGGCGAGGGTATTGACACGCTGGGTATACAGAATTTCCAAAGAGAGTTTACTTTCGTGTACAATATCCAGCACCAGAATCTGCTGACACCCACAAACTATGCCGTCTGTGAGGGAATACCATATCTCGTCTTGCCATACTGTGAGAATGGATCTGCTTCAAGTATGTTAGGTAGGGCTGATGAGAATGATGTCATCAAGTTCTTGCACGATGTGTCGGCGGCTTTGGAATGTCTACATTCGCATAATATCATCCATCAGGATATCAAGCCAGACAACGTATTGCTGGATGATGATTGTAATTTTCTGGTCACAGACTTTGGTATCAGCACTCCAACAGCAGAAACGTCGGTAAGTAAAGCTGTCGTAAAGGGAACGAAAGCTTATATGGGCCCGGAACGGTTCGAAACAGACTCGGCTCCGATCAAAATGAATGATATCTGGTCTCTGGGTGCGACAGCCTATGAGATGCTGACCGATAATCCGCCGTTCGGTGATAATGGTGGCATGGTGCAGTCCCTGGGAGAGCCAATACCAGACTTACCCGAAACTGTTCAGCCGGAACTTAGGCGACTTCTTTTTAGCTGCCTTGATCCAGAACCCTGGAACCGCCCAAATGCAGAAACCATAAGAAAAAAGACACAATTATTTCTTGAAACAGGTAGTTGGAAAGAAAAAAACGAGAAAAGATATCTTTACATTTCTATAGCTGCCGCAGCTATGGTCTTTTTAATTGCAGGTCTGTGGATTTGGGATTATAATCGGACAAAAGTGTATTATTATAAAGATTATGTTGAATATTGGGGGATACCAGAAGGAATAGGAAGCCTATCTGGTAGTGAAATGAAGCATAGGCAAAAGTCGTATCGTTTTGAGTATTGCCAAAGAAAAGTTAGGCGAGTCTCATTGGTTAATCCTGAAGGAAATCTGACTTCTCATAACGATACAGAAGATATGATATCCAGAAATACTGATGTCTGTTTGTTTTATACGGACGATGGAAAAGTTGATTACAAAACCATTTACGATCAGTCTGGAAAGTTGCTATATAAGATGGATTATGACGAAGCACTTAAGACCGTCACATTCAGACTTAATGACGAATATGGTACAGAAATGAATCTTCGCGCAAATACAACAGATTTGCATCATCAAGGAACTCAATTGTTTGAAAATAAAAGTAGGATTTCACGTTATTTGTTGTCCTATGATGATAATGGCCTGTTGATGAAACTGCGGTACGTTGGACTTCAAAATATCCCCGCTGGTGATGCAGAAAATATATATGGTATCAATTATAAGTATGATGAAAGAGGTCACAAGATAGAGGAACAATTTGTTGGAGCAGATGGTATGCCTACCAATAACGGAATTGGATTAAGTTGTAAGAAATTCAAATACGATGAAGATAACAATTGGTGTGAAGTCCGGTATCTGAATCTCGAGGGAGGTCCTTCTCATGATGGCAACAATTGTCATATCGTAAGGATTGATAACGATGAATGGGGAAACAGACTAAACGAAAAGTATTACACCTCAGATGGTGAACTCTCAATACGTACCGATGTTGGTGTGACAGGTTATAATTATGAAATTGACGAAGCTGGTCATTTGATTGTCCAAACATGTATTGGAAGCGATGGTAAACCGATACCATGCAAATATGGCTTCGTTAAGCAAAAATACGCATATGACGAAAATGGGTATATTAAACAAATTTCATTCTTGGATTCTGATGGAAACCCGGCAAGCCTGTTACAAGAAGGTACCTCTATCAGCAGGATGGATCTTATCAATGATTCCAAAGGATTGACTATTGAACGTAGTTTTTATGATGAAGATGGGAAAAAGTTAACAACCACTCATGGCTACTTCAAGGAGACTATGGAATATGATAGTGTCGGTAATCAGACAGCCTTGGCATATTGGGACGAAAAAGGTAATCCTGCATTATATGATGGATTATATTCTAAAATGAAAGTTGAAAATGATGAATTTGGTAGGCTGACTGCATTTTATTTCTTAGATACAACTGGAAAAGCAACTACCAATGAGGATGAAGTGTCGATAGTTCGTGCAGAATATAATCGGCAAGGGCGAATAGCCAAATTGTCTTATTATGACAAAGATAATAAGCCTACTATCGGTAGTGCTTTTTATGCAAGTTCAACATGGGATTACGATGAATTTGGCAATGAGAAGACACACCTTTTCTATGATGCTGATGGTAAACTCACAAACAATGAAAGCGGTGTAGCCAAGATTGAATATAGTTACGACAGCAAAACCAATTTCATGATACTGGCCAAAGACTATAACGATAAAGGGGCTTTATTAGGTGCAAGAAATATTGAGTACGATAAAAGAGGTAATATTATCAAAGAATATACCGTGGACTCGTCAGGCCAACTTAAGAAGGGAAGTGCTGTAGTACATATTGACTATGATACTAATAATAGACCTGTTACGACATGGTGGTCGAATCTGAAAAATCAGCCAGTAAACAATCCTGGAACTAAAGTAGCTAAAAAGATAAGTAAGTACGATAAACGAGGAAATGAGATAGAAACGACATTTTGGGGCTCCGATGGGAAAGCATCTGTAGATGAGCAAGGAACTTTTAAACGCGAGCGTAAATTCAATGAGTTAGGAATGGTCATCTACGAACGGAACCTGGACGCTAACAATAAGCCCTTGACAGGCAAGGATCTGAATCCTGAGGGTAAATGTGAATATGACAGGCAAGGAAACTTGACTAAATTGGAATGTTACGACGGATATGGAAAGCCACGTCTGTCCTCGGACGGATTCTTCCGAATGACCGCAAAATACAATAATCAGAACTGCCAGACAGAGGTGGCATATTTTGGACTTAACGGAAATTTGGTTAAGTCTAGATCTAATGAGTATGCCAAAAAGCAATCGGACTATAACAACAGAGGACTATTGATTTCTGCCAGATACTTTGATGAAAAGCAAAACGTGTTCCGATTTGATAGCTATAAATACAACGAGAAGAATCGTTTAACAGAACAGCTCATAACAAATGCGAAAAAACAGCAGGACGATACGTTCTGGGGATATTCTAAAATGATAATCTCGTATAACACGAGCGGACTTATCCCGACAGTTCGTACCTATTATAATAAGACCGGAGCAAAATTAGGGAATCAAAGATATAATGAGGCAAAAAAAGAGTGGGGGACATTGACATTTACAAATACTAACAACAGTTTTAATGTTATGGGTAGTCAATGGAGACAGAGCATAATGACTTTAGCGGCACAATGCCCCATGGACACAGGTAACGGAGTGATTTTAAAGAAAATATCAGTAGATGTTAATACTGTACATTGTGTTGTGAAACTTGTCACTGTTAATATTGATGAATTAGAAGATGAGCAGTTGGAGAATATACGAAAAATGATAGGCCCTATCACGGAACAGTTAAGGAAATCTTTTGGGATTCCTTCTACGGTTAGCTTTATACTCGTGGTACAGGATAAGAACGAGAATCGAATTAATTAGCATCATATATGGATAAAAATAATTTATTTCATAATAAGTATTTTCTGGAAAGATTGCTTGGAAGGGGCAACTTTTCTGAAGTTTGGCTGGCAAAAGATACGATGGCCGATGTCCAAGTGGCGTTGAAGATATATGCACCAGCTACAGGATTAGATGATCACGGCGTCGATGTCTTAAAGAGGGAGTTTGCTATAGTATTTCAGGCAACTCAAGAGAATCTTTTAACGCCTAAGCACTTTGACACCTATGATCGTAAGCCATATTTGGTTCTGCCCTATCTGAAAAATGGGAGTATTCAAAGACTTGTTGGTCATTTCTCAGAGGAAGATGCTTGGCATCTTTTCCATGATGTCGCTGCTGGTTTGGCATATCTCCATTCTATGAATCCTACTCTGATACATCAGGATATCAAGCCGGATAATATCATGATAGGTGATAATGGAACATACATGATTACCGACTTCGGTGTCAGTGCCCATGCGAAATCAACCTTGCGGAAGAGCCTTAGTACCCAGTTTGCATCCGCAGGCACCACTGCATATATGGCTCCTGAGCGCTTCAGTAAAGACAACACTCCGATTAAAGCAAATGACATCTGGTCACTTGGCGCGATGGTGTATGAGATGGTAACAGGTGATGTCCCATTCTCTAGCGGAACTCATATTGAGGGCGGTATTTTGCAGAAAAATGGCGCAGAGATTCCCGATTTGCCTGGAACATTCTCTCCCGAATTGAATCAGATGATCCAGATGTGCCTGAATGAGAACCCTTGGGACAG
>AUXO011005800.1_pt1 | contig 11346 bp, 9 predicted proteins | sample 768731 | NCBI WGS metagenome assembly AUXO01 (sample SAMN02715735, study PRJNA202380) | gut metagenome | biome: sheep rumen | host: Ovis aries | place: New Zealand: Palmerston North | reverse complement strand
GCGCCCTTAGCTCAGTTGGTAGAGCAGTAGACTCTTAATCTATTTGTCCGGGGTTCGAGTCCCCGAGGGCGCATTAGCAAAAAGGGGTGGCTACGCCACTCCTTTTTGCTAACTCGTTCTTGGGACTCGAACCGGCTCACACCGAGCGTTAGCGAGGTGGGAGTGGGTGAGAGTCTTGCCAAAAGTAGCTTCGGCCCTTCTTTTTTGCAGGCATCTTGGGACTTGAACCGGCTCACACCGAGCGCCAGCGAGGTGGGAGTGGGTGAGAGGCCTGCTTAAGCGCCAGCGGGGTGGGAGTGGGTGAGAGGCCTATTTAAGCGTTAGCGAGGTGATAATATGATCTCAACTATAGAAGAAATTGTAAAAATTATAAAAGACTCAAACAATATAGTTTTTTTTGGTGGGGCTGGAATATCTACAGAGTCAGGAATACCCGACTTTCGTTCAGTTGATGGACTATACAATCAAAAATACAAGTATCCGCCAGAAACTATATTAAGCCATACATTTTTTATGAATAATGTGGAAGAGTTTTATCGTTTCTATAAAGATAAATGCCTTTTGCCTATGATTAAAGCAAAACCCAATGCAGTTCATCTTGCACTTTCTAAACTTGAAAAAGAAGGAAAACTTAAAGCTATAGTTACACAAAATATTGATGATTTGCATCATAGAGCAGGAAGCAAAATCATATATGAACTTCATGGAACTTCATTTAAGAATCATTGTATGAAATGTGGCAAGAGTTATACTATAGAAGATATATTGAGTTGCGATAGTGTGCCACATTGTACATGTGGAGGGATTATAAAACCAGATGTAGTATTATATGAAGAAGGTCTTAATCAAGATGTCATAAGAAAGAGCATTGATGCTATAAGTAAAGCAGATGTACTAATCATAGCAGGGACTACTTTGGTAGTGCAACCAGCAGCTTCATTTATAAATTATTATAGTGGGAATAAAATGATTCTTATTAATTTGTCGAGTGTGCCTAATGAAGGAAGTATAGATTATGTAATTCATTGCAAAGCAGGAGAAGTATTTAATAGGTTTTTATAATCAATATTAATGAATTTGATGTTATAGCAGGTAAAATATGAGTTAAGCTATATAACAATTTCATAATGTCTAACAATATACCGGCGAGAAATCGCCATTTTTTTGACCCCAAAAACCCTTGACAAAAGTCTCTAAAAATGGTATGATGTTAGCACTCGATAAGAATGAGTGCTAACAAGCGGAGATAGATTGAAAGGAGGTACGGCTAAATGGAAGACAACAAAAAAACAGATAAAGTGCAGCATGATGAAGCGAAAAATGATATAGATAAAAAGGAGCAAGAATTAAAAGAAGATAAGTTAGAAAAAGATGTAAAAGTTGCAGATGAGACTTCTGAAAATAAAGACGAAGAAGCGAAAGATGAAAAGACAGAACTTGAAGAAAAACTAAAGGAAGCAGATGATAGATATAAGAGATTACTTGCGGAGTTTGATAATTATAGAAAGAGAACTGAAAAAGAGTCAGCATTGATGATAGATATTGGAGCTTCCATGATACTTACAAAGATACTTCCAATAGTTGATAATTTTGAAAGAGCACTTAAGACGCTTCCAAGTGAAATAAAAGAAAATTCATTTGAAGATGGCATAGATAAGATTTATAAACAAATACTAAAAACTTTAGAAGAGCTTGATGTGAAACCAATAGAAGCAGTAGGAAAACCATTTGACCCAAATCTTCACAATGCAGTTCTTACAGATGAAGAATCAGATGCAGAAGTTGATACAGTTACAGAAGAATTACAAAAAGGTTATACATATAAAGAACAAGTATTAAGACACTCAATGGTAAAAGTAAAAAAGTAATCGATAGGAGGATAAATATATGAGCAAAATAATAGGAATTGATTTAGGAACCACAAATAGTTGTATGGCAGTTATGGAAGGCGGTAAAGCAACTGTTATAGCCAATGCTGAAGGTGTAAGGACAACCCCATCAGTAGTTGGATTTGCAAAAAATGGAGAGAGACTTGTAGGCGAAGCAGCAAAGCGTCAAGCAGTAACTAATCCAGAAAGAACTATCTCATCTATAAAGAGACATATGGGATCTGATTATAAAGTAGATATTGATGGTAAAGCTTATACACCACAAGAGATTTCAGCAATGATTTTACAAAAGCTTAAAGCTGATGGTGAAGCATATCTTGGAGAGAAGATTACAGAAGCAGTTATAACTGTACCAGCGTATTTTAATGATGCACAGCGTCAAGCTACAAAAGATGCAGGAAAGATTGCTGGTCTTGAAGTAAAGAGAATCATCAACGAACCTACAGCAGCAGCACTTGCCTATGGGCTTGATGAAGGAAAAGAACAAAAGATAATGGTTTACGATCTTGGTGGTGGTACATTTGATGTATCAATCATAGAGATTGGCGATGGTGTCATCGAAGTTAAGGCAACCAATGGTGATACTCATCTTGGTGGTGACGACTATGACCAGAGAATCATCAACTATCTTGTGTCAGAGTTTAAGGCAAAAGAAGGAATAGATCTTTCAGGCGATAAGATGGCTATGCAAAGACTTAAAGAGGCAGCAGAAAAAGCAAAGAAGGAACTTTCATCTACCACTACTTCCAATATCAACCTTCCATTTATCACAGCAAATGCTGATGGTGCAAAGCACCTTGATATAAATCTTACAAAGGCAAAATTTGAAGAGCTTACAAATGACCTTACTGAAAAGACAGCAATACCAGTACAAAATGCACTTAAGGATGCAGGCTATAGCCCATCTGACATCAATAAAGTACTTCTTGTAGGTGGATCAACTCGTATACCTGCAGTTCAAGAAAAGGTAAAGAGCCTTATGGGACAAGAGCCATCAAAGACTCTAAATCCAGATGAGTGTGTAGCACTTGGGGCATCTATACAAGGAGGTAAGCTCGCAGGTGATGCAGGTGCTGGAGACATACTACTTCTTGATGTTACTCCACTTACTCTTTCTATAGAGACAATGGGTGGTGTAGCAACTCACCTTATAGAGAGAAATACAACTATACCAACTAAAAAGTCACAAGTATTCTCTACAGCAGCAGATAATCAGACAGCGGTTGATATAAATGTAGTACAAGGTGAAAGAGAATTTGCAAAGGACAATAAATCACTTGGCACTTTCCGTCTTGATGGTATCATGCCAGCTCCACGTGGAGTACCACAGATTGAGGTTACATTTGATATAGATGCCAATGGTATAGTCAATGTATCAGCTAAAGATAAAGGCACAGGAAAAGAAAATCACATAACTATCACTTCTGGTTCTAATATGAGTAAGGATGATATAGATAAGGCAGTGAAAGAAGCAAAAGAATATGAAGCTAAAGATAAAGAAAGAAAAGAAGCTGTCGAGACAAGAAACAATGCTGACTCTATGGTATTCCAGACAAAGAAGACTTTAAATGAACAAGGTGCTAATATCGATGCAGGAGTAAAAGAAAAAGTAGAAGCAGCTATAAAAGAACTTGAAGATGCAATTAATAAGGCACCGATTGAAACTATAACTAAAGAGCAGGCAGAAGAGATAAAGAAGAAACAAGAAGAGCTTATGAAGGCAGCAGAAGAAGTATATAAGAAAGCATATGAAGAAGAGATGAAAAAGCAACAAGCTGCTGGAGGAGCTGCAGGTGCAGCAGGAGGAGCATCAAATGCAAATGCAGGAAGTGGAGATTCAAATGGAGGCGGTAATGCAAATGGCAATCCTGGTGATGATGTAGTTGATGGTGACTTCAAAGAAGTATAAATGAATAAAAACTCCAAAAAATTATAAGTTTTGCAGGAAGCAGGTCTATTAAAAGACCTGCTTTTTGACTGGAGGTAGTATATTTGCTATAATCTTATATAATGAAAAAAAACCTAATAAAAAAAATAATAGTCATGTTGTTTACTACACTTTATATAGTAAGTACGCAGGCGAAAGATTTGTCGCAAGTTGATTTTAAAGTGCTTTCGCCAGTGATAGGTAATGGAAAAGTTAAAGTGCGTGAAGGCATAGCGGACAATGAAAGGGCACATCGTGAACATAGCGTCAAGTATTATTCTTATCAGGCAAGTGATGAAAATGATGAGGGTGATTTTTCATATTATGATGTAGCAGGTGTCTATCACAAGATGACGATAAATAAAAATGCATACTTGGAAGATGTAGATTGGGACAAAGATGCTTCTATAATGAAAAAAGGTGGACCGCTTAATTATGATTTTGAGATAGGGGTAGATGTGTCAACTCACAACGGCGATATAAATTGGAAAAAAGTAAAAGAAGCAGGTATGGACTTTGCTATTATAAGGCTTGTATATCGTGGATATGGAGAAAAAGGGACACTTAAAGAAGATGAAAGAGGTGTTAAAAATCTGTTAGAAGCAAAGAAAGCAGGTCTAAAAGTAGGTGCATATATATTTTCACAGGCAGTAAATGAGAGTGAAACTATAGAAGAGGCAGAGTTTGCTATAAAACTGCTTGATGACAATGGCATAGTTCTTGATCTTCCACTTGTCTATGATCCAGAGACAATAAAAGGAGCAGTGGCAAGAACTGATAATGTGACAGGAGAGACTTTTACCAAAAATGCAATAGCATTTTCTGAACATGTAAAAAAGAAAAATTTAACTCCAGCAATATATGCCAATATGATATGGCAAGATTTTTATCTTGATATGGGGCTTCTTCGTGAGTATGACTTCTGGTATGCTGATTACTTTGAGTTTCCATGGACGCCATATAAATATAGATTTTGGCAGTTTTCTGAAAGGGGCAAAGTTCCAGGTATTACCGATAAAGGTGGATATGTGGATTTAAATATAATGCTATTAGATTAGTATGCAGTATGAAGAATTGGAAAAAAAAGATATTATAGGAAAACTTTTTTGGTATGCAGTACCACTTATTATAGGAAATATCGTATTACTATCTTATGATTTAGTTGATGCACTTGTTATATCAAAATTTGTAGGAGAGATTGGACTTGCTGCAGTATCAAATGCAGGGCAGATTAGTTCATTTATTTTGCTCTTTTTTTATGGACTCTGTATGGGGGCATCAGTTATCATTAGCGAATATTATGGTGCTAAAGAAATGGTTGGTGTGAAACTTGAAGTATCGACAGTATTTATTGCAGGATCAATTTTTGCTATATCTTTAAGTTCACTCATAGCAATTTTTTCTCCACAAGTTTTTATGCTACTTAAGCTTCCGGATGTGGTTATGCAAGATGCAGTTATGTATCTTAGGATAGCGTGTATAGGACTTCCATTTGTATTTGTATACAATGTATTTGCCAATGCTATGAAAGCAATGGGCAATAGTAAAGTGCCGACCTTTTTCCTTGCTTTATCGGCAGTATTAAATACAATTTTTGATTTGCTTTTCGTGGCGATATTCAAGTGGGGTGTGGCTGGAGCATCTGCTGCGACGGTGCTTGCTCAAGTTATATCTTGCACTATAACATTTGTCTATGTTCAAATTAAATTTGAGGACTTAAGACTTAAAAGAAAAGATTTAGTTGTGAAAAGAAGACTTTTGATAAGAACATTTAAAGATGGTATGATTACAGCAATTCAGCAAGCTGTCCCTCCACTTGGAAGACTACTTATAATTGCCAAAGTCAATACTCTTGGAGTAGCGGCAATAGCTGCAAATGGCATCATAAGTAGAGTAGATAGCTTTGCCATACTCCCAGCTCAAAATATAGGTATGGGAATCATGACTTATACAGCACAAAGTCGTGGAGCAAAAAGAGATGACCTTATATATGATATATTCAAAAAAGGCTTTATACTGGAGATGGGATTTGCAGCTGTAATTTTTGCTATACTTTTCTTCTTTAAATATGATATAATGGTATTCCTAAGCCCTAAAGATAGTGAAGAAGTCATATCACTTGGGTATTCATATCTTCATATAATGGCATTTGGATATTTTCTTGTAGGTATAGTTAATACTCTTCAGTGCTTCTTCCGTGGCATGGGCAATATGAGTCTTACTTTATATAGTTCACTTATTAATATAGTTACAAAGGTATTGATAGTATATAGATTTATAGAAGTATTTGGATTTGATGCAGTTGCGATTGGCACGATTGTCGGTTGGGTTCTTATGAATACTTATGGATATATCACATATCGCTATTATAAAAAACATAAATGGAAAGATGTGTATGTTTATCCAACAGCGGAGCAGCTAAAGAGCATAGGGCGTAAACCTTGAAAATATATATAAATGGAGTAGAAAATATATATGAATAAAAAAAGATATTGTAAATATTGTGGTAGAGAGCTTGAACTTGGAAGATGCACTTGCGATGAATATATACTTGCACAAAACAAAAAAGATGATAGCTCTAAAAATGCAAAAGGAAATCTTTATGTTCAATGTGATTCTTGCAAAAAGACCATAGATGTGGATTCTGTGTATTGTCCATATTGTGGATTGCCTGTGCAAGTAGATGGCAATATAGTAAGTTTGCAAAAAGAACTTAGAGGCGAAAATGAAAAAGATGTAATAGAAATATATGAATCAGAAATTAAGCCAAAAGATAAACTTCTTTTTCCTATGTCATTTGTAGTAACTATTGCAATCACAACTTTACTTATTGGGGTGCTTTTTGGATACACAATCCTTCCTGGTATAAGAACAGCAATATTTAATTATAATCTTAGACATGCAGAGGAATCTGTAGAAAGTATAGAAGGAGAAGAAGTTTCTGTAGAATCAGAGATTATAGAAGGCGATGTTGTAGGTGAAGAGACAGAAGAAGAAAGCAGAGCAATGGATGAAAAAAACATAGAAGACGAAGAAAGCAATATATCAGAAAGTGAAGAAGAGACTGAAGAAGAGACAGTTGAGGCAGATGAGACAGTAAGAGAAACTAAAGAATCAAAAGGTGTAGTAGTAAAAGAGGACCCAAATGATTCCTTAAAAGGTGAAAATGAATCAATATTAAATAATGGCGGTTCGGAAGAGTCAATTGTCAAGATAACAGGAGTAGAAGTTGGAAAAACTTATGATCTTTATATAAAAAAGGCACTACGGATGAATGTTGAAGTAGCAAAAGGCGCTGATGTATGCCCAATTATATATTACATACCAGTGATAGAAGGGGCTGATCAAACAGTAGTAGATAATGCTAATATCGCATTTTTAAATGCATTTAATATAGACTTTGTAACACAAGTAAAGAATTATATCTTGACACTTGAGGATTTTCCTCAAGCAGTGACTTTTACTAATATAAGCCAGAGAACAGCAAATAGTAGTAAGTTTAGAATTATAATGGAAGGACGCATTACTCCAAGAAATGCAATAGCAAGTAAAATAAAGTATACTATCATATATGACAAAAAGAATAATACAGTTCAAGTGCAAAAGAGTTCTTAAAAACTTGTCTAATGAAAAACTCGGGTGAGAGCCCGAGTTTTTTATTGACGTTATGCAGAGTATTTATCTATCATGTTCAAGAATGAGTATTTTTTGACTAATGTAAGCAAAATTTTAGAAGTTATTATGCAATTTCGTAACATTTGCAAAGTAAAAGCACAGAAATTGCTATTGTATCAAATTCTATGTTGCAGTGAACATAATGATGGTTTGCATGATACCGTGTCTAAATATTTCTTTGAATATTGGGGATTGCATTAAAAATATAAAAAAGCATATAAATTTGTGATTTTTTCAATATAAATTATATTGTTCTGAGATAAAATTATTAAATTAATGTGATTTTAGCTCATATTTTACGCATGTAATGTCATCAAACAATAACTTTAATAGAGTGAATTTTAAGAAGGATAATTTATGAATAAGAACTAATGTGAACTTCTCTTATTACCAGATAATCAAAGATTGGATTATTATGAAAAGATATTAATGAATTAAAAGATACAGATTTCTTATTCTTGATTGCTCAAAGTCAAAAGCAAATCTTTTTTATCCAACCAAACATTATAGCAACATAGAGATATTACAATTGGCAGATTATGAACATATGTTTTTGCTTAATAAAGATACATATGATAAATTGGATGCTATTATAAGAATAAACACAGAAGTGCCTTTTGATTTAAATGTGTTTGGAAAAATAGAATTTAATGATACTTGAAATGGTGATATTGTTAAATTAAAAGAAGAATAAAATAGTTAACAAATTGCTATAAATGTTATCCTTTTTACATTAGAGCGAACATTGAATGAATATGGCTTTGAGCAAGATATTAAGTATAAATTTTATGAGAATTTTCAGTATTATTTTAAAGAATTCAGCAATTTTGTTGATGAAGCAAATAAATTAATAACTAAGTTTAGTGATATGAGAAAGTATAATTTTGAAAAATAGATAAAAAAGAATTGAGGATAAAACATAAAGATGAAGTAAAGTTTTTGTGTGATAATTAATGAGAATATTGATAGGATAATTATGTTGTCAATATTGTGAAGTGTGAATTGAAAAAAAAATTATAACATAAGTGTATACATGTTTAATTAATTGTGTATACACTTGGGGAAAAAGCAGCGTATACGAAATTATCCTTAAGTGCTTACTAGAGGTTCATTTAGTGTATACAAAAGTATAGCAATATAAAATTGATATGATTGAAATGATTTGAATTGATATGGTATTTAATCGTTTCAAATGTGCAAAACTCAATTAGGGACATTATTAGGGACATTTTTTCTTTATAAAAATGTCCCTAATTGGTATAATATGTGTTGAGGTGTTTATGAATATTGGGATAGAAACAGAGTATATTGAGTTTAAAAAATCAATAGGAGAATTAAAAGAAGCATGTGAATCTATTTGCGCTATGCTTAATAAACATGGTGTTGGGACTGTTTATTTTGGCATTAGATTTTTTCAATATGAAGTTAGTGCAAGTGGCGATATCATGGCATATGGAACAGCAGTTAAAATTGAAGAGGAGTAGCAAATAGATGAGTCAAGATTTTTTTGAAAAATACATTGAATGGAAGAACTCAAGTGAATATACAAGAGTTTTGCTGAGAGAAAAAAAAGAAATAGTAAAGTTAAAGAGATTTATTAAGGATTTTTCATTAAAAAAAATTAAGAAAATGAAAATTAAAGACTATGTCATTGGGAATGAATCGAAAAAATCTTTTTGTTATCGTTTGGAAGTGGAATTAAAAAACTTTTGTGAACTTAGAGGTAGAACTACAGCATATCAAAAATACGGAGTTTATTGGGATAAAAAGAAAAAAGAGTATGTGTTCGGTTCTAAAAAAGCAAAAAAGAATAGATTTGGGAAGGATGTTAATGAAATATTTAAAAATATAAAAAAAGAATTATTTGATTTAATAGATGCAACACAAAAGAAAGATTATAAAGCAATTGAAAACAATCAAATCAATAACATGGTTAGGAATAAAATAGTTTATCTTTATGATTATGAGAATCAATTACCTATCCTTTCAGAGAAGCATATTGAAATTATATTATCGTTACTTGATATTCCGTTTAATAAAGATGATGCTTGCATAATAAAAAGGAATCAATTATTTAAATTCTACAAGTCATTAAAATTGAATAAAGAAATTTCACCACATCTTTTTATGTGTTTTATATACAATAAAATCTACGGTTATGGAACAATACTAAAACCTGATAAAAGAAATAACAAGAATTCAATAAATGTGACTAAGAAAGTAGTCTTACCTGTTTTAATTGATGTGGGTGTAAAAAAGCACACAAAAAATAAGCAAACAAAAAGCTCATCTCGTTTATATAGTGGTGGTTCAGAAGAAACTAAACGGCTCATAGGAAAAAATGGTGAAAATTTTGTTAAAGAGTATTTGATAAATAATAAAGACAAACTGAAAATAAAAACAATTGTAGCATGGTGCGAGAAAGATGATTCAAAAGGATACGACTTTAGTTATATTGATAAAAAGGGAAACGAATACTATATTGAAGTCAAGTCCACAAAATTCGATTCTAAAAATAAGATAGCATTCGATATGTCTGTAAATGAGTTTGAATTTATGAAAAAACATAAAGACAATTATTATGTATTCTTTGTGAAGGAAGTTGAAAATCCAAGTTTAATACAAAGAGTTAAAGGAAGCAAACTTATAGGTTTGCAACAACCATCAAAATATAATTTTTCTTTAGAACGAAAGAAAATGAATAAATAAATGTAAAATATAGTTATAGGTAAAAAATATGTTTATAGCAACAAATGAAAACGGTGAAAAAATATTTATTAAAGATGCAAATAAAGGCTGTAGTTATTTGTGCCCAATTTGTCGTAGTGAAGTGATTTATAGAGATTGTAAAACCAAAGCCTCTCATTTTGCACATAGACACAGGTCAGAATGTGATGATTGGGGGGATATGAGCGAGTGGCATCTTGGCTGGCAAGAGAAATTCCCAATTGAATGTAGAGAAGTTATAATAGAAAATAATGGTGTTAAACATAGAGCAGATGTTTTAATTAAAGATAAAAATACTGTCATAGAGTTTCAACATAGTCAGATCTCTAATGAAGAGTTTGATGCAAGGAATAAATTTTACACTGAAAATGGATACAATCTTATTTGGGTGTTTGATGGCGAAAAGAAAATCAAGAAACCTGAGAATTATAAAGTCGGTTTGCTGCAGGGTAATTATTGCTTGAATGGTTATAAAGTGCAAAGATTAGAATGGAAACGATATAAGAAGGATGAAGAACTATTAAAAATTAATTATAAAATAATAATTTTTTATGAAGTATATATTGAGAAACTAAATAAAAATATACTTCTGCCAGTAGCAAATTATGATAACTTTGATATTAATATAAAATGGCTTTATGATTATATTACAGAGGAAGTTTTTCTTAAGAGTTATTCTCCATATCGCTATAATGACAATGTGCCAAATATAGATTTTATATTATTTCAAAGCGATGAGTTTTATAGATTGAACAATATACAACAACGATTTATAGAAACGAATAGACCTAAACACAATATTTATTTTCCGAAAAAAAGAGGGAGACCTCATTTATAATATTATGAATATAAATGTAGTAGAAGGACAGACCTTATGGTTTGCTCTTTTTTATTAAAAAAATATAATTTATTTAAAAATTTAACTAAATAAAAAAGGCGAAAAATAGTATAATATATGCATAAAAAGTCCAGTAGGACTCATTTTGCGATGCTAACAAAATAGTATGACTTGTTTTTTTATGTGATAAATATTGGACATTACTTATGCTAAAAAATAAAGAATAAAAGGGACGTGGTTTATTATTGCAATAGAAGGGACACTGCCTAAATAGCGATAATTGAGCCTCG
>AUXO017636998.1_pt1 | contig 11347 bp, 10 predicted proteins | sample 768731 | NCBI WGS metagenome assembly AUXO01 (sample SAMN02715735, study PRJNA202380) | gut metagenome | biome: sheep rumen | host: Ovis aries | place: New Zealand: Palmerston North | reverse complement strand
CTGAAATACAGAAAGGATAAATGCTATGGAAAGCAAATTCAATGAAAATTATCGCAAAAAAGAAAATCTTAGCAGAGAATATCGCAATTCTGCCAGAAAATGCAAAGAGGAAAATGACAATCAGCATTGCGAACAGGAATGTCGTTATTTGCAAATGGCTGCTGACCTGGAATATGAACTGACACAGATTTCTATCGGTGCTGCCCGTGACAGACATGAGCGAATTAAAAATGAACTGGATATTGAAATTATGCAGGTCAGAAAAGCAATCTCCAAAGCCAACGCCGCCGAAAAAGCAAAAATGAGCAAGCCATCTGTTTCCGGTGCGGATGATGACGACGATGAGGAAAAAACACAGAAAGATGACAGCGAAAAGTCAGAAGAGGAACTCGCTCTCGACAGAACTGTCAGAACATGGTACAAAGATGCTCCAAACCATTCCTTTGCTGATGTTTCCGGCATGATACAGCTGAAAAAACGCCTTCAGGAATGCATTGAAGATTCCAGATATGAAGATTTGATGGATTATCTTAAAATTCCACATCTGAATTCTTATCTGTTCGTAGGTCCTCCCGGATGTGGTAAAACTTATATTATCGAAGCGTTTGCTCATGAACTTATGGGAAATGAATATAAATACATGTCTTTACAGGGTTCGGATATTATCAGCCGTTATGTTGGCGATGCAGAAAAGATTGTCTCCCGGCTGTTTCAGGAAGCTGAGGAAAATGCCCCTTGTATCGTGTTTATCGACGAAATTGACAGCATATGCAAAAATCGTTCTTTGCCAAATCTTCCGGAATATGCAGCTAATATTACCACTTCTTTTCTGACAGGTTTCAATCAGATTAATAATTCTGATTCTAAAGTGATTTTCATCAGTGCGACAAACTATCCACAGCGTGTGGATTCTGCTATGCTTGACCGTGTAGAAGTTATTGAAGTGCCTCTGCCCGACATGGAAGCAAGAAGAATGGATATGGAACGACAGTTCGGAAAAATTATCCATCTTGCTGAACCACTCAGTTTTGAACGGATGGCTGCCGAAACAGATTCTTATAATTACCGTGATATCAAGCGCATCAGCACACGAATCAAGAAAAATATCTTCCGTGAAATCACTATGCTCTATCCGAAACAGGAGGAAGCCATTCAAGCACTTTTGTCCGGCAAATATCCGCTGACAGAAGAAAAGTGGAATGAAGTGTATTCCAAATTCCGTCCTTCTCCTAAAAAAGATATTCTGGATGCCATTGAAGAATGGAAAAAACGGAATCTTCCTGAAGAAGAAGATTATGATGCAGAAGATTATGGCTATCCCTATGATGATGATGAAGAACCGATTCAAGACGGAGAATTTTAAATGAAGCTGGAACAATATCATCAAAAACTTTACAGACCAGACTGGACCTTGCAGGAACTCATTGGCAGAAATGAAATCACTACCCGGCTCTGTGGTCAGATTCCCGCTTTCTACAGCGGCGATTCTCAAGATGTAAGATGTATCAGCTTTCAGATTTCGTCCCAGAAATATCGTTTCTCCAAATCGGTTTCCTATCTGTTTACGGGTGCGCCCGGAAATGGAAAGCGAACCACAGACAGGGCATTAGCATGGTTTTTTTGGGAAACAATGGGAAATCAAAACGAAGAAGAATTTGGATATTACAGAATTCCGCTGGAAGGCTTTCAGAGAAAAACAAGACCAGAAACTGTTTCACAAATAGAAGAAATTTTTCATTCTATACTGGAACTTTGTATGCAGGAACAGAATCAGGAAAAAATATTTTATTTTTCACTCGGCAATCTTTGGGGGTTGCTCAAGCATAAGAAAACTGCGCACTGTCTCAGCAAATGCATCAGGCATCTGCTGCAAGAACTGAATTTCAGTGAACGAAGACTCTATCCTGTTTATCTGACGGGCTATTGCCATAAAAGTCCGTCTTCTCTGCCGGATTCTGCATATAATGCTTTCTGCGTGACAGAATTTCCCTATCCGGATAAGAAACAACGCTTAGAATATTTTCTTGCCATCAATCAGAAAAATCCTTGGTGCAGATGGAGTATGGATGCCGGAGAAATTGCTGAAAAAACAGAAAATTTCACCTTTCGTATGCTTACTCATCTTGCAGAATCCGTTCTTGCCTGGACAGCAGGCAATATTCGTAACCAAAAACTGAAACAGTATGCAGGAATGGAAAATGTACTTCAGGCAGATGAGCATCTGACACGGTATTTTATTCCAGAACAGGAACAAAAAATCGAAAATGTTCCAGAATCTGTGATTCTGTTCTGGATTTCGCAAATTCAGAAAGAAATCAAAACACCGAAAATAACGCCTGCGTTTCCTGCTGGTTATCCTGTCCTCGGCATACAGCCCGCAGTATCTGCTGAACCCGTCAGTGAACCACAGAAAAATCCGTCTCCTGAAAATGAGGAGAAAAGAAAAGAAGCCGCAAAAGAAAAAATCCAAAACGAAGTGAATGAAATTAATGATATGAAAACATTCTCCAGAGAATCTGAACTGCTCAAAGATACATTTGATACTTATTATGGCGGTGGTGATGATTTTGATGATTCTTCTGATGATGACGAACTTTATGAAGGGTAATTCCGGAAGTATCTGTACTTATTGATTTGCTCATAAAAGCTTGACAAAAAGGAAAGATGTGCTGTCAGCGATGCTGCTATGATTCTGGTTGTTGCTGCAAATCAGGGTTCTGGTCAGGACAACGGTCTGACAGAAGTACTTCCCGCTGTTTCAAATTGTAAAAAAGCCAGTTCATGTGTGACTGGCTTTTTTTCATGCAAGACGTTGAATATTGTCCGCTTACATTGTTTTGAGTTACTGTTTGCAAGTCGGGATTTTTTATTTTGAAGTAAGTTCTTCTTTTGCTCTTGCAAGTGCAGCAGCAATTACAGCATCCATATCATAATATTTATATTCGCCAAGCCGACCGCCGAAGATAATATTTGTTTCCTGTTCAGCCAGAGCCTTATATTGGGCATAGAGTATACTGTTTTTTTCATCATTAACCGGATAGTAAGGTTCATCACCAAGCTTCCATGCAGAGCTGAATTCACGGCTGATAATGGTTTTGGGAATGTCGTTTCCTGCTGCATCTTTACCAAATTCAAACCATTTATGTTCAATAATCCGAGTCCATGGTGTTTCACGGTCGGTATAGTTTACAGCTGCATTTCCCTGAAAATTGGGCTGGTCAAGCAGTTCTGTTTCAAAACGTACACTGCGATATTCAAGCGCACCAAGTTTAAAATTAAAATATGCATCAATCGGTCCAGTATAGATAACTTTTTCGGCAAGTGCATCCAGTTCGGCTTTATGCTGAAAATAGTCAGTATTTAAACGTATTTCAATATTTTGGAGCATATTGGCAACCATTTGTGTATAGCCACCAATGGGAATGCCTTGATAACGTGCATTGAAATAATTATTGTCAAATGTTAGGCGAACAGGCAGACGCTTGATAATGAATGCCGGGAGCTTCTTGCATTCACGTCCCCATTGTTTTTCTGTGTAGCCTTTAATTAATTTTTCGTAAATGTCACGACCGACAAGAGAGATGGCCTGTTCTTCGAGATTCTGAGGCTCTCCGACAATTTCCGCCCGTTGTTCTGCAATTTTTGCAGCAGCCTGTTCAGGTGTAACAACTCCCCACATTTTATTGAAAGTATACATATTGAATGGAAGCGAGAATAATTCACCATGATAATTGGCAACAGGTGAATTTGTGAAACGGTTGAAGTTTGCAAATTGTGTGATATAATTCCAGACTTCTGTATTATTTGTATGGAAAATATGTGCGCCATATTTATGAACATGAATGCCCTCAATCATCTCTGTATAGACATTGCCTGCAATATTTGACCGTTTGTCAATCACAAGAACGCTTTTTCCTGCTTGTTTTGCTTCATGTGCAAAAACTGCCCCATAAAGACCAGAACCAACAATTAAATAATTATATTTTTTCATATAAATCCTCCATATATTTTTTATTGAAGATAAGTATTTATCTTTTGTTCTGTCGAATCAATCCAATTACTTAATAATTTGTCCTCCAGCTTGCCTATTGTTTTTTGCCTGCATAAATCAATGAGAATGCATGTAATCATAATGATAATGCATGTTCCAAGTGCATGAAGAAGTAAAAATTTGGAATTTGTAAATTCATCAGTATGAAAGATTCCTGTCCAAAGTAGCGGAATCATAGCTTTGTTATCATGAATCATAAAAACCCCAAGTGTTGTAGAGGCAATTAACTGTACAAATGGCTGGCTTTTTGGCTTCATTTTTAGAACGCCAATTGACAAGGTGACTGTCGCAATCAAGATTAGAATACTGTTGATACTTCTAAAATGCTCCGCCTTGTCAGCAACAAATTTCAGGTAATTTGCACCAATCCAGTCGAGTAACAATTCTGAAAGTAGAATTAAACCAATTGCTCCCAAGGCAATGCCTATCATCTTTTTGGACGTATACTGGATTGTGTCAATGATTCTTCTTACATAACCAGCAACAAGATAAATGTATACATACCATGTGAATGTTGACATTGCAAAGTCTGCTTTCATGAAAGTGGGAACAAGACACCATGTGAATCCAAGGAAAAGCAATAGTGCGAAATGTTGTTTTTCTGTCATTGCATAAATCAATTTGTTAATCCAAAAAGAAAGACACATCAGCATGAAATAACATGTGATGAATGGCCATTGTCCGAACGGAATTGGAATTAACATTTTAATAAGCCCTTTTGTGTCTAGTGTGGAAAATGCGAGTCCAATTCCTGCAAAAATAATGCTGTAAAAAGTTACTTCTAAAACAAATTTAATAATATGCCTAAAATTAACTTTTTTACTTGTCGAAGAATAATAACCACTAATGAAAATAAATAGATTAACGCCTAGTTTTCCTCCAAAATGTAGAAATTGTACGGTGATTGCATTCAATGATAATGGATTGTCAAATACAAATCCCCCAAGCAAAGCATAATGATTGACGATTACAATAAAAATAGCAAATAGTCGTAGAATTTCAATATTTGTATTTCTAGCTTTTTTCGTACTATTCATAGCTGTTCCTCCTGCTTTCTGTTCATGAAATCATTTAATTTTATCTGCCAATCATTCAGCTTTTTGTCAAATATTTTTTTCTCAAGTTTTCCAATTGTGTTCTGTCGGAGCATATCTACTAAAAATCCAAATGTGAAGATAATGATAACAGTAATTACTGCGTGCAGAATCAGAAACGGAGAATCCGCATAATCTGCATTGTGAAAAACCTGTGTCCAGATAAATGAACGTAATGCATCATTATGATGAATGATAAAAACAGCAAGAGAAGTTGAAGCAAGCAGTTGAATGACTTTGTTTTCCTGTGGCTTCATTTTGATGAAACTGAGAAAAATAAATACTACAGTCAGTACAAGAAATACACTGTTAATATTTCTAAAATGCTCTGAAATTTCAGCAAACTTGATATGATATCTTCCCATAAATTTTAGAGTTACTTCGGATAAAAAAATGCATCCGTAAGCAGAACAGCCCAGAACAAGACATTTTCGGCTGGAATACTGTATTTTATCATAAATTCTTTTTACATAAGCTGCAAGTATATAAATAAAAAGATACCATGTTAATGTTGACATTCCAAAATCAGCCGTTGTTAAGTCTGGAAAAATACTCCATGTAATAGACATAAAGGCAATTAAAACAGTCATTTGATTTAGAGAGATATTTTTCAAAAATTGATTTATCCAATAAGAAAAACAAATCATCATAAAATAACATGTGATAAATTCCCAGTTTCCAAACGGGATTGCAAAAATCAATCTGATGGCAGATTTGACTGTCAAGGAAGACAGCAGAATTCCACATAATACAAAAATGACACTATATAGGAAAACTTCTGTCATTAAGTAAAACGGACGTTTGATGTTAAACTTTTCTGAATCGCAGAGATACCACCCACTAATAAACAGAAACATGTTGACACCAATTTTTCCGCCAGAGTGAAACATTTCTAGAAGCATAGCATTTATGCCTGATGTGTGAATATAATCTATTCCTCCACAGGCAGAATAATGGCTTAGAATAATTAGAATCATGCTTAGTATTCTAAGTATCTCAATATTTGAATTGCGAACGGCTTTACTCATTTTTTTCCCTTTCTGACAATACAACTTTTTGATAAGATTTCCCAACCAGCACACATAATGGTGTTGTCAGCAAAATATGTGCAATACCGTACATTAGTATCAGAGAGAAAATCAGTATTATTATTTTTTCTGTTAACCATGGCAATGCAATATGTTTCATGGCTTTGTTGAATATCCAGATTACTATTTGATTTGTTAAAAGATATACAATAGAATTGCAGCCAATTGATTTTATAATTTGATAAATTTTTTCTATTTGTAAAATCTTATGAGCATCTATCCATGCACATAAATACCAGAATCCTAAAATAGCACCTGAAGCATTCAGCCAAGTGAGCGGAATCATCGCATATTCGCCTTCACGCATATTTACACATCCGTTCAGGAAAATACATACTGCATTTATCAACAAAAGAGGAAAAAATACCATCGGTTTTGATAAAAACATGATTTTCTTGTTTTCTTCCGACCGTTTGAAAAGATGCCCTGCTAAATAAAAAAACAGACCTGCAAATGCAGTATCTAAAGCCCATGGCAGACGGAACGAAAAGATTCTAATCCATAAACAACCGATTGTGCTTATAAAGACAGTGAATAAAATGCTGACCAGTCTTGTTTTACATAATCGAGTAATGGCAAGAAACAGCAGTTCTGTAAAGAAAATAGAGGTCAGAAACCAGATAGCTCCGCCAATTGGAAGAGAATCTGTATTTTGGAATAAAAAATGATATAAATTGAAACATATTCGTTCTGCTGTGATTCCTTTCCGCAAAAGGTCAAATGCGAAATAAAACCCTGCAAATACTACATAAGGCAATAAAAGCGAACAGGCTTTTTTACGAATATGATACGCAAATGGTAATTCTTTATCATGAAAAAAGTACCCGGAAACAAAGTAAAACATTGGCATATGAAAAGCATGAATGTAATAATAAAAATGTTCTCCAAAATTAATATGTCCCATTATCATGCACAGAATCCCGACAGCTCGGAAGGTATCTATAAATTAAATTCGCTTTTTCTGCATAATATAGCCCTTTCTGTTTATTTTTCTTGTAAAAGTTCCGAAAGGAACTTTAATTCACGTTTTCCGGTTAATGCTGGCAGCCAGCGATTTACAAACAGAACTACAAAATACATCAAAAACATTGTAAGGAGAGAGAGGACAATTTCTATTAAAATATTGCTGCGAAGCTCAATACAGCCCCCTGCTTGCATAATCCAAGCAGAAATATATACTGCAAAGTAGAAGTGACAGCACATCACTGTTAATGAATTCACTCCAAAAAATTCCAAAATATAGTTTTCTTTTATTAGCATAGAAGCGGTAAGCAGTGCCATTGTCGCAAATACTGCAACGAAATAATAAAGCAAGTAATAATTGCCAAAATTTCGGGCAGCCGTTTCAGATAAGCCATTCACCCAGCAAGTCACTATAAAAGCGGCTGATGAAACAAGACATACACCAACTTGTATTTTCCTGCCTTTCTTTTCCAGATATTGTATCAATGATTTTAGATAAATGCCGATTACAAACAGTACAACTGCACTGGGGACTTGTCCCACACGAAACAACCCTTTGCCAGTAGTGAATCCCCCAATTATCAGCATTATCAAAGAAGCAACGATTATTAACCATTTCTGTTTACAACGCATTAATGGATATGCTAATAATTGTACCATCATCAGCACCGGAAGAAACCAAAGCGGTCCATTAGAATTCGCATTTCCGCTTATGAAAAATACACGCATCAGCATTTTTAATAATTCCATAATTTCAAACGGCTCATGCATGATAACACATTTCCGAAATACCGTGAAGGGGATGTCAATTAACCCATACAACAAAAATGGTAACAGTAGTTTTTGTACCATATTCAGCAAAAAAAGCTTTGGTGGTCGACGAACAGAAAATAAACTCCCTGAAACAATGAAAAAGAACGGTACACAGAAAGAAAGCAATCCTTGACTTAGCCATGAACCATGTTCGGTAAAATGCACTAAAACTATTGTATAAATACCAAATCCTTTGGCAATATCATAATAATGCTTTCTTTCACTGGGTATTATATTTTTTTTTTAAATTTTTCACAAGCTGTTCTGTACATTTTTAGAAATATCTCCTCTTTTGTTATAAAAAAGTAAATAATTACTGCACCGACATAGATAATGCCGCCGCAGAGTACCTGCACACACAGTGTCAGGACACTATTTCCCATGATATGCCCAATCAAGTACACAATGCTAAACATTGCCATGCCAAAAATCGGGAAAATCCAGATGGAACGGAGAAACGAACCTATTGGCAGTTCTTTCCGGACTACAAATGATTGAATCAGACATACAATAATTTCAGCTGCAATCGTTCCGAACATTGCCCCCATTGCCCCCATAGGCTTGATTAAAATTGTATTGATAATTAAATTTACAACTGCCCCACATACAACAGAAGACAAATAGGCTTTGTCCTTCTTCTGCGGAATCAGATATTGTGTCCGGATTACATTGGCAAATGCAATAAATGGCAATGTGACAGCCAATCCCATAATCAGCGTACCCGAAGTTATAAATTCTTCTCCCCAGAATACCGGTGCAAACACGCCACCAATTGCTGCCATGCCAAAAGCAAGTGCAAATGACAGACACATGACATATTTCATTGAAATTTTTATATAGTGCAAAGATTTCCGATTGTCTGCTTTTGCTGCTAAATTGGACATTTTCGGCAGCATCACGATACCAAAGGAATTAATAATCGTAGAAGGGATATTAGAAACCTTTTCTGCATTTTCATAAAACCCCAGCTGCGTTTTAGAAGCCATTGCTCCAATCATAATTTTATCCATATATTTGTATAAACTTACTGCAATGGCAGGGATAAATAAAATCAGCATCGGCTTTATATGGGGTTTTATCATGCTGAAATCGGTTTTGGAAAATTTCACATATTTGTGCAGCGGCAGCCATAGTGTAGCTTGGCTGATGAAATGCCCCACTGATAAAATCACACAGTATTTCCACAAATCATGGCTGTCTTTTACGAACAGGAATACACTGGCAACTGTTGCAAGACGGATAATGACATTTCTTGTAACAGTCAGTTTAAATTTTTCAATTCCAAAATAAAACCAACTAATATCTAATAAGCCGCTTAAAACATACATAATTTGAATGACTGCATAAAGTCTATCTTTTTTTAATGTGAATATGTATCCAATATAGACTAGTAAACAAATTATGGAAATCACTGCATGCAATGTAAACAAGCTAGAAAAAGCTTCGTTTAAGCTTGTCTGGTTATCCCTGTTCTGTGCAATCGTTCGATTTCCATAATTTTTCAGACCTAACATCGAAAAAAGTACAAAATAATAAGCAACTGAATAAGAAAAAGAATAGATGCCAAGACCTTCCGCCCCAATCACTCGTGCAATATAAGGCGAAGTAATAAACGGAAGTATGATAATTAAGATTTCATATATCATTTGATATGAAAAATTTTTTTTCACGGATGCCATTTTTATTAGTTTCTTTCCTTTCTCTTAATGTAAATTTAAAGAATATTTTTGCTGTAATATCTCTGTTACATTTTTTTTTCTTTTTTCTGTCAGAAGCAAATACCAGAAATACGCAGTCACCATCAAGCTTAGTGTAAAATTCTGGAATACACACAATGCAAATATACCAAGATAAATAATCGATATGAATTTAATTTTTTTGTGCAGCAGGAATTCTTTTAAAAAATAGCCGATAATTGGAAAATAGTATAGTCCCCAAAGAAAAATGCCGCCATCTGCCAGAAGCGATGTGACAGAATTACTAGAGCCACTGCTATAAGAACCCAGACCATGACCAATTAGGGGACTTTCTAAAAACGCCTGTACTTCAATCAGCATATGCGATGAACGTACTGCTGCACTATGTGATTCAAGCTTTTCAAGCATAACTTCATTTAATAATGCAAAAATAATCGCAAAAGTAGTGATTGTCAGGAAGACTTTTAAAATACGCATAATAGAACTCGATGTCGGAGATATTGCCACAGCATAGACAATATATGCTCCAACAGCAAGAAATCCCATTTTAGATGCTGATGTAAAAATGGTGATAACTAAAATGGAATTGAAAATTTTTTGATGATATTTTGCAACAGTGATATTACACAGCAATGCAGTACACAATAAATATGCATAAGCCGGTGCTTCAGGAAAAAATGAAGTGTTTCTGCCCTCTTGTGATAAATACTGGATACCATGAAAATGTCCGATTGTTTGTGGTGGAAACAGCCATTTTGATAAATAATAGCCTGTGGGGTGAATCATTTTAAACTGTAGCCCATAAAATAATAAAATTGACATCACTCCAATTGCAGATACCAGAATCACAAAAGCAGTAGCCGCTTTTTGCAGTTCTTTTTCTGTCATGGAATTAAACATCAAAAAATAAAATGGTAAAATGATTAAAAAATTAATTATATAAATATCAGAAACATCCCATGTATATATAGAAAAAAATAAAATTATAAAGCAATAGTATAAACTCACAAAAATGATTGCAGCCTGACTACATTTTTGAGATTTCTTCAAAATTCCATAGATAGCATATAAAAGTATACTTATAATCGTTATAGTCATTGAAAGTCTGCGTCTTTCCAAATTGAATATTGTTGTACTGGAGATAATTATGCCACCTGCTAACAAAAAATGTATCAATACTGAAAAACAATCTGAAAATAATTTGCTTAGTTTAATTCGAATCACCTTCCTGTTACTTCTTGTTTCTGAAATACCAGAACAGAAGATGTTTTTTTCTTGTCCGTATCAGAAATTGTAAAATACGCTTTTTAAAAGGCATTTTTAATTTTGAACTGACTGCCTGTTCACATAAAGGCTGACTGCGCCATTGTTCAAAATGCTGGCAGAACTCTGTATAATTGTCATTAGAAGCAAACCATTTGACTACTTTTAACAGAAAGAGCATGATTTCCCGCATAAACATTTGCTGTAACTTTTCGGAATAAATTTCCGGATACTTCTCGAAAAAAGCGTTTCTGTGTGAAAGCACTCTATAATTTAATTCTGGTTGTAGTTTGAATGCACGGATATGTGTCAGACGATACATATATAACGGCTGGTCAAGATATATAATACAGCGTGCTGCATAAAATGCATACATAT
>AUXO017869738.1_pt1 | contig 11348 bp, 9 predicted proteins | sample 768731 | NCBI WGS metagenome assembly AUXO01 (sample SAMN02715735, study PRJNA202380) | gut metagenome | biome: sheep rumen | host: Ovis aries | place: New Zealand: Palmerston North | reverse complement strand
GAACATGATGCGGATATGAGTGTGGCCGCTGTGCCTTACAGTGTGCAGGTGCCGTATGGGATTTTTGACTTAGAAGGGCGTGATATTCATGGACTCTTAGAGAAACCCACCTATAACTATTATGCGAACGCGGGAGTTTATCTCATTAAGAAATCTGCACTGGATGAGATTCCCGATGATACATTCTTTAATGCTACAGACCTGATTGAAAAACTGATTGCAGAGGGGAAAAGAGTAATTCGCTTCCCGTTGAATGGTACGTGGATAGATATTGGTAATCCGCAGGAGTACCAGAAAGCTAAGGAGTTAGTGAAGCATATTTATTAGCAGTATAAATAATGAAACAGTACTTGACAAACCTGTTTGTAAATGGTTTTTTTGCATCATTTATTGTTCCAACTTTTATTAGAAACTACTTTTTGTTTCTTTACAGCCTGGGGGGGGCAGTTTTTCATAAACCAATTATTGTAGGCAATAGGACATGGATAGGTGCAAATGTTATACTATTACCAGGGGCTATTGTTGGTGATGGTTGTGTGATTGCTGCTGGTAGCGTTGTAAAAGGAATTCTTGAAAAAGATTATTTATATGCTGGGAATCCAGCTATTCCAATAAAGAAATTGGATTGACATATGAGTAAATCTATAATGAAAAAACTTCGTAAGTTAAAAAATAAACTTATTGTTGTTTCTGGGGTATCATTTCCAAATGATTTAGATTCTTTCATAAAAGAAATAGATGATTTGGAGATAGAAACTATAGATGATATAGAGAGGTCATTTTTGGCTTATAAATTACAAAAAAAATATACTCAATATTCGTCTCTAAGAAAAATTGCCATAGCTATCTTTAGTTTTCTTTCTTTGTTTGTTTTAATGCTTATGCTTTTTTTTAAAAAAGTTAGTAAGATTAAAGATACGAACACCGTATATTATAGAGTATCACATAATGAAGGAATACTACCTCAGTTCTACAAAAACATGCCAGATTTAGAGACTGTGGAATTTGGCAGTGAAATGAGTTGGGATAAAGAAGTGAGAAAAGTTTTGTATGAGATAACTAAACGATATGGTTTATATCCTTATTTTCTGCTAAATGTTTTATTCTCTCTTGCAAATTATAATTCTTTAATAAGAAGATATCATCCTAAAGAAATTGTGACCTCTTATGAATCGTCTATATCATGTGCCATATTAACGTATTATTGTCACCTTCACGGGGTAAAACATGTTAATATCATGCATGGAGAGAAATTGCTCACCCAGAATAATTTGTTGGGTCATTTTGATGTGATGTATATGTGGGATAACTACTATGTAGACCTGTTTAAAAGGTTAAAATATAAAACGTCCGAATACAAGATACATAACCCCTGGCGCGAAATAGAACTACCGGAGCCAACAGAAAAACATGACATAACATTTTATCTTAACTTTATAAACGAAGAGGAATGTCAAATCTTAATTTCTGTTATAGAGAAATTATCAGAAAAAGGATTTGATGCTATTGTAAGAATGCATCCATCACAACTTGGAACAGGGATTGCAGATACTCTAAAAAGAAGTGTAAAAGTTGAAAACAATTCGGATGTCTCGATTTTTCAGTCAATAGCAAATACAGAACGATGTGTATCTCAGTTTTCTACAGTTTTATTTCAAGCATATAGTCTTGGAAAAGCAATAGTAATAGATGATGTTACAAATCCTACTATATATGAGAAGATCTGTAAGATGGATTATATTATGCTTGGTAAAAAGAATATGAAACTATCAGAATTGTTGAATATATTATGAAAGTATTAATAGTATCAGGTTGTGTCTATGCGGAAAATTGCGGTCGGAAGTATTTTTCGGGCTTGGATTATGTTGTAAGCGAAATAGCTCAAAAGGTTAGTGCAGAAATTGAAGCTAATATTTATACAATAACTCCGTATCCTAATAAATGTTTTGTGAATAAAATCCCCATAAGAAGTTATACTTATAGAAAACTGTTGAAATACTTGTCGTTTGGTGATGTAAAAATCTTTTATAGATTGATAAAAAAAAGTCAATTATCATTAAAACTGGCAGCTAAATACATTCGGTCATATTTGGTCTCTAAAGATGTGGCAATTTTATGTCAGAATGAGAAATTTGATTTAATTCATATTAATGGTGCAGATTTGTCTTGTCTAATGATTTCGTTGGCTGCATCAGAATCTAATATTCCTGTTTTATTTTCCCTGCACGGACTTATTTCATATGGAACACCCAATATGACAAAAGCCGACAAAGAGGCAGAAAAAACTATACTGAGACTTTCTGGGAATTATGATTTCCTAATGACTTGTGTGAGTTCAGGTATAAAAAATACCGTAATGGCAGATATGAATATAGCCCATCAAAATATAATGGTTATAAATAATGCTGTTCATTTTGAAGAAGAAACAGATGCTGATTATTGGTACAAAAAGTATCCCAAGATTAAAGGGAAAAATGTTGTTGTATGTGTTGGCTCTATAGGTAAAAGGAAAAACCAGGAACAAATCCTTAGGGCTTTCAAGATGCTTCCTAATGATATTAAAAGTACAACTATAATATTTCTTGCTGGGCATGATACAACTAATGGTGAAATAGATAAAATCATAGAAGAAAATGATTTGAATAATTATGTGATAAAATGCGGGTTTCTTTCAAAGAAAGAGGTAAGTGGGCTTTTTAAGATAGCAAGTGCAAATGTACTGTTAAGTTACTCTGAGGGTTTCGGGCTTTCATTTATTGAAGCGGCATATTTTGGTGTTCCTTCACTAACATTTGAAGATTTGGATGCAGCAAAGGATATATATACCAAAGAATCAATGATACTTTTACCTGACAGGGAAGATAGGACTGTGGCAAATGGACTTATTGAGATATTAAAGAGGCAATGGGATAAAAGCACTATTAAGAGGAGTGCCAACAGATTCACTAATGATATATATTTAGGGTATTGTGAAGCTTATAATAGGATAAATAGTAATAATTCTAATAAAATCATGCTTTCTCAATTAAAGAGAGAAATAGGGATCTAAAATGAGTGAGACTGCAGTAAAAAGAAGGAGTGAAAAATATAAGATAGGATTTCTAGAGATATTCATTCCTTTCTATTCTATTATAATGTATTACACTTTTCCGTTTGGTGGAAGTGTAGGTCAATTCATGTTTTTAACTTATTTTATCCTGACGTTTCCGAGGCATTTGATGAAAAACAAGCCTCATATTCCCAAAGGTTTATTAGTTTTTGTAATATTATTATTACCGCTTCAAGCTTTGGCATTTGGTCTTTATGGAGGATTTGATGTGCAGCGGTTAATTAATCTGATAATGATATTTTTTTATACGGCATTTCTTGGCTTTTATGATATTAATCTCAAGGGCCTAATAAAAATATATAAGATAGTTGCCGTATTGGCTTCAATAGCCATTATATATCACTTTATACTTATAAATGTATTTGGACGGCAGGTAGAGTCAATTTTGTTGTTGCCAGTAGAAAGGCCGGAAGGATGGTATCAAGAAGGTATAAGACCTATGGGGTTATTTCCAGAGCCTCAGGTCTATGCGACTTTTATTTTACCACTCTTAGTGATGACAGTTCAAAACAAAGAACGACTCATGTCATTATTTCTCACTTTTTGTATTGCTCTCTCAACATCATCACTTGGCATATTCTGTGCTCTAGGAATTTGGATGTATTTTACAGTTTCAGCAAAAATGAATAAGTTGTTGATAGTTGCATCTCTTGTTCTTTTTGGAATTGTAGTTTATATTGCTTCAACTCTTTCGATATTTGAATATGCAGTAGAAAAGATTGCTACAACAGATTTTGAAGAAAACTCAAGATTAACTAGAGGATTTTATATTTATTCTCTACTTCCTCCGATACACCAAATTATAGGAATTGGTGTGAATAATGTGGAATATGCATTGGAGTCAGGTAAATTGTTCGTAGATGATAATCTTACCGTTCTGATGAAAAATCCAGCATATATGACCACAACTGCAGAACTTTTAGTAAAGTATGGTTTAATATTAACCCTCGTATATTTCGGTATGCTATGGAATTTCTTTAAGAATTCTAAATGTAAAATTCTAGTGCTTCTACTTTTCTTCCTTTCTTTTGGTCAGACCATTTTGTTTTCTGGCGTATGGCTGGTGTTTATGATATTCATTCAAGCTACATTAAAAAAAGATAATAATTGTTTTTGGACAGGTTTTGGAGATCGAAAAGCCAGGTTGATTAGTTGATGATATGTCTGATATGAAGATCTATAATGGATAAGGGATTTTATCGTAAAACCATTATCTTGATGATAGTGGTTATATTATGCCAATCAATAAACCTTTTGCGAGATATTCTAATGTCTCGTCATTTTGGTACATCATCGCTTAATGATATTTATCTAGTATCACAAACTGTTGTTTCTGTTATTTGTGCTATGGTGAACTCACCGATGGCAACCGCATACTTACCTGTTACTACTAAATATTTTACGAGTTGTACAAAGGAAGTACGGAACACATTTGTCAGCAAGGTTTATACTGATGTGCTGATTTTGGCTTTGCTGTTGTGTTTTATAGAATTAATATTTGTAGATGGTATAGCTTTAATATCTGCCCCAGGATTTGATGAGGAATCGATGGGGCTTTTGAAGAAACTAATACTCATCCAAATACCAATAACTTTTATAAATATCATTAAAGGTGTAAACCGGGGCAATTTCCAAATACTCCAACGCTTTAATATAAGCGAGATTACAATGATTTTTCCCTATTTATGTCTTTGTGTTTATTTGGTATTACCTATACGTTATGATATACTCACAATTGGTGTTATATTAAGTTTGACAACAATCTTATCTATTGTTCCTGAATTTGTAGTTTTATATAGAGAAGGCTTTAGATATGAGTTTACTTGGGGAGTAAATGCTGATATAAGAACAATGGTTGTGTTAATGTTATCTGCAGCGGTAACAACAGGTATCAGAGAGGTTAATGTTATGTTTGATAAAACAATTGGTTCTCTTCTACCAGAAGGAAGCATAACTATGCTTTCCTATGCTAGCAAACTGACCGTAGTTGTTGTCGGCTTAATAAGTACATCTGTTAGCCTTGTCGGTTTTTCAAATGCAGCAAGGTATGCAAATACGGACAATAGAGAAAAAGTTCTGGAAGGAATAAGTGAGTCATCTAATCTTATCAATTTTTTGATTATACCAGTTTCTGTATTCTTGATGTTTTTTTCGTATGATATAATTAAATTATTATATTATGGAGGAAATTTTAGTATCGAGAGCGTTGCTGAGACATCTACCCTTATGAAACTTTATGCGATTGGGCTCATAGGATATGGGTTCCAAGACGTTTTTACAAGAAATCTACACGCCTTTAAGGTTGTGAAATATACAATGAGGGCATCTTTGATAATGGTGGTACTTAACATTGTTTTTAATTTGATACTTTATAGAATTATAGGAGCTTACGGCGTTGCTATAGCTACATCTATATCGCTTCTTATTGTTATTCCTTTCTTAGGGAAGAATGTTAAAAATGTTATCGGATGTTTTGATAGTAAAGGTATTATCAAACAGATGTCTTATTTCTATTTTGTTTCGTTAATTATAGGGGCACTATTATTCTTTATTAATAATATGTTTGAGTTAAAAGATACCCTTAGTCTCCTAATAAATGCTGTGATTTATTTTGGATTATATTTCTCTTGGTTCATAATAACCAAACACAAAATAATCATACAATTTATAAAAAAGGATTAGATGCAAATACAGCATACAATAAGGTTACTGATCATGGATAGTTTTTTTTATTAATCAATTCTGAAAATTTATATATATGTGTGCAATAATGGGAGTCCTGGACAAGGATAAGCAGATTGACTCAAAGATATTGGAAGAGATGCAGAAGATACTCTATCATAGAGGACCTGATGATAGTGGCATTGAAAAGTTTGAACTAAATGGGAATGCTGACAATAGTTTGAAAGTAGGCATTGCCTTTGATAGATTAAGTATTAGAGATCTGTCTGCAAATGGACATCAACCTATGTTTAGTGGTTCGGGTGATGTGCTAATTGCATTTAATGGTGAAATATATAACTCAGAGGAACTACGTCCTGAACTTATTTCTAAAGGGTACAAATTTAATGGTCATTCTGATACGGAAGTTATTCTCTGTTTATATCAAGAGTACGGATTGGAAGAGACGCTAAAGAAATTAGATGGGATGTTTGCCATATGTCTTTATGACAAAAAAAAGGAGACAGTATATTTAATACGTGATAGAATAGGTGAAAAACCTTTGTATTATTATCAAAAAGGGAATCTTTTCTTATTTGCCTCTGAGTATAAGGCGTTTTATTGTCACCCTGAGTTTAAAGCGTGTCTGAATGAAGATAATTTAGATGAGTATTTTTTGTTTAGGTATATTTCAGACAATTATACGCTATTAAAAGGAGTGAAAAACATGACGCCAGGTCATTACTTGGAAATCAAGTCTGACGGTATCAAAGAGTTTGAATATTGGTCTATACCTAACAGCGATGAAAACAGCATGTCTTTTGAAGAAAATAAAATACGCCTATCAAAATTGATAGAAATAAGCGTAAAAAGAAGATTAATTAGTGACGTGCCTGTAGGAATACAATTATCTGGTGGGGTTGATTCTTCCTATTTAGCTTATGTGGTTCGTAATCACTTTAGCGAGCCGCTGCATACATTCGGGATTATTTTTGATAACAATTTCTATACTGAAGAAAAATATATAGATGAAGTTAATGACAAACTAGAAACCATCGGTCACAAGTATATGTTTGGGCCAGAAGAGTTTCTAGATTCTTGGGAGAAAGGGACCTGGTTTTTTGAAGCTCCAATGAATCATGAAGGTACCCTTGCACTATATCTTCTTAATCATCGTGCTAAAGAGCATGTCACAGTAATGCTTTGCGGGGATGGGCCAGATGAACTATTGGGAGGTTATGGACGTTTTGTGCTAACTGAAGCCGAATTAAGACATCCAATTATTAATGGTTTTTTGAGGCGATTATTCTCATACCTACGAGGGAAGCCTTACAGAAAAAGTATTGTTGATTCGTATGTCTCACAAATCCAAATGATTTCAGATGAAAGCTTCAGAAAGATTCGTCCAAAAGGTAATAAGGATTCAATAAAACAAGTTTATAAGAAACGTCGCGCATTGTTTGACAATTGTGTGGGCAAAGGAATTCATAAATTTTTGAATTATGAAACTACAACTTGGATGCAGGATATCTTAATGAGGTCTGATAAAATATCAATGGCGTCATCTATGGAACTTCGAGTCCCTTATCTAATGCCGGAACTTATAGAATTTTCAACTACCATACCATCCAAATATTTAGTAAGTTATTCTTTTACAGACGCTATGCACCATACAAAGAAAATATTAAAGAGCATTAGCACAGATATTTTTGGAGAAAAATTCACATACCGAAGGAAAAAGGGACTAGGCTGCCCTTTGTGGGATTACTTTACGCATCCAAATGTGAAGATGTATTTAGAAGAAAAAATACTGCCAGGTATAGAGAAACGTGGAGTAGTTGAATACGAATATATAAAAAAATTATGGGATAGTAGAGAGAAATATGCGGCCAATACAAATATTGGAAAATCACGAGATATACAGCAAGTATTATGGACGGTATTCTCTTTTGAAATATGGGCGCAGATGTATATAGACAGTAGCCCTATGGAAATGAAAATCTCATAATAGGATAATATATAACATTTAGGAACATATAATGGATTACAAAAAGATAATAAGAAATCGTTCAACACGATTTGCTATTCTTCATTTATTAAGATGGGTACCAGATTCTATGATGCTTAGAGTGCAGTATAAGATGAAAACAGGACGCTGGCCAAATTTAAAGCATCCTACTCGATATACGGAGAAACTCCAACTATATAAGATGAGATATCGAAATCCAATAATGGCGCAGTGTGTTGATAAGTATGACGTAAGAGAGTATGTTAAAAATAAGAATTTAGGACGAATTCTTACTCAACTATATGGCGTTTATGAAACCCCCAAAGAAATTGATTTCGATAAGTTACCTGATGAATTCGTAATTAAAACGACATCAGGTGGAGGGGGTATTAATGTAATTGTGGTTAAAAACAAAAAAAATGTCAATTTTAATGCAATTCTTCATGACATAGGTTCTTGGCTAAACTATTCCTCAATGCAGGTTAACGCTGGACGAGAATGGGCATATAGCGGTATAAAAAACACAAGAATTATTATTGAAGAATTATTGAAAGACACTTCAAAATACGGCTTATGCGATTACAAGTTCTTTTGTTTCAATGGAGAACCCAAATTTTTATATGTAGTAACGGATCGTAAACCTGGCGAATATGCTTTTTTGGGGGTTTATGATATTAATTTCAATAAACTACCAGTGTATCGCTGTGATGAAAGAAGGGCTGAGTATACAGTAACTAAACCAAAGAATTATGATGAAATGATAGAGGTGGCAAGAAAGCTATCAGCTGATTTCCCTCATGTTCGGGTTGACTTATATAATGTTGATGGAAAAATATATTTTGGTGAATTGACATTCTATGACGGAAGTGGCTATTTTCATTATGATCCCGATACTTTCGATATACAAGTAGGCTCCTATTTTACTACATATTAATTATGAATAATAAACTGATAGCCCTTCTAACCAATAATGATGATGATGTTTACTGCTTTCGTAAAGAACTCATCGAAGCCTTGATACAGGAGGGGTGTGAAATGCTCATTTCGTGTCCCGATGGCCCTAAGTTCGAGTTGATGAAGGGAATACCATATATCTATGATAATCCCGATATTGACAGAAGAGGTACGAATCCACTGAAGGATTTTGGCTTGATGATGCATTATCGTAAACTCTTTAAGCGATATAGGCCGTCCGTTGTATTAACATATACAGCGAAACCCAATGTTTACGCGAGTATAGCAGCGCATCAACTTGGTATTCCTGTTATTAATAATCTGACAGGGCTAGGAAGTGTAGTAAACGAGAGCGGAATAAAGAAAAGCTTTATTATGTGGCTTTTTAAACAGGCTTATAAGAAATCTGCCTGTATGATGTTCCAGAACGAGACAAATATGAACTTGGCTATCGAACAAGGTATGGTTAAAGGTAAATATCGGTTAATACCAGGTTCTGGTGTGGACACAAATAGATACCCGTTGCAGCCTTATCCTGATGGTGGTGATGGAAAAACTGGTGCACCCGTGGTCTTCAATTATATAGGACGAATCCTTCATGACAAAGGGGTAGATGACTATATAGAAGCAGCAAAGCGCATTAAAGCAGAATATCCTCAGACTGAGTTCAATATGCTTGGTTTTATTGAGCCAACGGAGATTCATTACGAGCAGGAATTAAAAGAACTGGGTGATCAAGGTGTTGTGATATACCGTGGAAGTCAGAAGGATATTAAGCCTTTTATAATTCGAGCTCATGCAACAATACATCCTTCAACATATGGTGAGGGTATGAGTAATGTTCTGCAGGAAAGTGCTTCTTCTGGTCGTTTCCTGATAACAACGAATAACCCTGGTTGTCAAGAAACTGTAGAAGATGAAAAGACTGGCTATATATACAAAGGAGGAGACGTTGATGCATTAGTAAATACAATAAAAAGATTTTTGGCAATTCCGAATAGTCAAAGAAAACTAGCTGGAGAATTGGGTAGAAAACGTATGGAAAGCCTGTTTTCAAGACAGATTGTGATTGATGCCTATAAAGAAGAAATTTCTAGATTGTTGTAATAAAGCAAGATAAAGATGAATATGAAGCTAAGGAATATTCCTTTCTCTCCGCCGGATATGACGGAGGCAGAGGTAAAAGAAGTACGTGAAGCCATTCTTTCGGGTTGGATTACTACTGGCCCAAGAACCAAAAAGTTGGAGCAGGAGATTTCTGAGTTTGTGCATACGGACAAAACTGTGTGCTTAAATTCTGCTACTGCAGCTATGGAAATGGTTCTTCATCTGCTTGATTTGAAGCCAGATGATGAGGTAATTGTGCCTGCATATACCTATACGGCTACGGCTTCAGTGACACAACATGCGGGATGTAAACTGGTGATGGTTGATTCCCAAAAATATAGTGTTGAGATGGATTATGATCGGTTGGAGAAGGCCATTACCGAAAAGACTAAAGTGATAGCTCCAGTGGATATTGCGGGAATTGTGGCCAACTACGATAAGGTATTTGAGATTGTGGAGCGCAAGAAAGGGCTGTTTAAGGCAAACAATGCTTTGCAGGCAAATATTGGTAGGATTGTGGTGTCTGCTGACTGTGCGCATAGCTTTGGCGCTTCGCAAAAGGGCAAGATGGCGGGTGAAATTGCGGACTTCTCATCGTTCAGTTTCCATGCAGTGAAGAACTTCACTACTGCAGAAGGAGGCGCTATGACATGGCATCTGCCGTTTGGTAATGAGGCTGTTCCTGCGGATGCAGACTATATGCCCACCGTGCCTAAGAAGGAAGGGGAGACATGGAATGAGATGCTTTACCGTTTGAGTCAGCTCTTCTCTCTGCATGGCCAGAACAAGGATGCCCTTGCTAAGACAAAACTTGGTGCATGGGAGTATGACATCATTGGCCCTTGGTATAAGTGCAATATGACAGATATTATGGCCGCTCTGGGTTTGGTACAGATGGAACGTTATCCAAAACTGCTTGAAAGAAGACATGAGATTGTAGCCAAATACAATGCAGCACTGAAAGACTGCAATGTGGCGGTCCTGAACCATAAGGATGCAAACCATTGCAGCTCTCATCACTTGTACTTGGTTCGTTTGCTGGGTAAGACTCGAGAGGAAACGAATAAGGTGATTGAACAAATGGCTGAAAGGGGTATTGCGACTAACGTACATTACAAACCTCTTCCCATGATGACCGCATATAAGGCACTTGGTTTTGACATCAAGAACTATCCTAATGCTTTCCATCTGTTTGAGAATGAAGTAACCTTACCTCTTCATACTTGTCTTACGGATGAAGACGTAGAGTACGTGATTAGCAATTTTGTAGATATTATCAAGAATTCGTGAAAAGGATTTTCGACGTTATAGCGAGCGGACTTGGACTCATTGTGCTGAGTCCGCTCTTTTGGATTTTAGCCATTTGGATTAAATGTGATTCAAAAGGGCCTGTGTTCTATCGGCAGAAGCGTGTCGGGAAGAATAATAGGGATTTCCGTATTTTTAAGTTCCGCTCTATGAGGGTGGGGGCTGACAAGGGTAGTCTGGTGACTATCGGAGGCCACGACC
>AUXO011224994.1_pt1 | contig 11350 bp, 9 predicted proteins | sample 768731 | NCBI WGS metagenome assembly AUXO01 (sample SAMN02715735, study PRJNA202380) | gut metagenome | biome: sheep rumen | host: Ovis aries | place: New Zealand: Palmerston North | reverse complement strand
AGTACTTGAACATTTCCTGCCAACCAATGGCACACTAATCCACGAGAGTTTGCTTTTAGGAAATGCTTGTCATTGCCATAGAATGCTTGGAATTCATCAGCATAATGGATATTACCTCGTAAACCATATTCAGCAACCATTCTCAGATGCGATGCATCACACCATTGTGACAAGAACAGCAGTCCTTTGTCTTTCAGAAAGGCGAAAGACGGGTCTGACAACCATTTTTTTGATGCTTCGCCAATCAGTCCAATCAAAGCCTCTATAGGTTGTTGACGAATCCAACCAATTTGTTGATTCAATCCATTGATTATGCTTTGCAATTGTTCCTCACCTGTTTCACCCTCAATATTTCCATTGAAATAATGAACTTCCAATTCATTCGCATCCTGATTCTTTTCTGCCTTCTTTTGTTGGAAAGTTAATTTGGCAGAAAGAATATCACCACATCCTCTTACTTCTGCTTTTTTCAAACGACCTACCACACGAAATCGTTGTCCACTTCTTCCGCAAGGGCATGGTCCAGGTTCTATCACACCTATGTCGTCTGTCAATACCACATTACCTGGATATGAGTGAGGCACGGGAGTGATGAATTCCAGCATGCCTTCTTTTCCAGCAGGCAGAATCTCTCTTGTTACTACATCTCTTACCCGAACTTTCACATACGATGATTCGTGTTTGCATCCACATTCACAATCAGGATAGTTCAACCCCATCTGCTCTGTGAATCCATAAATGTCAATAACATCGGTAGTTTTAATGCCAAAGCTCTCCGACAATTGTTGGTTAAATAATTCCTTGCTGATTTTCTGACTTTCCAACTTCTTCCATCCACCAATATGAATAATCTTCGAACCCTTTGGCAATTGAAGTTTGACCCCTTGTTCTTGAATCTCTTTCAAGACGTTTTGGAAGAGAATATAAGTGAAGCCAAACACCACGACAGGTTGTTCAGCTGGAATATCCGCTATGAACTCCTTGATACCTTCAACATCGAAATACGATATGCCCTGCTCGTTAGCCTTTAAGAAATACCCCACTTTATTTGCAAATTTCAGATAACCAGTCACTGCTGCAAATCTGGCACCTAATAATTTCTTATATGAGGACCTTGGGTCAATATCCATAATAAGAAATGGAATTCTCTTCTTGCCAATGAATTCACTGATTACCTTCACCATAGCCTTAGATTGGCGTTTGGAGGTGATTTTGTCAACCACGATGGTACTTGGAACTCCCGAAGTAGCAGATGACTGTAGAGCAAGCGTTAGTTCCTCCTTAGGTACGGAATTAAGTTGAAACCCCAATTCCTTGAACACACTTACTGCTACAGGTGGAATATCTGCCACATCTTTTATTTCAAGATGTGGGTCAAAACCTTTTCTATCGCAAAATTTGCGATACATTTCATTATGATTATAATGGAAAATGAGTTCTTCCTGAAGAGCTTTCATGAATAGTTCTTCATGTTTCGTACTTCCATTGTATGCTTCATCAGCTAATAATTCGTCTGTCAAGAATGTCTGTTCTTCCATATTGATTTTCAGATAATTATTTGTTCTTTAAAGCAAGTCGTTGTATTTTTCCATTGTGTGTTTTAGGAATCTCGTCGATTCGTTCAATCTGCACAGGTAGCTTATAAACCTCCAACATAGGAGACAATTTTGAAATAATCTCTTTGTCAGTTAAATTGTTGTCATGACATACAATAAACGCTTTAACTACCTCACCCAAAACCCCGTCAGGATCGGGAATGCCCACACAAGCACTTTCATCTATTTCTGGGAGGCTATTAAGAATCTCCTCTACTTCCATTGGACTAACCTTCTTTCCTCCTACATTAATCATCTCTTTGATGCGACTCTTCAGGTAAAGATATCCGTCAATATTCATTGTTCCTGCATCTCCTGTTCTGAAATAACCTTCATAAAAGTCTTTGGTAAAGCGTTCAGGCGATTCATTCCAGTAGTTGCAGCATACATGGTCTCCTTTCACACAGACCTCACCTTCTTGGTCAATACCAAGTCGGTTTCCATTGGCATCAAATATACCAATCTCAACTCCTGGTGAAGCTTGTCCTGCCGTCATAAGATTATCTTTCTCATGATGGAACTCCATAAAAGCACTACGAGATGCCTCTGTCAGTCCGTAATGCATACAAATGCGAGTATTGGGTAGCAGTTCCATGAGATTTTGTTTGTCTTCTATCGGCATAAAGGATGAACCTATTTCGATATATTTCAGTTGGTCTGCAAATTTTGCGATATATTCCCCACTGAATTTCTTGATAAATCTCCAACTGGCTGGCACCATTCCAAAACCTGTTACCTGATACTCTTTCATTTCCTTGAAGAACCGTTTCATGTTTGCAAACGAACCAAGCATAACAAGTGATCCACCTTTACTCAAAACACAACGTACCCTGCCAAGTCCAAACGAGTGGCTAACAGGCAGTGCCAAGAGTTCAACGTCTTCAGATGTGTTCCCTATGAAAGTATTAATCTGCCACGCTGCTGTTGCAAGGTTTTTATATGACAGGGCAACACCTTTAGGTGCCCCTGTCGTTCCTGTGGTAAAAAGGATATCTGCTATTTCATTTTCATTGGGGGCATAGAATGGCACTTTTTCACCTTCAAAAGCAACTACTTCTTCAAAACCGATAGTCTCATCAGTCACTTTATGTAGTTGACCGAACACACATTTGGGCTTTGTGGATTCCTTAATATAGTCGAACCTCATCTGATTGGTATCTGGGTCTATTGGCACCGTGATGCCTCCAACGATATGTACACCGAAATAAACATATACAAATTCTAGACTCCCTGCAGCAGCCAGTATCACACGGTCGCCTTTCTGAATGTTATATTCTGTCTGCAACTTTAGTGCTGTAATCAGACAGTAATCCCAAAGCCGACCATATGTCACCTTTGTATCACCTCCGATGAGTGCTACTTTCGATGGTGATTCAAGTGCATTTGCTTGTAACAGTTCTTCTATTGTTTTCATTTATACTAGTAGTCTGTAAAGTCTAAAAGTAGACAATCGTATTTCTATCATGTACTTGAAATTCAGAAGAATAGCAATATGATTCAGTAAAGATTTTGGGTTTACAAACCACAAGCTTTCTTCTGAACAGTGTTAATTGTTTTTTCAACTTGTTGAAAAATATACCTCCGTTGTTACGTCGTTCTCCATTTTAGTTGAGGATATAGGTTTAGAGGTAAATATCGTATTGAAAAATTGTAATATTATATCACACTTCAGACATTCTGAAGTTTATTATTTCTTGAATATCTTACTATAAATCTCGTTATATATAAAAGACCTGAAATGAATAAAAGTCCCCCATAAATGATAACTGTTCATTGTAAAATGTTTCCATAGATTATTCCATCCTATTAGGCTTTTAATTGATGAAGGGAGATTTTCAATTTCCACTATCATTTCGTTCCAAAAATCTTTTTCACGATATTTCATAGCATTATATAAACTGGTACAGTAGAGTTCTCCCATCATTAATTCTATTTCTTTCCCGTAGTCATTATTTTTAGTATTTAAAAATGTTTCAATAATTCTATGAGATTCGATATTTTGTCTCCACAAACCAATATTATGTCTCAAATTATTCATATATGAATTTTCATTCATGCAATTATAATTGTAAACTATCGTATTCACCTTATCCACTTTATTTGCATAATACACTAAACGTGGCATTACCTGAAAATCTTCACCTTGGTTTATTCCTTCCTTGCAGTAGATTTCATTGTCTTTGTATAAAGAGAGCCTTATCAAACGTCTCCATATAGTATGATTCAAAGGACTACTAAACTTCAAAATTTCCGTCATCATTTCCTTCTTATTATGATAGTTAGGCTCTTTTATTATACTTGTTTTTCCCTCTAAAATTTGCAGGGCATCTCCTGATACGATATCAGCATCAGTCTTTATCTGCTTTTCCACAAGTATAGATATAGCATCTTTCACCAACCAATCGTCACTGTCCACATGACTAACAAATAATCCTCTCGCTATTTCAATTGCTGTATTGCGAGCAGCAGAGAGACCTCGGTTCTTTTTATGTTTAACGATTTTACAGTTAGCTCTTCGCTCTGGGTATTGAAATAACACATTTTTCAAAATATCTATGCTACCATCAGGAGAACAATCATCTACAAAAATATACTCAATATTATTATAAGACTGTTCCATCAAACTTCTGACACACTTTTCTATGTGCTTCTCAACTTTATATATCGGAACCAATATACTAACAAGATATTCCATATCAGTAAATAAATTCAACGTTATCATCGTCTTTCAACCATGTGTTATATAAAGCTGAATTCTTTCCATAGGAATTATCAAAGAAAATAACTTTCTTATTCAGCAATGCTGCCAAAATCGCCACATGAAGCCGGGTGGTATATATAACATCATAACTATTGACAAAATTAATTCCATTACGTAAATAAAAAGGAAGTATAAATTTCATCCATACACGATTTTCAATACCAAAAAGCAGTTTGGGACATCCTATTTTATTAATTTTCCTATTAAAAGCCAAATAATAACGATGTAGCCCTGACAACTTTTCCATTGTTGGCCAATCCCGTTCTTCTGCATCCCTTGGTACAATGTCATACTTAGAGTTGGCCACAAATTCCTTGTCCTTTCTTTTTAGAAAGAGTATTCTTCCATTATTCACTTTATTAATCAAGTGCTTCTTCTCTGTATAGAAGGCCATATCTGGAACCAATAGAATAGTATTCTTCTTGAAATGCTCTGCTAGAAAAACATATGAAACCTCATCTCTAGCACATATTGTCACATGAGAACATGACGAAAATAGTTCCACATCTTCCTTTAGATTCTTTTCCTCTTTATAACAAACACTTTGTGGCAATATAATGAAATGATTACGTGGATACATCCTCATTATTCTGTTCCTAAAATCTGTATAGAACTCTTTCCACAAATCACCGAAATTACCACCACCATTAAAAATAATCAACGTTTCTGGAGATATTTTCCTATTGTCAAATGTACCTGGTGAGGAAAAATACAAGCATTTGTGTCCAGTTTTTCTCAAAAACGCTAGAGAACCCATCGCTATTAATGTGTCGCCCACATTAGGATGAAATGGCAAATCTAAGAAAACATAGTCTCGATCAATTAATGGTGTTAATTTGTCTTCGATGTGTTTTCGTAGTTCGTCTAATTTATATTGTGTCATTCTTGTGATTATTTATGGATTTTTAATTTACTAACAAGAACATGTTTTAGACTCCTCATCGTTTCTCTACAAAACATTTCGCAATCTATAGTTTTTTTCTTCCCCCATGAATACTCTTCGTTGGCTTCTTTTAGTTTTCTCTGCATGAACGATTTCATTTCTGGTTGTAACCATTCGCTACCATCTTCACATACACGATTTCTTAATGTATCGTAAGTTGGTGCCTGATGTTCTGGAATACTTCCGAACGATAAGTAAGCATGTGCATTCCAACAGTGTGGTAATAAACAATGATGACCTATTGCTTTGAATTTTATGGGTTCTGCTACATTGTCAAAGATATTCTGACGATACAAAGAACAAATACATTGACTCATTATTCCAGAACCCAAGTCAAGGCTAAAAGTCCAATCACCTGCATAGCAAAATTCTCTTCTTTTCTGGTTAAATACTGATATCTTATAGTCAAATAGGGGGGAGTTGTTCAAAGACCATGTTTTCTTGTAGCTATTTCTTGACAGGTTAGTAAGTATTGCAACCTCCTTCATATTACGCTCATCTCTGGCTACTGTAATATGTGGTTTAGCACCAGTCTTTTGTAATGCCAATTCATTCATTTCTTCAATATATGGAATTAATTCATCTGATGGCGTAACCTCGACGGTGAATGATGCACCAGCATTTCTCATTTTATTAATATTCATGAAGAATCTGTCGAGTAAACCACGCTCTTTTAATTGGAGATAATGATATGAGAACTTAAAGAACAATCTCCCCATTAATTCTGCTGGGAATTTTGATATTTCATCAAAAGCTCTGTTGACAGTAGCGTTAGTCACAACCATCACATAGTGACCTTCTTCCAATAGTGCCTTGATATAGTTTGGCACCTCAGGTGGCAAAAGAGTTTCTCCTCCACCACAAAAATTAAACATGCAAATTCCTCCTAGCCGTTCTATTGACAGAGCTTTGCTCACATGCTCTGGGCTGTATTTAAAAGTCGGAAGTTTATTATCAAAAAGTCTGTTGTGCGTAATATAACAATAATGACATCTTAATGTACATGTTGTTACAGGAATATGCACATCAATAAAACGTTTCATTTTTTCCATCTTATTCACAAGGATATTTATTTTTTATTTTCTTTAATACTCAGTTGAAAATATATTTAATTTTCTGATAAATCAATGAGTTATACTAATTAAACACAAGGAATAATAAATGGTGAGATGCATGGTGTTTAGCAATAAAATAATTATAAATCTCTGCTAAGAAGGAAAATATCAAAAATACTCGATAAACATACGAGAATATGTGAGGTGGTCAAAGTGAAATCAGCAGAAATTTATGAAAAAATTTTGAGAGCGTCATCGTCAAGATACTACTTTTATACATAGTTGTACCAGGAATGATTAACTTCACACAGGGGACAGCTATGGCAAAAAAAGTTAATAGTGTTATCGCCCAAATTTAGGATGCAGACGTTCGAGGAATAACAAATAGTTCCGCTTCAACATCTATATAAAAAAGCTAAAAAAAGAGAGATGTATTCTATCTTTGATAGACAAATCTCTGTCAAATGCTTGGTATAGAAAACTATCGATTCTTTTAATCCAATGGAGAATTTCTTCTTTGAATTTTTAGTCAAGCTTGCTAATCTGACAATATCTAATATACTTGATAAATTTATGGGTGAAGAATATATAATGGTTTACATTTCGGGATTGGAATAGTCATGTAAATAGTATGTGCAAAAAACGCTAAATCTTTAAAATGAATCTTGTAGTGTACATATACATACCCTATATCATCTCAAAAAGACAAAACTCATAGCGTATCGAGAAATGTAACTGTTTCACTATTATGTCCTTCAAGACACCTGTCTCCTCCTCTAACATCATTCATTAAAGTTTCATCTCTACCGCTTTCACAATGTCATTCACATCTTCCAGTTCCATCATTTCTTCGGGGTCGAAACTAATGTCAAATGCTTCTTCCACATTGGAGAGGATTGCCAAGTGACCCATAGAATCCCATGCAGGGAAATCACCTACACTGCTCTCAAGGGTTATTTCACTTTTGTCCACTTCGCATACTTCTGCAATAACTTCAAATACTTTTTCTTTAACGTCCATGATTTATAAATTTGATATAATTTGATTAATAATGAATTTATGTGTTAAACAGTTTTTTTCTAAAAGAAATTGATAAGTTCCAACATTTTGAGAAAAACAATCGTTTAGTCCCATTTTTATTAATTTAGGATGTACATTACGTTTTGACATTTCTGAAGCAATGGAGTCCCCTAAACCACCAACTATACTATGTTCTTCAAGCGAAACAATCAATTTTGCGTCCCAATTGATAGCATCCATATCAAACGGCTTAATTGTATGCATGTTTGTCACTTGTACAGAGATGTTATCCTTCGACAATTCATCAGCAGCTTTTACAGCTTCATTAACAAGGCTTCCTGTGGCTATGACTTGAACATCAGTTCCTTCTTTTATTTGAATGGCTTTTCCAATTTGATAATCGTAATCATCTGCATAAACTATTGGAGTAGCAGTTCCAATCCCTAATCTTATATAAATAGGACCATCAAAATTGATAGCCGCCTCTAAAGCCTTTGCTGCTTCCATTGCATCTGCAGGACATAGAATTGTCATTCCAGGTATAGTACGCATTAATGCAATATCTTCTATGGCATAATGTGTGTTACCCATTAATTGTAACGATAGTCCCGCTCCGATTCCTACCAAAATCTGTTTACTCTTCATGTATCCCAAATATTGGCGTACAGGTTCAAAAGCTCGCATCGTTATAAAACATGCCTGAGCTACATCGATTACTTTATAACCTTCATCTGCAAGACCTGCTCCTATGCCAATCATGTTTTGTTCAGCAATACCGATGTTGAAGAATCTATCAGGATAAGTATTTTTAAATTTGTCAAGTCCTGCTGGGGTTGACATATCAGAAGATAGGACTCTAATTTTATCATTTGTTTTGGCAAGTTCCATGAGGGCAACGCCAAAAGCGCTTCCACACATGCCAAACATTGAATACATCTTTGCGTTCATCTTACAATTGTTTTTCGTAATAGGACTTGATATCTTCTACTGCTTGAGCGTATTTTTTAGATGTTAAAGCTATTTGGTGGGATAACTTATTATTCATCAAAAACGATATACCATTAGCTTTAATCGTATTTGCAACAACAGCAATAGGTGAATCAGACCGTTGTTCAAAAGCATTGATAAGTTGATTTAAATTGTGTCCATCAACTGAAGTAACATCAAAACCAAATGCTTCCAACTTCTTTTCGATAGAAAGTTGATTCATTATTTCGTTTGTCGGACCATCTAACTGATAACAATTCTTATCGACAATCAGTGTTATATTGTTGAGATTGAAATTTGCAATGGACATAAGGGATTCCCACACTATACCTTCATCACATTCGCCATCACCTACAACAATAAAAATCCGATTATTCAGCCCCTTTTGTTTGCATGCAAGAGCAACTCCTGTAGCATAAGACAATCCTAATCCTAAACTTCCTCCCGAAAATTCAATGCCCTTTTCAAGGTTTCTATTCTCATGTCCATGAAGTTGAGTGCCATCTTGATCAAAAGTAGATAGTTCCTCTTCTGTAATATAACCATGTTGCCAAAGTGCAGTGTAATGTGCCAACACTCCATGTCCTTTGCTTAAGATGATTCTATCTCGATTATCATCAAATGAATCATTAATGTGTGCTACAGCATATAAAGCGACAAATAATTCCATGGCTGAAAATCCACCGCCTATGTGTGCTCCAAAACTCCCTGCTTTTACGGACATTTCCAGCGCTTTAAGTTTCATTTCTTTGCACTGTTTTTCCAATTGTTGAATATTATAATCCTCCATCGATTCTGATAATTTGACCTGTTATATAAGATGATTCATCGCTTGCAAGGAAAAGTGCTGCATTGGCTATTTCTTCTGGTTGGGCGATACGAGCTAAGGCTGAAGATTGAATCATATCATTATAAGATTTCTGCTCCATTTGGTGAGCCATGTTTGTTTCTACCAAATTTGGAGCTAATGCATTTACTCGAATATTGTATGGTCCCACTTCTTTAGCAAGTGATTTTGTAAGCATAGAAATGGCTGCTTTACTGGCTCCATACGCTGTGGCTCCACCTCTTGAATCTAATCCCAAAACACTAGACATGAAAATCACGCTGCCATGTTTTTGTCTCAACATTAATTTCACTATCTGCTGAGTAATCATCACTTGTGCGAAATAATTTACTTGAAATACATCCTTTACTGATTTAATGCTTGTCATCAGCATCAATCCACCAGCTGCAACTGCCGCGTTATTCACTAAAATGTCAACAGGTATTTTGAGGCTAACAATGGATTTTAATCCCGCTTTGATGCTTTCTTCATCCGATAAGTCTATTTTAATGGGATAAATCCTGACTTGATAGCATTCTTCTAACTTTTTGTATTCGTCAAGTAACTCTTCCGATATGTTTCGTGTGGAAGCAATGATATTTGCACCATTTTCTGCAAATTTTTCAAGAATAGCTTTACCTATACCGCGATTACAACCTGTAATGACAGCTGTTTTTCCTTCAAGTTTTCTCATGATTACATTTCGATGACTGGTAAAGTGATAATTCTATCAAGAAAGACGTGAGCGGAACCCCAAGATAAACCAGAACCGAAGCCACACATTACTACTTCATTTTCTTTTTCTTCAAGATTAATGCGAATTTGTGAAATCATAGTGATAGGAATCGTACAGGAACTGGTGTTACCATATATATGCATGCTATAAGGAACTTGTTCTGACGAAAGTTTCAATTTCTTTCTTATCTTCTCATCTATCATTTTATTGGCTTGGTGAATCAAAAGATAATTTATGCTTGGTAGGTCAATTTTGAAATTATCGCAGAGCTCTTGAATACATTTATAGGGTCGGGTAATAGCAAACGAGAAAACAGACATGCCATCCATGGCACACTGCATGCCATTACGGATAATTCCAGCCTCAAACTCTTTCATTTCCAAAGATTTGATTGTCGTGGGGTATCTCACTCCCACTTCTTTGCAGCATATAGCATCCCATCCACTACCATCAGAACCTAAATTAAATTGTAACGGATGCTGAGCAACTGGATTATATTCTAATAGAGTGGCAGAGCCAGCATCTCCATGAAGGGGCCAAACAGTTTTGTCTTGATTAGATTGATTTTTAGAAGTCATCTCTCCAACCAGCAACAAAGCACGCTTCAATTGTCCATTCTGCATTAAAGATGAAGCAACAGAAAGACCATACACATAACCAGAACAAGCAAATGGAAGGTCTATTGCCATACAAGTGGTGGAGAGCCCTAATTTATGTTGGAGAATGTTCGAGGTGTTAGGACAAATGTAAAAATCGCGTGAAGTGGAAACAAACATAATGAGGTCTATGCTATTTCTTTCCCATCCTGCCTTATCTAACAATTGGTTGGCAGCCTCTTCGCATAAGTCCGAAAGTGTCATGTCAGCAGGAGCTAAATGTGATTGAACCACACCTGTGACATTGGTGAAATTCTGTGCTTCGACTTCTGTGAAAAAAGGTAGCTCTTTTGCAATCTTTAATTGCTTTGGCACTGCACATGCCACTCCTTTTATTTCAACGTGATTGATTGATAAAAAAGCCATTTTCAATTAGTGATTTGCAGAAAAACCTCCATCTACAAGAATGGACTCACCCGTAATGAATGATGATGCATCGGAAAGAAGAAACGCAATGGTTCTTGCCACTTCTTCAGGCTTTCCATATCTTTTTAGGAGATATTTCTCAGCATCTTTTTCATAATCCTCTTTTGTAAATGTACTGCTATCTTGAGTCATCGGAGTGACAATCATTCCTGGACAAACGCTATTGCATCGTATCATACGACTTGCAAATTCTATTGCGCAAAATTTCATGAATGAATTAATAGCAGCCTTTGACATTCCGTAAATAGAATTGCCTGGACCAAAGCTTGTCGTTCCACCAATTGATGCTGTAAACACATAGGAAGCGGATGTATTCAACTTCTTTTTCTTAAACAACAATTTTGC
>AUXO017740647.1_pt1 | contig 11351 bp, 15 predicted proteins | sample 768731 | NCBI WGS metagenome assembly AUXO01 (sample SAMN02715735, study PRJNA202380) | gut metagenome | biome: sheep rumen | host: Ovis aries | place: New Zealand: Palmerston North | reverse complement strand
CGACATATTACATCAGCTAAGTCATATTCTCCAATGTCTCCATAGGACGAGATGTTGATACCAGTGAGAACAACTTCTTTTACGCCGTTTTTAGCATAATTTGCAACTTCATCATAGATTTCATCAATTGGTTTGTTTCTTATCCTTCCACGTAAGAATGGGATGATGCAATAAGAACAGAAGCTGTTACAGCCATCCTGTATCTTAATATATGCTCTTGTATGGGTTTCAGGCATATTAACCTTTAAATCTTCGAATTCAGAGTCTTTATTGATATCAATGATATTATCATTTGTTACTCTTTCAGAAAGAAATTCGGAAATGATTCGTACTACATCTTTCTTTCTATTATTACCCATTATGACGTGGCAGAGATTGTTTTCCAATAATTCACTGGAACATGCCTGTACATAACATCCTGTGGCGATAATAATGGCATCAGGACATTGTTTTCTCATTCGACTTAAGATTTGTCGGGATTTTCTGTCGGCCATATTTGTAACAGAACAGGTATTAACAATGCAGATGTCTGCATCATTTTCAGTGCCTTTAATGGCGCCTGCATCTATAAGTTTTTCTAACATGGCATCGGATTCATACTGGTTGACTTTACAGCCCAGAGTATAGATAAATATTTTTTTTCCTTCTAGTAGTTTCATATATTAAATACACCATTTCGTATAAGAATTGTTGACTTTTAAGTGTGCAACTTTTATTATTGTATCATACAGAAAATAAATATGTAAACTTAGGGAGGTACAAAAAGTATGACTACTGTTAAAGTATCATTAAATTCTATAGATAAGGTAAAAGCTTTTGTTAATGACATTAGTGGATTCGATGCAGAATTTGACCTTGTAGCTGGAAGATATGTTATAGATGCGAAGTCAATTATGGGAATCTTCAGTCTTGATATTTCTAAGCCAATCGATTTAAATATCTATGGAGATAAGAATATTGTAGAAATCTTAAATGTTCTTAAGCCTTATCTTGTAGAGGAATAAAATGAAGCGTCCTTGGGATCACTTTTGGGTGGTCCCATTTTTAAGTTAAAAATCCTTATTTAGGAAATGATTTATGAAAGATATAGACATAAGAGAAGTTCTATTCGATTATCTTGATGAAAAATATGGAAGGATCAGGATACTTGAAGAAAAGGTAATATATGGTTCGAGAGCGGATGCTATTGGCATAATAGAAGATAAGATCATTGGATTTGAGATAAAGTCTGATAATGATTCTTATACAAGACTTAAGACACAGATAAAAGATTATGAAAAATACTGCGATGAGTGTTATCTGGTAGTTGGAAAAAAACATGAAAAACATGCAAATGAACACGTTCCTTCATACTGGGGAATATTGGTTGCAGATGAAAATGAAATCATTCTTCAAAGAGAAGCTTCAGTTTGTCCTAAGGTTAAGATCAAATATCAGCTGGATATGTTGTGGAGAAGAGAGATTGATGCTATGGTGCTTTCTTTAGCATATCCTGCATATAAGTCCTATTCAAAAGCTAAAGTTGAAGAAAGAATCATAGAAAAAACTGACCCATTTGTTCTAAAACATCTGATAACAGAGATATTATTTGATAGGGATTATACTATATTTGATAAAGATGAATCAGATAAGAAATATAGAAAAACAAAGACGGGGATAACAGTTAAAAATAAGAAGAAAAGGAGGAAAGAGCCGAATTTAAGGGTTAGTAAAGTTATAAGAAAGAAAAAAAGAAAAGTGTCAAGAAAAAATACTTGACACCATGTCCTTGGTATAGTATATTAAACAAGGCTGTAAAGGAAGAATACTTTACAAGGATTTATGAAGGCGGTTTTATGGAAAAGATAGTACGCCAGTCTCTTTTGTATGATTTTTACGGAGAACTGCTTACAGAACATCAAAAGCAGGCATATGAAGACATAGTATTTAATGATATGTCTTATGCAGAAATTGCAAGAACAAGTAATATTTCAAGACAGGGCGCATATGATATGATCAAGAGGTGCGACAAACTCCTGGAAGGATATGAAGAGAAACTTCATCTTGTTAATAAATTTCTATCTGCAAAAGAAAAGATTACAGAAATTAAGAAGACTGCAGAACTTATGAAAGAAAATAATAAGGATGCTGGTCTTGATACTTTTATAGATGAGATTCTTACAAAATCGGAAGAGATTTTTGAAGAACTTTAATAATGCACATAGTGCTTAAAACGGAGGAAATTATGGCATTTGATAGTTTGAGTGATAAACTTCAGAATGTATTTAAGAAGCTCCGCAGCAAAGGTTCCCTGAAAGAAGAAGATGTTCAGGAAGCCATGAAAGAAGTTAAGCGTGCTTTACTTGAAGCCGATGTTAACTTTAAGGTCGTTAAACAATTTATCAATTCTGTCAGTGATAAGGCTGTAGGTGAGGAAGTACTTAAAGGTCTTAATCCTGGACAGATGGTAATCAAGATAGTAAAAGAAGAACTCGTATCCCTTATGGGTTCTGAAGTTACAGAGTTAAAACTTCTCCCATCAAATGAAATCACCATCATTATGATGTGTGGTCTTCAGGGTGCCGGTAAGACAACATCTGTTGCAAAGCTTGCCGGACAGCTTAAGAATAAGGGTAAGAAGTGCATGCTTGTAGCATGTGATATATATAGACCTGCTGCGATAGAACAGCTGAAGATCAATGGTGAAAAGGTTGGTGTTCCTGTATTTGAAATGGGAACAGATTATAAACCTGTAGAAATAGTTAAGGCTGCTTTAAAACATGCCGATAAGAATGGCATTAATGTTGTATTTATAGATACAGCTGGTCGTCTTCATGTTGACCAGGACATGATGGATGAATTAAAAGACATTAAGAGAGACATAGCTGTTACATATACACTCCTTACTGTTGATTCGATGACTGGTCAGGATGCCGTAAATGTTGCCAAGACTTTCAATGAAGAGATTGGTGTTGACGGTGTTGTTCTTACAAAGCTTGATGGTGACACCAGAGGTGGTGCTGCACTTTCAATAAAAGCCGTAACAGGCAAGCCAATAATGTATGCTGGTATGGGCGAGAAATTAACAGATCTTGAACCATTTTATCCAGACAGAATGGCAAGTAGAATTCTTGGTATGGGTGATGTTGAAAGCCTTATCGAGAAAGCAGAGGCTGCAATTGATAAAGAAAAAGCAGCTGAGATGGAAAAGAAGATCAGAAAGGCATCATTTGATTATAATGACTTCCTTGATCAGCTGGCTCAGATGGAAAAGATGGGCAGCATATCTGATATTATGAATATGCTTCCTGGTATGGGAAATAAGATGAAGGACGTTGAGATTGATGATAATGCAACTCTTCATCCAAAGGCTATAATCCTTTCCATGACACCAGAAGAAAGAGCTAACCCGGATCTTATCAATGTAAGTAGAAAACAGCGTATAGCTAAGGGTTGTGGACTTGATATGGCTGAGGTAAACAGATTCATCAAACAGTTTGAACAGACTAAGAAGATGATGAAGCAGTTCTCAGGAATGATGGGCAAAGGTAAAAAGAAAAGATTTAAAATGCCATTTGGCTTTTAGATAATACATTAAATTTTAGGAGGAAAAAAACATGGCAGTAAAGATCAGATTAAGAAGACTGGGATATAAGAAGCATCCTTTATATAGAGTGGTTGTTGCTGATTCTAAGTCACCAAGAGACGGAGCTGTTATCGCTCAGCTTGGAACATATGATCCTAACCAGGAGCCAGCTTTAGTTAAGGTTGACGCTGATGAGACAAAGAAATGGCTCTCAAACGGAGCTCAGCCAACTGAGACAGTTGCAAGACTTTTAAAGCAGGCAGGTATCGAGAAATAAGCTCCCAGGAGGTGACACGTAATGAAAGAATTAGTTGAAATCATTGCAAAATCTCTTGTGGACGAACCTGATCAGGTTGTAGTAACAGAAACAACCGATGAGAACACAATTACAATTGGACTTAACGTTGCAGCAGATGACATGGGAAAGGTTATCGGAAAGAGCGGTAGAATAGCTAAGGCTATCCGTACTGTTGTTAAGGCAGCTGCTTCGAAGGGTGACAAGAAGGTTATTGTGGATATCAAGTAATTATAAAAATATGGCCGTGTCATTTGGCACGGCTTTATTTTTTAGCAGTAGTTTAAAATTTGGAGAATAATATGATTCAGTATTTTCAGGTAGGTGTGATAACCCAGCCTCATGGTATCCACGGTGAGGTAAAAGTATTTCCTATTTCAGATGATATAAGAAGATTTGATGATCTTAAGGAATGCTATTTAAAGATAAAGAAAGATATGGTTCCTGTAACATGTACAGGGGTAAAATATTTTAAAAATCTTGTTATACTTCAGTTTAAAGAATTTGAGAGTATAGATGATGTAGAAAGACTGCGTCAGTGTCCGATATATGTTGACAGGGAACATGCTGTGCCTCTCTCTGAAGGAGAATATTACTTAGCAGATGTTTTAGGCATAGATGTTGTAACAGAAGATGGTATGAAAGTCGGAGTCCTTAAGGACTATTTTGAAACTGCGGCACAGACTGTATATCAGGTTATCACTGATGATGGAAAAGAAGTGCTTATACCGGCAATTGATGAATTCGTTAAAAAAGTTGACCTAGAAAATAATACTATGACAGTTCACCTTATTAAAGGAATGATATAGATAGGATAATATTATGAATTTTCATGTACTTACTCTTTTTCCGGAAATGATCGAGAATGCTTTAAATGAAAGTATTACCGGAAGAGCCATAAATAAAGGACTTATTAGTCTTAATACTGTAAATATAAGAGATTATGCTACAAATAAATATAAGCATGTTGATGATTATTGTTATGGCGGAGGAAGCGGCATGCTTATGCAGGCAGAACCTGTATGGCTTTGCTATAAAGATGTTGAAAAAAAGATAGGAAAAAGACCAAGAGTTTTATATATGTCACCTCAGGGAAGAACCTTTGATCAGAAGTTTGCAGAAGAACTTTCAAAAGAGGATGATGTAGTATTCCTTTGTGGCCATTATGAAGGAATAGATGAAAGAGCCCTGGAGCTTATACAGCCTGAAGAAGTTTCTCTTGGAGACTTTGTACTTACTGGCGGAGAACTTCCTGCAATCACAATGATAGACTGCATTTCAAGACTTGTACCAGGTGTGCTTGGAAAAGATGACAGTGCAGTGTATGAGACATTTTATGATGGCCTGGTGGAATATCCTCAATATACAAGACCGGAAGAATATATGGGACTTACGGTGCCTAAAGTTCTTCTTTCAGGAGATCATAAAAAGGTTGAAGAGTGGAGAAGGAATACTGCCATCGAGAGAACTAAGATAAAAAGACCTGACATGTACGAAAAGTATATGGAAGAACATAAAAATGATTTTGTTAAAAAGAAACAAAAAAGAGTTAACAAGTCTTCGGAAATTTGATATAATTTACAAGTCATTATATAAGTGAGGGAGATATGAAAAAATGAGAAAAAAAGTATTAACTCTTATTGTCGTTGGCGTATGTTCTTTGGGGCTTATTGGTTGTGGTAAGAGAAAGGATATAAATGTAGAACCATCTACTGCAACAACGGGCGTAAGTCAATCGGGAATTCAGTCGGAACTTGTGAAGTTTGTAAGTGAGGATCTTGCTCGTCTTAATGTAAAGAGACAACAGGCTGTTGAAATTTATAATGAGTATTTTGCATCAAATACCAAGGATGCAGATTCTACAGACTGGGTGAAGAAGCTTACAGATGAAGCTATACCCAAATATGATGAATATATAAGTGATCTCAAAGCATTAAAATATGACAGTAAAGAGGTTAATGATCTTAGAGACAAATATGTGCGCAGCGCTGAATTACAGCGTGATGCAATAAACCAGATAGTGAATTCTATAACAAATAATGATGATTCATATGTTGAAAAAGCTAAGAAAGATATCGAAGATTCTAAAGTGGCTTTGAAGGAATATGAAGATTCTCTTAAATTGTTATGTCAGCAGAACCAGATCACTATTAATGGTAGTTTTCAGATGGACAATTTCACAGCTTCTCCATCAGACGCAAAATAGTTAATTTTTAAGGACTGCTAATATAATTTGGCAGTCCTTTTTATATTTCACAGTTTTGTCAAATATACTTGTTATCATATAAAGGATTGTGGGGCTATTATGCTTAGAGAATTATTCTGGAGGTTATAATTATGGCAGATACAAAAATCTTGGTGGTTGATGATGAACCTAGAATGAGAAAACTCGTTAAAGATTTCCTGGCAAAGAAAAATTATATTGTAATTGAGGCAGGAGATGGTGAAGAAGCTTACGATAAATTCGTAGAGAACAAAGACATCTCTCTTATCATTATGGATGTAATGATGCCTAAGATGGATGGCTATGATACAAGTGAAGAGATAAGAAAAATCTCTAAAGTTCCTATCATAATGCTGACTGCTAAATCTGAGGAAAAGGATGAACTTCGTGGTTTTGATATTGGAGTTGATGAATATATAACAAAACCATTTTCACCAAAGATTCTGGTGGCCAGAGTTGAAGCAATTCTTCGCCGTTATCAGACCAGCGATGAAAACTCAATTATCGTAGCAGGAAATATCAAGCTTGATGCTACAGCACATAAGGTTACTGTAGATGGAAATCTTATAGATCTTTCATTTAAGGAATTTGAACTTCTTAATTATTTTATGGTTAATCAGGGGGTTGCCTTATCAAGAGAAAAGATTCTTAACAATGTCTGGAATTATGATTATTTCGGTGATGCCAGAACAATTGATACACATGTTAAAAAGCTTCGTGCCAAACTTGGAGAAAGCGGCAAATATATAAAAACTATATGGGCTCTTGGTTACAAGTTTGAAGTATAAATAAGGATTGATAAATGAATACCGTAACAAGAAATGAAATCAGCATAAAAAAGAAATACGGGTATAAGAATTCAGTTAGATTCAGAATCATTGGGATTACAGTATCAATAACAATTGCCATCGTTTGCGTTGCATGGATCATAAGCAGATTTATGATAGAAGATTTTTATCTTATCAATGCAAAGAAAACTTTGGTGGATACATTTTATTCCTGTAATGATTTCGTTAAATCTATTGAAAATGATGATAGTCTTGAAGTTAATGGTGTAGGCGATTTTTATGGTAATGTAAAGAATTCGGGTAATTCTCTTATAGTTATAATCAATACAGAGAATATGCAGATTTATTCTTCAGCATATATTAATAAAAAAATGTCTCTTTCAATTCAGAGTATCATAGGAAATAATGATTTTAATCAGATCAGCAGAACCCCTGAAAGATATATCATCAAATTATCATCCATATCAGATAATATTTTTGATTATAATGGTGATGGAATTAATGAAACAAGTCTTGGTTCTACACTTGATCTTTATGGAGTGCTTGATAATGGAAATATTGTCATATTAAGAAGAAACTTCGAAACATTAAATACAAGTATGCAGTTTGCAGCTAAGTTTTTTACTATAGCTACATTTGCGCTTATTCTTCTTGAGACATTTGCACTTTTAATCCTGACTCATAGATTTACAGCTCCTATAATAGAAATGAGCCAGATTGCGGACAGGATGACAAAACTTGATTTCGATGCGAAGGTTCAGGTTAAATCAGATGATGAGGTTGGGCGCCTTGGAACAAGTATGAATAAGCTTTCCACAGCCCTTGAAGAAAACATCTCAAAATTAAAATCCGCTAACCTTCAATTGCAGAATGATCTGGAAGAAAAAAATAAACTTGAGTCCATGCGTTCTGAATTTTTATCCCATGTTTCTCATGAATTAAAGACACCTATTGCTTTAATACAGGGATATGCAGAAGGTCTTAGTGACGGAGTGACAGATGATCCTGAATCAATGGAGTATTACATTGATGTAATTAAGGATGAAGCTGAAAAGATGAATACTCTTGTTATGAAGCTTTTAGATCTTAATGAATTAGAATACGGTAAGACACTTAGCATTGAGAGATTTAATATAACAGATCTTATAAATGATGTTGTTACAGCAAATAAACTTCCAATGCAGCAAAAAAATATCAGATTCTGTTTTGATAATCCGGAGCTGATACCTGTATGGGCTGATGAATTCATGATAGAAGAGGTATTTACCAATTATCTGAGTAATGCTATACACTACGCAAAAGAAGGCGGTACCATAAGAGTGTGGTATGAAAAGAAGGATGAATGTGTCAGAGTTAATGTCTTTAATGAAGGCGACAGAATCGCCGAGAAGGATATTAATAAGGTATTTATCAAGTTCTATAAAGCTGATGAAGCAAGAACAAGAAGTTATGGCGGTTCAGGTATAGGACTTTCAATTGTAGAAGCTATAATGAAATCTCATCAGCAGGACTACGGTGTATATAATGTAGATAATGGTGTTGTATTCTATTTTGAATTAAATACCAGAGGTGATAAAGTTGACAAATAACTCTTGATTTTTTAAAATTACAGAGTGTAAATAATCATATAAGGTGAGTATTTAGGAGGGTTTAAAATGAAAAAAGATGTATTCGTTGAGTTTTATGGCGAACAGGTAAGAGAAGCTGATCTTATTGCTGAAGCAAAGAAGATCTGGGAAGCTTCAGGAAACAAATTAGAAAAGCTTACATCAATAAAGCTTTTTCTTAAGCCAGAAGATGACAGAGTATATTATGTATTTAATGATAGTGAATCAGGTTCATTTCCTATCATAAATACACAGAATGATTTCTAAATGATTATTTAGGGGAGGAGTAAATCTCTTCCCCTTTTATTTTTTTATTTAATAATTTTTTTTGGTTTTACTTGATAACCTTAAAATTTTATGTAAAAATAAGAAACGTTATTATTGATATGGATAACTTAGAGAGGATGACCGTATGATAGCAATACTTGATTATGATGCTGGTAATATTAAAAGTGTTGAAAAAGCAATCGAATATCTTGGAGAAGAATGCATTGTTACTCGTGACAGGCATGAGATAATGAAGGCTGATAAAGCTATTCTTCCAGGAGTTGGAAGCTTTGGAGATGCTATGGATAAAATTAGAAAATATGGTTTAGAAGAAGTTATCCATGAATTCATTGAAACTAAGAAACCTTTCCTTGGAATATGTCTTGGACTTCAGGTATTATTTGAAGAAAGTGAAGAAACACCGGGAGTAAAAGGTCTTGGTATTTTAAAGGGTAAGATTCATCGCATTCCTGATTCAAAGGACACTCCTGTTCCACAGATAGGCTGGAATGATCTTTGCATCAAAGAAGGAGCTGCTCTTTTTAAAGGTTTAGAAAAAAATCCATATGTTTATTTCGTCCATTCTTATTATTTAAAGGCTGAAAATAGAGAAGATGTTGCAGCTACTACAAATTATTCTGTAGATATAGATGCATCAGTGGAAAGAGGAAATGTATATGCATGTCAGTTTCATCCGGAAAAAAGCTCGGATGTAGGATTAAAGATACTTAAGAATTTTATTGAATTGTAATTCGGGAGAGAGAAAATGCATACAAAGAGAATTATCCCATGTCTGGATGTTAAGGATGGAAGAGTTGTTAAAGGCGTTAATTTTGTTGATCTAATAGATGCAGGAGATCCGGTTTTATGCGGAAAGGCTTATGATCTTGCTGGAGCAGATGAACTTGTTTTTCTTGATATCACTGCATCTTCCGATAGAAGAAATATAGTTACTGATATGGTAAGACGTGTGGCTGAAACAGTATTTATCCCATTTACAGTTGGCGGAGGAATAAGAACTGTTGATGACTTTAAAGCAATACTTAGAGAAGGTGCGGATAAGGTTTCAATTAATTCTTCTGCTATTGATAATCCTGATCTTATTTCAGAGGCTGCTGATAAATTTGGAAGTCAGTGTGTTGTTGTTGCAATAGATGCCAGAAGATGTAAAGACAGAGATGGCTGGACTATTTATAAAAATGGTGGAAGACTGGATATGGGGATTGACGCAATAGAGTGGGCAGCAGAGTGTGAAAAACGCGGAGCTGGTGAAATCCTTCTTACCAGTATGGATTGTGATGGCACAAAGGCTGGATATGATATTGAACTTACAAATACAATTGCAGATTTGGTAAATATTCCTGTTATTGCATCAGGAGGAGCTGGAAATAAGGAACATTTTTATGATGCTCTTACAAAAGGACATGCAGATGCAGCACTGGCAGCTTCATTATTTCATTTTAAGGAGCTGGAGATAAAGGAATTAAAAGAATATCTTAGAGATAAAGGTGTATCAGTTAGATTATGATTAAATATGTTGAAAAAAAATTAAGTGTTGAGGAATATCTTTCTCTTAGAAATGCAGTAGGTTGGAAGCCTCTTACCAATAGACAGGCAGGTCTTGCGGTAACCAACAGTCTTTATATGGTGGGGGTCTATGATGATGAAAAACTCATTGGAATGGGACGTATCGTAGGAGATGGAGGAGTAATCTGCTACATTCAGGATCTTATCATTCTTCCTGAATATCGTAAAAGAGGAATTGGATCTGTTTTAATAAAATATTTAAAAGACTATGTAGAATCCCTTACCATGGAGGGAGAAGAGATGATGCTGGATCTGATGTGTGCTAAGGGAAGAGAGAATTTCTATATAGAAAACGGATTTATAGAAAGACCAAACGAAAAATTAGGACCGGGGATGATTTCATACATCAAAAAATAGATATAACGGACGCCATAATTAAATAGACGCGAATGAATCCCATCAGCGGGCTAAAACATGCCCTTTGATGGGATTCATTCGCGTCTTTATTTAAATCTTGGCTGGTTATGTATGCTCTGTAAAAATGAATTATGAAATCGAAATATAGGGATTTTATAAAACCGCAGTTATTTAATCTTCGATTGAAACCAGTTCTATTTTGAAGTTGAGGGCTTTGCCAGCGAGTTCATGGTTTGCATCGAAGGTGATCATTGTATCATCCTTTTCTGATACAACTACTGGGAAACGCTGTCCATAGCTGTTGGAAAGTACAATATGATCTCCAATACTCAGCTTTTCAGAACCAGGAATTTCTGATTGTTCTACCTTAAGGATAGCCTTAGGGTCTCTTTCTCCATAGGCTTCTTCAGGAAGAAGATGGATTTCTTTTGTTTCACCTACAGTCATTTCAACTACAGCCTTATCAAAACCTGCGATCATCATTCCTGTTCCGCATACGAACTGAAGTGGTTCATTTCTGTCATAAGATGAGTCGAACTTTGTTCCGTCATCGAGAGTGCCTGTATAATGAACGCTTACAACCTTACCAGCATTAGGACCTTCGAAGATTATAGGACGTGACTTTGGATCCATACAACCACCACAGCCACCGCCGCAGCCG
>AUXO014814366.1_pt1 | contig 11351 bp, 10 predicted proteins | sample 768731 | NCBI WGS metagenome assembly AUXO01 (sample SAMN02715735, study PRJNA202380) | gut metagenome | biome: sheep rumen | host: Ovis aries | place: New Zealand: Palmerston North | reverse complement strand
CACTATAGCATACATCCAGTGATAATCAGTCAGGATAAGACCAAACGAGATGGCTAACTGCAGCACAGCATAAAAAGTAGAAACAAACGTATGAGGAATCTTCAGCTCATTCGCCATCAGCTGATACGCATGTTTACGATGTGCCTGTCCCAGGTGTTCATGCAGCATGATACGATGACAGATTGTCATGCACCCATCTATACCATACACTGATAAGAACAACAGCCAAGTCACGTCACCAGTCTTCACAATCAATCTCCCGATACAGAACAACAGGATTAATGCTATGCCGATGCTTCCCACATCACCCGCAAAGCATTTTGCTTTTTTGCGGAAGTTAAAGAAGCAGAACACCAATAATGACAGTCCGATGACTACCAGCAGCGACTCATCCACAAAGGCCACTTGCCTGTTCTGCAACATCAGCGGAATCAAGACCGCCAGCGAGTATCCTCCCGTGATGCCGTTGATGCCATCCATGAAGTTATAGATGTTCGTTGCCCCCACAGCCACAATGAGAGCAATAACCCCATAAATTATCAACTCCCACCACTGACTCTCCACTATCCACTCTCCACTATCAACAACTTGATAAAGTATCAAGAACATTGCAACGAACTGAGCCACCAGTCTCACAGAGTCAGGCAGTGAGTGAATGTCATCCACGAACGACACCCCAGCAGCCAATGTCACGCCTGCCAGCATCCACGGATATGGAACTTTGAAAGCAGCGAGAGCCATGAGAACTTGCTCTCCTATGGCCGAGTCGTGACCAAAGTCGACGGAAGTCAAACCATACCAAATACTCCAAATCCACAGGGCTATCGTAAAAATAATTCCTCCACCCCGCAGCACAATCCGAGTATGCGAACTCCTTTCGTTAGGCTTGTCAATGATGTTAAAGCGGTCTGCCACTTTAAAGTACACCAGCTCTGCTGCCACCAGCAAGGCACCAATAATAATGATTGTCATCGAGTAATTCATAGTTAAAATCAGCTATCTTCTACTTCTCAAATGACTTGATAGTTTTCGTCAGTCCATCTTTTGCCCTCACTGGCAAGCTATCAATGCCCAATGCTTTCTTGATCTTAGCATTCGAGCTGACATAATTTTCTGTCAACTTCTGAAGACGCTCAGGGTTCAGAGGTAGATGCAGCTTACCTCCTATATTTGCCACCCCTTCCATTAAGCCACGAGGAATGCGCCAGATGTGCGCCTTCTTTCCCATCGCAGAGCAGATAATCTCAATGAGCTCGTTGGTTGAAACAGCCTCGTCATCATTAATGTTATAGATACCGCTCTCTATGTCCTTCGTTAACAGTCCCTCAATGATGTAACACAGATTATCAATCGACGTGAAAGTCCGTTTGTTCTCAAATGCACCAAGCGGCCAGGGAATACCCTTCTTCACCACGCCATACAGCAAATTCAGATTACCCTTGTTGCCAGGTCCATGAATCATACAAGGCCGTAAGATATAAGTTTCTTTGCCTTTGGCCAATCGTTCTTCCTCCTTCTGCCTGATATATTCCTCTGCCTTTATCTTACTTTCCCCATAGGGTCCTACAGGTGCGGGTGTCACGTTCTCGTCCACGAACTCCCCCTCTACCCTATCCGCGGCAGCTTTCACACTGCTGAAGAAGATAAACTTCTTGGCTGACGATTTCAGGAAGAAGTCATAAATTCTCTTCGTCAGATCCGTGTTCACTTTGAAATATACATCAGCAGCACTCTGATTCTTCGTATCATGAGCTTTGCCTGCAAGGTGAATGATGGCATCCACATTTGGAACCATATCCTTAACGTGGAGGTCATCCCATCTAAAAGTATATTTCACTCCCTCTTTATTTGGACATACAATATCCAGTCCATAAATCCTGTGTTCTTTAGAAAGCGCTTTCACAAGATTAGTGCCCACAAAACCATGAACTCCTGTTATCAGTATTTTCATTTCTTCTCTATAAGTTCATTATATATACTCAAATGCTTTTCAATCACCACGTCGAGCGAGAATTCTCGTTCAGCCTTATCTCTTGCAGCCTTACCCATTTCCTGGCGCAAATTAGCATCATCTATCAACAATGTTAGTTTGTCAATTAATGCATCCACATCCTTTGTCGGGATTAAGAAACCATTAATGCCGTCATCCACAGTATCCTTACATCCTATAGACATTGTTGTAATGATTGGACGCCCTATAGCTGTAGCCTCTATTAGCGACTTGGGCAACCCTTCCATATAATATGACGGGAATGCTACTATATGCGAAGATTGCAACAACTCTTTCACATCTGTGCGATACCCCAACCATTTAATATACATTCCATCACACACAGCATTCAGTTGTTCCTTGGTGATAGCACCAGGATGGTCATCAATTCCTCCTACCAACCAAAATTCAGCTTTATCCTCATACCTGCTGCGCAGTCTCTCAGCTGCTTCCGTCAACAAGAAGATTCCTTTCTCTTCTATCATCCTTGCCGTCAGAATCACCTTCACCTTATCAGATACTGGCTCTGGCGTATAGCAAAAATCTTTCAAGTTCACCCCCGACCCCTTGATGAATCGCGTCTGTTCCTTCCTAATAATTCCTTTCTTCAAATACATGGACTCGTCTTCATGGTTCTGGAATATCACCAAAAGATTCTGACCATGATGAGAATAGCGCAGCACCTTCGGCATCACCTTAGCCAATATGCTCTTATTATCTTCTGCAAAAAAACCTCCAAGTCCGCTCACGGCATTCACCACGCCATTTACTTTAGCAAACTTTGCCGCCAAGGTACCCCAAAGAATGGTCTTCATCCCTACATGGTGAACCACATCAGGCTTCTCACGCTTGTATAGCTTGTGCAGGAAGTGTAGCGTTCCCAACTCTTCCCTGATATTCATACCAGACCGTGACATTGGCAGATTAATGGCCTTCAGTCCAATCGCCTCAATATCCTTCAGCTTTCCTGTGTCAGCCGTTACAATGGTTACGTCCCATCCTGCCCGTTGTGCAGCCAAGGCAATATCCTTCCTGTGTGACAGGAAGAACCAGTCCACATTTACAATGATAAAAAGTTTCCTCATTATCTACTTAACCTTTTTCTTCATCCACCATGTCACCATATCGGGTACACGGCCAAGTATTTCTTGAGGGGCCAAGTCCACATACTTTGCGCTTTGACAAACCATCTGCCACCCCGTCTGCATGCTATGCACGAGTCCCAAATTCCTTGTCTTCTGCTTATTGTGGCCAAAGTTACCCATCGTCATGATGTCGGCCATGATCTTTATACTCCGCTTGCGGTCTTTGTCTGTTATGACCAACGGAAACTCATTCTCTGGTAGTCCAAGTTGTTCAACCAGAATTGCCCCTAAGACACGATAAGACCGTTCCAACTCCAATGTCTGCAGATGCCTCTTCAATTCCTCCCGGTCAATTTCATCTTTATATTGATGTAGCCACATCATCCAGTCGCATAGCTGTCTAAGTCCTACACCGCTATGGATTAAATGATGAAACAAATGGATAAAGATGTACAGAGCATTTACCGTTGCCGAAAAAGTGGGAATCTCTTTATCGCCAACCTTGACGGTCATGCCTTTATCCCTTTGCAGTACATCGTCAAAGTACTGCTGCCATTTCTCCCTTGAAAAGTTGTTCAGCGTCCAATGTAGCTCATATACAATACCGTTCATGTCAAACACCGAATGTTTCTCCGATGCATCGTAGTCCATCTTGATACCCTTCTGAAGCAGCAAATCTGTACACAGCTTATAATGGTCTGGCGTGAAATACAAGTCAATATCTCCCGATTGTCTTAACAGCGGTTCAGGATAGCTGTAGCCGACTATCTGCCCCTTCACTACCCGATAGTCAATGCCATTCTTTCTCATGAACCTGTCAAACCGAGCCAGTTCCTCGTTCATCTGCAGGTTTTGAACCTTTATCTGTTCCGTTGCGCCAATCCACTCAAACACCTGCTTCTGAGTCACCTTCCCCATCATCGCTCTCTCGGCACCATAGAACACTATTCCAAGAACTGCCTGTTCCTCTGCCGTTTGCATCACGACATTCCAGTCAGCATCATCATGTTCCACATCTGCACCCCACAATGCACATCTAAGATATGGAGTAATATCTACATATTTCATGAAGTAACACTGTCACAATAACAGCCATTATGCGGCATTTGCATAAAGGCAAAACAATAAAGGGTCACATTACTGTGACCTATTTTTAAAAGAATAAGGAAAAAACTATTTTACTATGATTGTATTCTGAATAAGCAGCCGGAACTTCGTCCTGCTATGGAACTCATTCATCTGCACTTTATGTGAGAAATGGTATGACGGATGTTTTCTGTTGGCTGCATACGCTTCACGATGTTGGAATGCCCTATAGTCATGGTTCTCACAAAACAATTTGATAGTAGATTCCAGTTGGTTGATATTGTGCTGTATCCAATCCCCCTGCTGAACTTTCAGTTCTGCAAAAGCCAACCACTCTTGTCCACGCCGTAACATTCCGTCACATAGGCTGTATGTCTCAGAAGGCACAGAATGAATGACAATGTTGTGGTCTAACGGTGTAAACTGCACCTCATGTTGCTCTTTGTTTTCCACTACTGCGTTCCAAGGTCTTATGGCCTCGTCCGTAGTTGTATATGCGATACCATCCTCGCCATTCTGTTGCACGCTGTCATTGATGCCAAAAACAGAACTGTTGCGTGGATGTTCCCGCTGATAGCATGGAGCAAAGAAATCAACTTTCAAGGCCATCCTCAATTTCTAACAATAGGTTAAACCTTTCGTTCGATTCCATTAGGGATGCATTCAGATAGTTGTCATCGCTGGGCAGGCCATCGTAAGTGGGCAGTTGCACTACACAACCGTCATCCTTAATCTCATAAACAGACAACTGCTCAGCTGACAAACAACTTGCAACGGGCAGCACTTTTCCTATCTTTTCATTGATATTCTTCCCATCGGCCTTTTTTATGACAGCCCCTGCTTTTACAACCAAGCTCAGTTCATCAATGATGTACGGGCTATGGGTTGTGATGATAAGTCCATTGAAGGCATTTTCATTGAACACGGTCAGGAGTCTGTGCAGAACATCTCTCTGCGAAAGTGGGAACAGGTTCTGTTCCGGCTCCTCCACAATGTTGAGGAAGCACTCGTTCTTATATCTCTTGTTAAGTCGTTCTATCAAGATGCGCCTTAAGGCCTCATTGAGGCTCTTGTCCTCAAGAATGCTGTTCACCTCACGTTGCAGCTTGTCCAGTTCCTCTGCACTCATCTCATGTGACTCACCCCTCTTGACCATTAGAGAGAGATAAGCCGAAACTACTACTAATGGAATAACAGACTGCAGTCCGCTTGCTGCCTCATGCAGCCTCAGTCTGTAGTCTTTACCATGCAGCCAGGTAATCTTATTGAGTTTGTCATAATGTACCGAGAAACCATCAATTGGAATCTTATAGTCACCCACATTCAGCGCCTTCTTGAACACCTGTTGCAGGGTCACCAAGGCCGGAGGCAGGTTGCGTATTTTTTCTGCCTGCTCCACGGCAACCATAAAGTTACGCTCGGCAGGTACATACATAATCTGAGGCATACGGTAAAGGTTGTCCTCTTTTTCTATAACCGTTATGGTATCATTCTTATACTCAATATCAGCCAATTCCCCCTGATAATGAATATATGTCTTGCCTTCTATGAAAAAGTTGGTCAGATAGTGGTAACCACAATAACGATTTCTAAAATTCTTTGCCGTTATATCTTTACGTGTGATCTCTTTCCTGGCCAGAGCCTTTTCTATCCATGAGCATGTGGAAATTAACTTGGCAATAGTACTCTTTCCGCTGCCCTGTTGTCCACAGAACACCATGACGGCCTTGATGTCAAGTTCGCCACTCTCCGTTATGGGGCCAAAATGCCGTATCCTTATATACTTTGCCATAGTCTGTCCTTCAATTTAATTTGCAAATATACGACATTTCCATAAATTTAGTACCGAAGTCCTCCCATATTTAACGTTTATTGGTTAAATCAGCAGAAACCACCAAACCTTTCAAAGCGCAGAGCCCTTATTGATGAGCACATCATAGAACGTGCCTTTTCTATATGCATCCTTTGGCACTCTATATGTCAATTTGTGAAAGGCGCAGTGTGCTTTCAGCTCTTCCATCCACACTTTATCGTAAGAATCTGCCAATCTTCTCTGCAGATAGTGAGGAACCCGGTTACTTTTCTTTGGCATCTTCGCTACCACTTCCGGGTGCCTTTCTGCCATCATGCAAAAGAAAAGGTGTATGAGAAAGTAATCCATTACACAATTCTTCTCTTTCCAGTATTCATAAAGCATATCACGGACTACCAGCAGAAAACTGTTATTAGCCGCAGAACTCATCATCCAGCTCGACATACCTATGAACTGCGTCGTGCCTTTCCGCGTCTGTTGAAACACAAATAAATCAGCGTCCAATATTTCATTAATCCCTTCACCGCCAGTACACAACACCGTCGCGTCAATCCAAGTCCCGCCATACTTACATAGCAGTTCCAACCGCAGCATATCAGTAAAGGCTGCATCTGGGATGATTCCCTTCTCATGTTTCTTTAACACATATTCTGGCAGGTCGGCATATTGTTTAATATTCTCATTCGACAGCACAACAATTTCCCTGTCCGTGATATATTTACATATTGACTCATAGCAAACCTTCACCAATTCTGGAGCATTCTCCATTCCCTGCATCCAACAAAGCCACACCCTTCGATGCTCTTCCCGTTTTAGGGTCTCATTACAATATTCATTTTCTTTCTGCAGTAACACTGGCATATACTCGCAGCGCAGCACCCTTTCCACCTTTTGCATCAGCTGATGGTATGCCTCCATGCGGCCAGTCTTTCCAAAGAAAAGCCTTATGCCCAGCCTAAGGCATGTTCCTAACAGCCTCATTTTGCGGTACTCAGCAACAAGTCGCCATCCACCAAACTGCCTAAAACGATGATAAAGTGCAAGCATTACCGTTCAATAACCTTATTATCCTTCATGATGCTCTGGCCTGTCACCTTCACATGAATAGGTTCTATAGCTTTACCCATGAGCTTCTTTGCACCATTCTTAGCCATCTCGATGATACTCCCATCAATACTCACTGTATTGTTTTGTACCACGGCCTTTGCTGTTTCCGTGACAGAGATGGCAGTTCTACCCTTATGGGCATAGAAGAAGCATTTTTCAATCTTCACCTCCTCACACCGCTTGATGCTTACAGGTCTTTTGACCAGGCTTGCCACCTGACAGTTTCGTATTGTTACTTGTCCTATCCAGGTAGTCTTGGCACCATCCTTGGGAAGTCCTCGAGTAACAAGGAATCCACCTTTACAATCCTTTACAGTTACCCTTTCTATCAGGATGTTATCCACCGAGTCGCGTCTGTTAGGCTCAATGTCTATGGCATACTCTGGTGCCGTACCACCAACATTGGTAATGGTGCAGTTCCTTACTGTCACCCCACTTGCCTTGGTAACTGATATCCCTTGTCTGCGGCCATGATCAAGCGTACATTTCTCTATCAGCACGCTCCTTGAGTTACCTCCGACATAGATACAATCACCCCAGCAGTCTTTGATGGTCAATCCTATTATCGTAGCATTGACTGCCCCTTTCAGGTTGATACCCATTCCCCACTCACCTTCTGTCCCTGTATGGCGATGTTTGTCACCTATTATCACACCCTTCCCCTCAATGTTGATATGCTCTCCTTTCGCCTGAATGATATTGTAACTCCCCAAGTCATTTGGGGACAAGCGTATTGTTCCGTTCACAATAAGGTCAGTATTACTGCATATCGGTATACAAGTTCTTGATTCCTTCTCTGCTCTGACCCTATAATCTCCCTTTTCTATTACAATCCTATTCTGTACCCCAGGATGAGCCAGAGCCACCACGTCACGTAGCGAGTTTTCGTAGCTAAGGTCGGCGAACAGCATGGTGCTTATCTCAGGCACATTCCAACTACCCTTAATGGTCACCCTGTCGAATGTCTTTCCCTTGCAGTCTATCCTTGTCATATTGCCTATCAACGTACCATTTCTGACAACCCCGTTTTTAAACAACAGCGTCATCCTTTTAGGCAGTTTACACACACCGCCTTTCAGGTCGACATCATCACTGATGACAATCCGCCCTTTCTCCACCTTTCCGAGGATGCCATATGATAGCGTATCCTTAACAGCTATAACAGTTTCCTCTTTCGCTTCAGCGTGGCTATATCCACAGATTAGTACGCAAAGGGCAAAGACTAATGCCCAAACAAAGGAAATTCCTTTCATCAACCTTGTCTATGTATCACCAAATGCTTCACATGCCTGACAGTGTTTTGCAACCCTAATCGCCATAGCAAGTAGCGTAATGTCTGCTTCAAGCGCACCTTCAAAGTATATGGAGCATACTTAGCAAAGAATTCTCCTGCAGTTAAACTGTTAGCATCCTTAAACAATTGTTCACGCTGTGGATGGGGCTTTATGGTGTTCGTACGCTCCACGCCCCTCGACTTTTCAATAGGATAAGCCTCCATCCTGACAGCATCTTTGATGCTTTCCAAAAATTGCTTTCCTCTCGGTGTCCAGACATGCAGTAGCGTAGCCCCTTTATTGTCGTCTAATGAAGCATTTCCCGTTTCCCAGATGTCACCAAGGGTGAAGTCACTGACACGATGAGTAGTCTGGTAAGGACACGTCATACACGAATGTCTCGAAATCTTTCCACTTAGGAACAAGCGCAGCCATTCATCGGACTCACTTCCTCTACGATACACGTCCTTAGCTGCCTTCCTGTTTTCGTGCGAAAGATAGTGCGCCATCGTGCAATAAAGGAACCCTCGTTTCTTATCCCTGAACACGACATCAGTCAAACTGCCTTCCTGAGATTGCTTGTAATCCACGTATTTCTGGAACACTAATGGCGACGGTACAGACTTACACACCACATCTACCGTAATCAGATGCTCATACTCCTTACCGAGATACTTTTGCAGCCCATTTATCTGACACGGTGTTCCGCTAAAGCATACCCACCTGCCAGCAGTAAGAAGGCGTTTTGCATGCTTATAAGTTTCTCTAATCTCACTCTGTACATATTTGGAGTTCCGAAATCTTACGAGATCTGCCTCTGTTTCTACGGAGTCATGAACCACTTTTAAATCTTCCGTCATGACTGCACCAAACACAACTCCGCCTCTCCTGACGATCTCCTCCGCAATAGCCGTGAAAGCCCCTCCTGATGTTGACTGGTACCTAATTGCAAAATCCTTGTGCTGCACCACATGTGCTTCCCGAATAGTGTCCACTCTATAAGCTGGCGCCAGTCCTGGACACACGCTCTCACAAGCTCTGCATTCCACGCATTTTTCCATATCAACAGCAGGATGCAAAAAGCCTTCGCGGTTAGCTTTCATCGTGATGGCCAGCTTAGGGCATTTGTTGGCACAAGCAGCGCAGCCGCAGCACTGTTCCCAATTGACAAGTGTAGGCATACGCTTACGAATTGAGTGCATTTACAAGATACTCCATCGACTCTTTCCTGCGCTGAGCCACCTTGCTCAGTACATCCTTGAAGTCTATCTCATCGGCTATACATTGCTTTACATCCTCTTGGCCTTCCAGCATCCTGCGTTCCAGCCCCGTGAACTTCAACAGCGTATACAGCCTGTCATTGGCCGAGAACTTGCTACCGTCCGGCCAGCGGCGGAAGGCAAAGAACTTCGTAGAGTTCAGTATGCTGAACACACAGCAGTGGAACGAGTCTGTGCATACATACTGCGCATTTCTTATCAGGTTGACGAACTCCGATGGCCCGACATTAAACGGCTTCTCATCTGCCACTTCCTCATCGTAGGAGATATAGGTGGCACCATGCAGCAGTCCTATAATCCTGCAACCAGTAGTTTCTCTCAGTCTCTTTACAAACTCTCGATGTTCAGGGTTATCGCCCATCAGGTACATCAGGATATAGCGTCCTTCTGCAAACGGTTTCTCATCTTGTATGTGTATCCACTCCTCTGCCGTCAGCATCATTGTGGGGTCACACACAACCTTCGCCTCTCGGCCGCTCTCCCGCTTCACGATCTCAGCTCCGCTGTCCTCGCGCACACTGATATGCTCAATACGCGACAGGAACCGCTTGGCATGACTATGCAGATTTGCAGGCAGCTCCGGCACTCCGAAACTGGTCGAGAAGGCAATTTTTTTCACCTCGTCAGGCACGAACTCCAGCGTGTAGTAACACCCCACAATGTTAGATGGCCGCCACAACTGGTCGCTACCCACTACCACGGCATCCATCTCCGATGCCTGCTTCCGCAGTCCGCTCCAGTTTTTTACCATTGGCAGCATTTTGTTCCACCGCTTGTTGAAGTCCTGGTACATCTGATGCCTCACCTTCATCTCCTGCGCAAACTGGTCCGTCGATGCCGACACATGCTTTCTGGAGCGACTCGTCAGGTTGGCAAAAAGATACTTAGCCTCCACAGGGTCAAACAGTCGCCCTGCATAGTAGAGCAATTTCTTGATGAAGATACTCCTGTGTACACCCTTTATCTCAAAGATACGGGCATCACATCCCAACTTTTCCAGCGTGTACTGCGTAGCATACGTCTGTAACGCGCTTCCAAAATTATCTTTATACGTTACAGCTGCAATCCCTATCTTCTTATTCATATTATTTCTGTAAGAGACTTTAACTTTATTCCTTTTTCAAGAAATCAATCCATTCCTTGTATATCCTATCTTTGTTGAGCTGCAGATAAAGATATGTTGCTCGCCTTCCTATTTGTTGTGCTGTTACTGGGGTATCAGCCAAGTAATTCATCTTCTCGACAAGGCCATTGATATCTTTTATCTTTACGAGCAGACCATTTTTGCCATCTTCTATAAGATCTATCGCTCCTGATACCTTAGTACAGATACAAGGCAGACCGAGACACATGGCTTCTATCATGGCGTTCGACATACCCTCACGGCTGGATACCAGACACATCATCTCAGCATCAAGTATGTCCTGATGTATAGTCTTGCTGGCCCCAGGTATCGACACCCTGTCGCCAATACCCAGCGAAACTGCTAACTGCCGCAGTTCATCCCCCTGGGGACCATTGCCATAGATGGTCAGCGTATAGTCAGGATGAGCCTTGCTAAAAATGGCAAACGCCTTAATCAGTACGTCATGATTCTTCTGAGGCATCAGTCGGGCCACCGTTACGATTCTTTTCCTCTTAGGAGTGGTAAGTGCCTCTTACCTTTGCACCAGATTATAGATAATGTTCTAAATGTCCGATGTTAAACATCGTATA
>AUXO015815477.1_pt1 | contig 11354 bp, 13 predicted proteins | sample 768731 | NCBI WGS metagenome assembly AUXO01 (sample SAMN02715735, study PRJNA202380) | gut metagenome | biome: sheep rumen | host: Ovis aries | place: New Zealand: Palmerston North | reverse complement strand
ACAGAATCTACAAGTACAGTATCTACTGCTGTAGAATCTGTGCTATCACAAGTTCCTGAACATTGACCACAGCTACAAAGAGCCATGCTGACCATCATTGCAAACATCATTCCAAAAATTGTCTTTTTCATAACGATTACTTGTTTTATTTATTATTATTTTTACAAAATTATAGATAGCTAAATTATATTTAACTTATCATATTATATAATATAGCTATCTATATAATAATAATTTAAAAATTTATTATTTTATTCTTTTAGATATATAAATATTATCTACCTCTTCCACTACCAGAACCTCTATTTCCACCAGTATATCCGCCACCTCTACTAGAACCACCTATAGTTGTAGGTCTACTAATAGTTCCACTACGTGTTGGTGTTGATGGTCTAGATATATTTGTATTAGGTCTTGTTGTAGGACGTTGTACAGGTGTTTGAGTATTTGGCCTCATTGTAGTGGGTCGTTGGTTTGGTTGTACTACATTAGGTCTTACATCAGGACGACTATTATTTGGACGAGTTGCAGGTCTACCAAAATTTGGACGTTGATTTGGCCGAGCAACAGATCTATCATATCTATTTCCTCGTCTTGTTGGTTGATTATAATACCAATTACGATGAGCTACATATCCTTGATGGAAACGATAATCATATCTATGAGGTCTAAAATATGGGCGTGCATGTGTATATGGGAAAGGCCTACGATATGCTCTAAAATACCAATAATTATTATAATAATATGGATAGTAATATATACCATCATATAAATAGTATAATATTGAACCACTATAATAATGAGGACGTCCATATCTAATAACAACATTCATATCCATACCAGTAATATCTACTTCATCAATAGATACTTCAGTATAAATATCATCTTGTGTAGTTGGATAGTTAGTTACTGAACATGCTTGTAACATAAATCCAAAAACTAATGCAATTAAAATTATACAAATCTTTTTCATAATTTTGCTTTTATATATTTTATTATTTATTCATCTTCACCTTGGTATTCTATAGGTGATGTAAAGTTATACCAATCACTATCAGATTTAGTAACAGATATTGATTTCCATAATTTAAGATTATTATCAGAAGATAATGCTCTTGCCATTGCTGGTGTATTTACCCATGTAACACCTTGCTGGTCTTGTTTTGAAATTGTCGTATCTTGCCAATATCCATTAAATGATGGTGTATTTGGTTTTGTTGCTCTCTTAGTATAAAGTTTTAAACTATTTTCATCAGTAGGATGTGCTAAATTATATAATTCATTAACTTTATCAATTAAATCCCGTAATGAATCAGACAAATCTATAGTAACTTCACCATTATTATAATAATTATCAGGTTCATATGGTCCATATCTACCATTTTCTGTTTGGACATATATAGTTTTAACAAATCCACTTAAATCGGGTTCTATAGAGCTTCCACCACCTTCAAGAGTTATATTTCCTGTTCCTACTAGAGATTCATTATTAATAGTTTTTAATGGAATATTTCCAAGTCCAACTATAGATGTGTCATTAATAGTTTTTAATTGAATATCAACTACCCTATTAGAATCTGGTTGTACTGCATCACCATTTATTTGAATTTCATTAATTACATTTCGTTCTCCACTATCAACAGATACTGTTATATTTCCGGTACCTAATATAGATTCATTATTAATAGTTTTAAATTTAGTTGGTATTTCTGGTGTATTTTCTAAATCTGTATATTTACCAGTTCTTGCAACTCTATGTAAATTATCAATTTTTGTATTAAGACTAGTAATATTAGCTGATAAAATAGTATCTTTATTAGTTAATGCCGTATTTATTTCAGTAACATGTGTAGATAAATTATTATGACTAGTATTTAACCTAGTAATCTTCCGATTAATTTCTGTTAAATCAATATTTTTTAAATCATCAATTTTATTAGTTTCATAATATACAGGTTTTACATTTCCTTTATTATCACTAATATGAACATTATAATGATCATCAGTTTCTCCATATAAAATACTATGTGTTGGCAAAGAAGTAGCTATTCCAGATAACTTTAGTGTAACAAGAGTATCTTTAATTTGACCACTTACAGAGCATTCTCCTTCTAATGATTCTTTACCAATAACATATTGATCAATATCTTTTCCTAAAAATGTATTTACTGACATATAGTTTATATATATACTTATTTTTAATATAGTTATTTATTAATTAAAAATAACAAAGGTAAGCCAATAAATTAGCTTACCTTAAAATTTTGGCATATTCATTGTAGGCATTTTTGGCATATTCATACCAGGCATATTATTTTTCATTGCATTCATCATTGAAGTTGGATTCATTGATTTTTGCATACCTGCGTATTGTTTTTCTTGTTCCTTCTGTTGTTTTTCTTGCTCTTTCTGTACAATATTAATTTGTTCACAAACAAATTCATAATCATAGAAAGGTAATCTATCAATTTCAGAAGGTTGAATATTCCATTCTTTACAAATAAATAGCTTATTTTTTACCAAATTTGCGGTGTTTATTCGGTACATTGAATAGATCACGGACGCTATTTGGAAATCGAATCTGTGCAGTGACCTCCTCACCACAAATAGGACATTTGGTTATAAGTTTATTTTGTGGAGTTACTTGAATATTCTTAAGTACATCATCCATAAAGGTAAACATTTCAAGGTCCCAAGATTTAAAGGTATTTTCTGCAGACTTAATTTGTTTCTTTGCAATATCTAAATCCTTTGAAACTTTTGGACATAACCAAGGTAAGAATCTTAAGAATGTTTGATCAGTTTTCTTGTTTGGATTATTTTGTACTCTATCGATATACCATGCTTTAATATTTGCATCATTAGACAATGTTGGTACATATAATTTAATAGGTTCTGCATCTACCTCAAATTCAGCAGGATCAATTTCCCAGCATCTCTTATTAATATCATAATATTGAATAACTTCTTCATCAGGATATTCATACATTAATGACGTAGATGTTAATTCAAATGATACTGGATTATCACATTCTGGACAATCTTCATCATATTTCAATTTACTTTCTCCATTAACAAAAGTATATTCACGAATAAGAAGTAAGAAATAGAAACGATCCCAAGAATTAATATTACCCCAAGGAATTTGACCTTGTGATGTTACAATACTAAGACATGATTTTAATACTTCATTAAGTACATCATCTAATGCTAATGGATTGCTTTCATCAACATTAGACCAATTACGAATAGCATCAACAGTTGCAGGACGAATACGGAATTGCCAATCTTCAGGATAGAAATATGCACGAAGACCCATAATCGTCTTATCAACAGGAATCCAGCCTTCACGTAATTCTGCATTCTTGAATATATTTTCTCCTGTCCGAGTAATATGCTGTTGTGAAATAAGTTCAAGGTCTTGTTGCTTTTCTTCATCACTAATTAAAGCTTCTCGATTTCCTGGAATTCTTGATAACTTCTGGCCAGCTAATGGATTAACATGTTCAACTGGTTCTGGTTGTTGGATAATTTCTTCTTGAACAGGTTCTTTATCAGGTAAATCTAATATTGCAGGACGTTGACTATTTTCTTTATTTTCTCTATCAATATCAGGTACTTGATTTTCTAAAACACTATTCAATAATTCATCATCTGTTACTTGTGTGTTCATAAAATTTTCCTTCTATATATTTTTTATTATATTTTATAAGTAAAAATAATTTGAATTTTTTAATTTATATGGATTTTTTTAAAAAATTTGTTCATATTTAGAGCATTTGATAATAACTTCTTTAGTTTCCTTTTTAATATTATATTTCATTTTATGAGATTCCAAATGTACTCTAATCTTATGTGAAAAGAAATCATCTGCCATTTCTGCATGATTGACAACAAATACAGATTTATCTTTAACAATAGTTTCATTTAAAAGATTAAGCATAATATTACGCATATCACCATCCATATTACTAAATAACTCATCTAAGAAAATAATGTTCATATCAATAGTAGATATAATATTTTGAAGTATACCAAAGATAATTGCTAAGTCTAATGTTTTTCGTTGACCTGTAGATAAATTATTATAATTAATTTCTTTATCCCATGAATCTACAAATATATGTGCTTTAAATTCTTGGTCATACTTAACGCTAAATGATTGGTCAAGTTTATTAATAAAGAATTGAATTGATTTATTAATATGTGGAATTAATGTTTCAAGTAGACTATACCTCAATGTTTTTGTAAATAATGTTGACATCTCATTCCATTCAGCAATTTCTAAATCACATTTATCTAATTTATCTTTAACTGTTTTTAACTTTAATTCATATTCAGCAATTAATTCTTCATAATTATCATTTATTAATTGAACAGAATCATTATAAGATTTTAATTCAGCATCTATTTTAGAAATTTCTTGACGCAATACAGTCATCTCATCATCATATTGTGTCATAATAGTAACATATTCTTTATACTTTGCTGATTTTTCTTCTTCTAGTTTATTTTTGATTCCTTCATTTTCTTTATAAATATTTGAATATTCATACATTTTATTTTTATACTCATCGATATGTGCTTGGTCTATTGTTTGACCACAAGTAGGACATATACCAGATTTAAATGTATTATAATGAGTCTTTGCTTGTTTACCTAATGTTATTGCTTCTGACATCTTTGCAATATACACTTGGATTTTAGATTCATATTCTTTATTTGTCTTATCTCTATCTTTTTTAGTTTCTTCTTTTTGCTTTTTTAATGCTAGCCCTTGATTAATTAGTTTTTGACGATTATTTTGTATTTCTTGTAAATTAACTGATTCTTGTAATTGTAATGTTTGTAATGATTGTTTCTTTTTTATATTTTCTATTTGACTTTGTGTTTCTTCGTAAATTGATTGTAATTTAATCTGTTCATTTAATTGATTTTTACGTTCAATAATTACTTGTTCATTATAATCACTAAATAATTTAAAACCAAATATTTCATCAAGGAATTGCTTTGTTTCTGCTGGATTCATATTAGCTAATGAATTAAATTGTGTAAATGAAATAATGCACATTTTAATTATCGCTAATTTAGGAATATCAAATAATTCTTCTTCTAATATTTCTTGTGTATCTCGTTTATTTGATGCTGCAAGAACTTTTCCATCTACTTCAATAATTAATGGCTCACGAAGATTACGAATGATATGTATATGTTTTCCTTTAGATGTTAAGTTTAATTCAATTTCACATGTATTACAATTCCATGAAACTATACTTGTATTTGTTTGTCCTTTAATAGTACCGAATAAACCCCAGATAATTGCTTCAGCTAATGAAGTTTTTCCACTACCAATAGGACCAGATAATTTAATTAATCCTTTACATTTATCAAAATCAAAATAATGTTCATTATATAAAGATTTGAAATTTGAAATTCGTATATTATGTATAATCATTATTGTTTAAGATTTGCTTTTATTTTTTCAAATTTATTATTTAAGTGTTTTGGAATATTATTATGAATATATGTATCAATATTAGTATTAAATGTAGCAACTGATAATGTAGTGTAATTATCTTCATCATCAATAACATGTAACCTAATATTTGAATTAATATATTTATTTTTTAACTCTTTAATTTGCTCCACATATTTAGCTTTATTAATATTATTTGATGAAATACATAATTGAACATATGAATTATCAAATATTTCTGGTTTCTCATCAAATATTTGCTCATTATATAATCTTTTAAACATTGGAGTAGTTACATTTTGAATTTTATCTATAATTTTATAATCTTCTAAAATATAAATATACTTATTCATATTAACATCATTAAATGTAAATGAACAAGCAGAACCAAGATTATATAAATTAGAAAACTCATCAATATATTCAAAATGTATATGGCCAGAATAAATTGGAACTCCTTGAAATGCAGCTATTCTTGCGCCAGGCCATATACTTAAATCTGTATGGCAAAATATTTCTTTGACATCGACTTTAAAATCATAATTATATAATATCTCATCAATATGGTCTGTATTTTCTGTATAATACCATGGAAGAAACAATGCTCCATCATCAGTTAATACAGGTTCTTGAGATACAATAATTAAATTAGGATGACATTGTAAAAACTCTTCGCCAAAAATCAATTCATAAACATTATAATATGAAAACTCTTCTAGTGGAGAATAATAATCATGGTTTCCTGCAACAATATAAAAATTAATATCTTTAAATTTATTTAAAATAGTCCTAAATAAATTCTTAATTTCAATTCCTATTTGTTGATTAATTGAATATCGAATATCACTTACATCACCTAATATAATACATCTATCGAATTGATTATTTTCTAACACTGGTATAATCTGGTCTTCAAATAATTTTAATTGTGATTCTAGCCAAGATATAGAATTATTTTTAATACCAAAATGTAAATCTCCTATAACTAATTCTTTCACTAAACTCAAAAATGCAATATATTTTATTTAAATATAGATTATTCATATTTAAATTTTTTAACTTTTAAAACTATTTTAATTAAAAAATATCAAGTATTTTTATGGAATTAATAGAACAATTATCTACATATAATGTAGAAATGCAGTTATATTATTTAGATATAAACTCATTTAAAGAAAAGCAAACTTATATGATTATTAATACTATTGGTGCTTGTCGTATAGGTAATTATATGTCTTTTAAATGTTATGCAAATTTAAAATTTGATGAAGAAGATACTAAGCATAAAAGCCCAATAATTACAGAATTATCAGGATTTACAAGAGGAAAAACTAATTGCTTAGTATATGATTTAAACTATAATACATATAATAATGGTCAGTATGATAAACTATTTATATTTATGACTACATCTAAGAAAGAATTATATTATAGTTACATTTTTTATAATACAAAAACAGGTAAATGTTTCCATAAGTTTTTAATACCTGACTTAATCGATGAATTAGTTATATCTATCAATAATTATCTTTATGACTTATTAAATACTGTATATATTAATTTTTATTTGAAGAAAAATAAAGACTTAGACTTATTTAAGAAGGGTTTAAAATCAAATGATAAACTATATGGTAATTTATTAGATTATAAAGAAATGCTGCAAGAATATCAAGATAGAATAAATATTGGTAAGTCTCCTCAAGTTTTTGCTGTCTAATAAATATTTTTATATATATACAATTATATTATATATGGCTGAAACTAAAAATTTAACAATAAAATTATCTAAAGAACAATTTATTGCAAATTGTGCTATGCGATTATATTCTCAAGGTGTAGAAATATCTAAGTATTCAGAAACACAATATGCACAAATATGTTATAATAGAGCAAAAATTTTAGCTGAAATTATTGATTACGATAGTATTAAAGAATCTTATATTACAAACTTTGATATTAATAAATTTAATTCATTATTAGAAAATATTGCTTCAAATAATATCAATACTAGAAATGAATTAGAAGATGAAATAAGTGAATTACGAGGTTTAATTAATAGTGTTGCTGGTGGAATTCCGTAAACAAGTTTCTCTTCCATATTGACACATAAAATATGAATCAACTAAATCATCAATTTTAGAGATAATAGAAAATTGAGAATATAAAATTAAAAATGCTTCTATTAAAATATCTTTAGTTGAATTTCCTTTTCCAGAAGCAAATTTTTTAATTTCTGAAGGTGGACATATCATTAATTTGATATGTTCATTTTTATTAATATGAGATATAATATTATAACGAATTAAATAATTAAGTCCAGATAAATCATATATAGATTTTGTTTTAGAAACTGAGCCATATGAAATACCTTCCATAACAATTATAATAGTATCTTCTTTAGTATGAGGATATTTATTAATAAGTTCTAAAATAGTATTAGAAATATTAATTAATGATAATGTTTTATAATACTCAGTTAAATGAGTATCTTTATATTGAGATGTATCAAATTTTTCATAAATAATATATTCAAAATTTTTAATACAAACTTTCTCTTCTTTTTTAGTTAGCTTATTTGGTTTGATAATATAAAATTTTTGATTAACTAATTTATCATTATTAAATTTTTGAATAGTAACACCAGTACTATTAATTGATGGGTCAATTCCTATAAAAATATTCATAGAATTTTATAAATATCTTTTAATTAAAATAGTATTTAGTTTCTATATTATTTTATATAAATATGTAATAAATAGTATGGAAAAAATAGATTTTAGTAATTTAGACATTGATAAATCATTACCATTAATTAGTATTTCAGCAGTATTAGATTCTCTTGAACATCCATTTGACCAGCAAGGTGTCGCACAGAAAACACATGACAAACATTTTAATAATCCTCAATCAGAATATTATCAAATGACTGTTGAGCAAATTATTGATAAATGGTCTAGTAAAGGTGCAGAATCTCGTCGTTATGGTTCAATGCTTGATGATTATATTGGGACCATTTTAACTGGTACAGAAAATGATATTAAACTATTTAAAATGGATAATGCTTATGACTATGATGAACGTATTCATGGCCTTTGCGATTCATTTGACCATTTTTATGAATTAATGATGTCAAGTGGAGATGTTGAATTTATAGATAGAGAAAAAACAGTTTATCTTAAAGTTCGAATTCCAAATCCATATACTGATAATTTTGCATTTGATGGAGAATATATAGATTATTATGTAAAAGGACGTTTTGATGCGTTGTTTTATAATAAAAGAACACATAAATGGATTCTTATTGATTGGAAAAGTTCAGGAAGTATTGATAAAGTTCCTTCAAAATATACAGATAATTTCTTAGGCCCAATGTTCAAATATCCTGAATTAAATTATTATCGTTATACTAATCAATTACATTTTTACAAGAAAGCATTACTTGAAAACTATTTACCAGAAGGTACTAAAGAAGAAGATATAGTTGTAATGATAGTTAATCTTCCTGGTAAGTTGATTAAAGAATCAGGTAAAGATTATATGACTCATCTTGCAGGAATGAAATACGATCCTACATTGATTGATAATATACTTAAATTTGGTATTACAAGGAATTTACTAACAGCTAAGAAGAAAACTGAAGAAACAAAGGAAGAAGTAATTATAGAACAATCTGATAATATTGAAAATATATTTTAAAAATTGATAAAAATAAAATAATTTTAAAACTATGACTTTACCGTTAATTGATAATGTATATGAGTATAATGGACGAAAAGAAATTGTATGGGGCCAAGATTTATTTATGAATGTATATTTACGTTCTATTCCTGAAAATGGAGAAAAAGAATCTAAATATACTGTAGTTAATTGGTGGAAATTTATGTTTTCTGCTAAAAAAATAAATATGATAATAAAGTAAAATGATAGATTGGAAAAAATATGTTGACCATATATATGTAATAACTTGTACAAAATATAAAGATAGATTACCTGAATTATATCAAGAATTAAATAGAGTTGATATTGATATTAATAGTGATTTAGTTACAAATATTCAAAATATTACTACTCCATTATATCAAATATTAAAACATCATTTTAAATCAGTTAATCCATATATGGGTGAATGTAATGGATTATTTATTTCTACTATTATGCACTATTATTGTATGAAAAATGCTTTAGAAAATGAATATTCTAAAATTCTAATATTAGAAGATGATGTAAGATTTTTAAAAAATAAAAACTTAATACAATATATATTAGATAATAGTATAACACTTTTTAACAATACAGATAAACAAATTTTATGTTGTAATGGAAGTGTAGAAACTGATGATTTTAATAATTGTGAAGATGCTGGACAAGTATATGATATTCCATATTCTTATATAAATCATCATAAAAATATTATTCGTTCATCTGCATGTAATATATATAATACAAAAGCTATGAAATATTTTTGTGATTTTATAGAATCATTTAAAATAGAACCTAGCGATGCATATGAATATATATATGATAATACAGTTAAAATATATGTAACTCCTAAACATATATGTATGCAACAAGGATGGATAACTGCTATGTATAATACTTGTAAAGACTATAACATGCTTTATCCATCTGAAGAAGAGTTACAGGAAATAAGATATTCAAAACCATTTGGATATCGTGATGGAGAACAAATATATCAATCAATTATAAAATATAAAGATACATTATGCAAATAATACAACCTAAATATGAAATTCTAAATCAACTTTATAGTAGTGAATTACTAGTTGATATGTATAAGCACATTGAAAAGTGTGGGCGCACTTGTTATAAATCAGAAGATAAGATTACTGATACATCTTATGAGAAATTTATTAAGATGCTAACAGATTCAGAACATGGTGCAATGCTTGAGCATGGAACTATTTATCTTAAAATAAGTTTACCTAAAAAGTCTTGGAATAAAACTATTGTAGATAAATATTATAATAATCCATATTCAAAAGTTAATAATACATTTGATGATTATGATTATCATTATTTTATAACAACTAATTATAGAGTTATGGTTGAGAATGGTTGGCTTGATGATTTGAAATATATGTGTAAGCCTACTGAACATCATGAGAAACGTTATACAGTTTTGTTTACTTGTGATATTGGTGTAAGCAGAGAATTTAATAGACACCGTAAAGATTCACCTGCAGAAGAAAGCACAAGGTATTGTAATTATTCTAAAGATAAATTTGGAAATGAATTGAATATTGCAAAACCTGTTTGGATTAGTGAAGGACAATATGCAGGTATTGGATATGATATATTCAAATATTGTTATGCTATTTATCAGCAAAAAGATAAAGATGAATTTACAGATATTGATTATTGGTTATTTGCAAACTTAGCTGATGAATATTCTTATATGAATCTTTTAAGACTCGGATGGAAACCACAACAAGCAAGAATAGTACTCCCATTAGATACAAAGACGGAATTAATTCATACAGCATTTGCAAGTGATTGGGTACATTTCTTTAATCTTCGAGCATTGGGAACAACAGGAGCTCCACATCCATGTGCTAAGGAACTTGCTTGGCCATTAATGGAAGAATTTATTGCAAAGAGATATATTACTATTAATGAAATAGACCAAAATAAGTATGTTCAAATAATTAATAAATATCCAAATATAGAAGATTATATAAAACTATAACATTATGGAAAATATAATAAATAATAACCCAAATGATCTTTATGTTCGTTTTATGAGACAATATGATAATTTACATCGTTGTTGTCCAAAATGTGGTTCGTATAAATATGAAACAACTTTGTTAGGATATGTATTTGATGAAGAACATCCAGAAGAATATAAAGATAAAAA
>AUXO010015722.1_pt1 | contig 11354 bp, 10 predicted proteins | sample 768731 | NCBI WGS metagenome assembly AUXO01 (sample SAMN02715735, study PRJNA202380) | gut metagenome | biome: sheep rumen | host: Ovis aries | place: New Zealand: Palmerston North | reverse complement strand
GCTTTGCTATTTGAATATTTTGTAGTAGTTTTGCACATGGAGAACGTTGTTATGACATTGATTTAGAGGTATTTCAAAGTTACAACAATTCTTGCAAACACGCAAGAAAACGTTCTCTTTTTTTATGTCAGTGAATAATTCAGGCTAAAAGAAGTATCCTTCCTGTAGATATTAAACCAATTAGACAATTTTGGTTACACAGTCGTCCTGACGGAAGTCCTGATTCGAGATATAGTTATAATCCTAAGAATTTTGTCTATGAGTATGGAATTGTGAGCATTGGAGAGTTAATTCTTCATGTTTATAGGATGAATATCGCCAAAGATGTTGCGATTGCATTCAACAATTTATATACTTATTTTTCTCAAATAAAAAATCAAAAGCCTATTGATAAAAAGAAAGCAATATTAGATGTAAAGGATCCCACTTCTATTGATATAATTGAAAACAAGCCACTTGTCGAACAAATCAAACAATCAGAAGAAGTTAAAACAACCAAATTGCCAATCACTGTTGAGAATCCAGAAACACTGGAAGATTGTTTTTATGATATTATCCAAAAACGAGGAAAAGACATCTTATTAGATAAGAATCTTGTTAATATCATAACCTCATTATATAAAGAGGCTGATATAATGGAATACAAAAATGTCTTGGACGAAATGGTAAATAGCAATTATCTTTATCAGTTTGTGGATCCAAAGAAACATAATGATTTTGTATTTTACAATTTATCCAATTCTTTTGCTCGTCAGAAAAAAATAAACATCCAAAAATCTTTGTATCTCACACAAGCTTTGGTGGCTGCTATAAAAAGAATAAAACTGTGAAAAACAGTATCCTAAAGTATTTTACAGTCCACCCTTCAAGTAAGATAATTACTGTAAAAAATATTGAATATTATACACTGTAAAATTGAATAAAGTTACTTGACAGTTTTTTCAGACCATTGTTAATCAAGTCTTATTACTGTTAATCAGTAATAAACAAAGAAGAATAAATTTTAGCAATTCTTAATATATGATTTACAATTAGTATCAGATATATAGTCTAAAAAACCATAAGTACTGTTTTTAAGACAATATATATTATCATTTTTTAGTTTTTTAGCGGTCATCAGATGTGGAAAAATCCATAAAAGCATAAAAATAACAATGAATTTTATAACATGGCAATCGATTTTTAAAGAAAAATGAAAATATATCATTATATTTGCAACATAAAGTATCATTGATGCAATACTCGTAGTGCTCTCTTCTAAGCTCTATTCGAATGGGATAAAATATATCCAACGTTTCTTTTTGGCCCACATCTATGAGACCAAGGATTGGCATATTTACCATGACTTCTGGAAGATTCGGATTGTCTGAGCTAGGGAAGTGTTTCAAAATCAGCCATCCTGACTTGACGTGGACGGCATCGAAAATACCCTTGATAGTAATACAATTAAGTTGTGCTTCCAGCTTTGTCTGTGGACTCGTCTTCATTAAATAAAAGAAATAGGTTCATTGAATGAGTAATTTAATTATATAATGAAATACAATGGATTTACAATCTTTACATAAAAGACTTCTTCCATGTGATGTCAATTCGCCATATATATTTATAAGCTATAGCTCTGATGACAGAGAAATAGTCTGGAACGATGTCGTGGAACTACAGAGTCGTGGTTATAATTTGTGGATTGACGAGCCTAATTTGGACAAGACCAAAGAGTCTTGGAAATTGGGTGCCTTAGAGGCTATAGATAATATTAACTGCAAATTATTAGTTTTTTATGTGAGCCAACACTCGTTGTTTAGTGAAGCCTGTCTAGAAGAAATAGAAAGGACAAGGAGCGAACAGACCAACAGAACACATTTCGGGAATGTCGATTTCTTTGCAATTGAATGCGAACAAATTGGAAATATCAAAGTTTATATTCAATCTTTAAAGCAGCAAACGGAGAACAGTAATCTGGATTATATAGAAAAAAACAAGTTGCTGACTATCTTATATGATTTTAGCATTAAATGGTTTACACCTGACAACGAAAGGGTTCGCATACACTCTAAATCTGATCCTCACAGATGCTCTGATTATTACCAAGACATCGAGAATGTACTCAGTAGAAATATGAGAGATGTAAAGTCCCAACCAAAAAGATTGTACAGGTTTGCGGTAGACCACATAATAAAAGGGGAATTAGACAAAGCTATACAATTTCTGACCATTGCATCGGTTTCTTATTTGCCAGCTGTCTTGCTATTGGCATACTTTGAATTACACCCCACAGAGAATTTGGTTAAGGCTGAGGAGCTTTGGAATTCTGTAGAGAAAATAATTCCATCGGAAAAATGGGGAGAGAAAGGCATAGACGAGGCTAAAAATATGTCTTACTCTGAAGCCATTGCATGGCTGTTAGCATACGGTGAAAAAAATAAAAATCCCGAATTCCTCTACAAGGCAGGCCAGATCTGGGCAAGGAAAGGCTGTAAGGATCAGACCATGGCCGTCTTGAAGATTGCGGCATCTATGGGATATAAAAAGGCTAGAGAATTAATTTTCGAGCTACAGAAGATACCTGCTAATGTTTTCTTGGATAGGGCTTGGAAAGAAGAACAATAATTTTAATTTGATTTTTAATTTTGATACTTTATGGAAGAAAACACACAAAAGGAGGATAAGGGCAATGTTATAGTTCCTCTTATTGCCTTAATCAAGAAAAAACGGAAAATAATATTTGATTCGAGTTCTCTAAACCATGAGGGGTTCGGTAAGTTTGTTGAAAATAATAGAAAACTTGTTCTGAATTCTAAAGGGAACTTTTACATTTCCAAATTTGTATATGATACGTTGAGCTTCCCGACAAAAGAAGTGATTCTGAATTATGTAGAATCAGAGGCGTTTGGAATATTGGACTGCCGTGGTGAAGCTAGCTTTGCACACATTGCTCCCATGGTGAAGGATATGAGCAAAGAAAAGGGAGAGCTGTGCTTTGTGGTTAACAATGCAAAAACGGCAAGGACTATTTTGATGTCGTTCAAAAAAGAGTCAATTTATGTTCAGTTCTTCCACATTGATGGAGAGGGCAATTTACTGAGTGGAATGCCAAAGGAGAATACAGAACTCCAGTTCAAAGCGAACCATAAGCATGAACCTCAAGCGCCTTACAAGTCTAAGGTTGAAAAATTTGTCATCAGTGACAAGCCTGAGAGAATAAGCGTCTGCCCAATTAATGTTACGACTGTTCCCGGCAGAGGCAGTGTGGTTTACAACAGTAAACATGAGCCGATAACCCTATCGGAGGAGAAGATATATCAACACAATGCTGTAACGTATTGCACAAACCTGCCGAATATATGGGTAAAGATTTACCAGCCGTCTGCTCTGAATACCTTTATTGAGGCAAAGGTAAAAAGGATGCTTAGCCATGAGGTGCATTTTAAGGGTTTGTGTTGGCCTATTGATAGCGTTTGCAATGCAAATGGGCAGTTTCTTGGGTTTGTTATGCCTCCAGCCTATGGTGATCCATTGCATTTGTCTGTATTCAAACAGACTAAGCTACAGAAACTATTTCCAGATTGGAATAAGAGAGACTTGTGCGATCTGACCATCACAATACTTCAGGTTATACAGTATCTGCACAGCAAAAATATTCTGCTAGGCTGTCTCAACCCCGCAGCTATTAGGATTAAGAATAAGGATGAGGTATACTTCATAGATACCGATAACTTTCAGATTGAAGGATTCCCATCATTGATCTATAACACGACTTTTACTCCCCCTGAATATTTGGGTAAGAAAATATATTTGTGCAAGAAGGAAAATGAAAATTATGCCCTCGCAGTTCTCGTGTTTATGCTGATGATGCCAGGGAAACTACCCTACACCAAGACACCAAACAATACAATTGAAGACGCTATAAGGAAAAGGCAGTTTCCCTTTCCATGTGGCGACGTACATGGTAGCCACGCAATGCCCAGCGTGTGGAGATTTATGTGGAGTCACCTGACCCCATTCAAGAAAGTCTTTTACAATACATTTCAGAAGGGAGGCACGTTGGAGAATCCAACAGACAGGAAGACTGTTGGCAGCTGGATAGGAACGGTCAAGGAGTTCAGGGAGGAACTAAAGTCTCCTGATGATACGGAATCGCTAAAGCTCTACCCGCAGACATTCAAGAGAGTTAAGGGCGACGACCAGTTTTATACCTGCAAATACTGCAGAGTGGCGCACCCTCGGTTCTACTTCGACAAACGCTACTTTGACAACTATACGATATGCAACAGCTGTATCGACAAGAAGTCAGACGTATTTTTCACCTGTAAGGCGTGTGGCAAGACCTATTATTATACTAACAAGACCGACTTGTTCCACAGAACCATGAAGTCAACAAACACGGAATGGAAGGACCAGAAGTACTGTCGGGACTGTAAGAACAAGACAATTCCTTGTTGTGAGTGCGGGAAAGAAAAACCTTACTACACACTGAAGGGAGGCCGGTGCCACGACTGCAATGACAAAATATGGACAAACTGCACTTGTAAGGATTGCGGGTGTGTGTTCCCAGTCACGGTTGGCGAGAGGGAGTTTGCACTTAAGAATAATCATACATTCCCACCGGTACGTTGCAAGGCTTGTAGGGAGAAAAGGAAAAAACAATAAATGGTAAAAAGCTTATAGTTATGGCATACGAAAATTCAAATATGGATGGGGCGTATACTGCTGAATATTATGACCAGTATAATAATACCATCAATAATGGAGAAGCAAGAATTCCCATTTGCATTTGTGTTGACACAAGCAGATCAATGCACTTCCTGCTTAACCCACCAGAGCAACTAATTTATAAAAATGAATCTGGAACTGTTGATGGCCAACAGGTTAACTATGTAGAAATCAAACCAGGTTTCAAGGAAATAACCAAACTATCGAGACTTCAGGAAGTGCTATGCAACATGTTTACCAATATGAAGTTAGACGATGTTATATCGAAGTCTGCAGTAATATGCATAGTCACATTCAACCAGTTTGCTGACTGCTTTATGGAGTTTACAGACATCAATAAGATAAACACCTACAGCCCGAATAGCATACAACTTGGTAAGGACATAACTAATATATCAAAAGGAATAAAGATGGCTCTGGAGCGACTGGAACTGCAGGTGACCATGAACAGCAATGCTGGTAATGACAGCTACAAGCCAGTCCTTATCGTGATGAGTGATGGAGCGCCAACAGATGAGATAGAGGCAGAAAAGGCTAAAGAACAAGTAAGGCAAAAGTCAGAAGAAGGAAAGCTCAATGTCATACCCATCTCCATCGGGGCAGGAACGAGAGGCGAGAACTGGCTCAAAAGTTTATCTTGCAAAAGCAGGGTCTATCGTATGAACTGCATACAGGATTTTGAAGATGTCTTTTCGGTAATAAAAGAGAAGTTACACATGATAGCATCCGTTGTTTCAACAGACGAGGACGAGCTTGACACAAGTTCAAATATCCCAAAGAATGCCGATACTAGCAATTATGGGAAACCAGTACCAATCGATATTCTTGATTCATTTATGAATGAACCGTTATGACATGAGTGCTCATTCTAGTATTTGTAATATAGGCAATATTGAAGCCATCGGTTTTTTGTTGGCTGCAAAGTCTATATTTCGTTTTGGCGATTTGAATAAAGCAAAGGTAAAAACGAATCGTGTACTGATTTGGGGCGCTCGCAAGTTTTATCATTGTGTTGATAGTTGTTTTTTATTAAATACTTTCTAAATAATTATGATTCAAGACTTAAAGTATATAGGCTGGCCCATTATATTGCCACTGATTTCTGTGTTAGTATCATTGCTCCTTATTTTCAACAACATGAGTCATCATAAAAGACAGAACGCTGAATATGTCAAGATTCCAAAGTTGATTCTATATGTCATGTTGCTTGTTTGGTCCGTCAGTTGGGGACTATATATGGCGGCCATCACAATGAAAGCCTGTGTCCAGACTGATACTATAGAGAAGATTTTCCGCTCTGCAGTTTCTGCTATCGGGCTTTTTGCATTTAACATTGACAGCAATGTGTTCGATGGCATACCTAAACATTGTTTGATAAAAGATGGCCTTTCTGTCATGGCCTTCCTTGCAGGAACATGTTCCATCATGTTGGTTATTGTTGTTGTTTTTAGACGTTTTTATGCCTCCATAAAAATATGGTTAGTTTCTCGTATTAATTTATTCCATCATTCAAATATATATATCTTCTGGGGATGGAATCAGCAGTCAAAACTTCTGGCAGATAGTATAAGAAAACATCATGAGAAAGATGGTGATTACTGGATTGTCATTGCAGAACCAAACCAGTTGGTTTATTCAGAAGATACCATAAGCATACAAGACAGTTTAAAAAAAATATTTACCTACAAGAGATTTACCTTGCAGGAATCAGTGAGAAGTCACACACTTGTGGCGATTGCGAACAGTGACCTTCCAAATAGTTCACATAACATGCACTTTTCCTTGTTAGAGCAGAATGATATTTTGGTCCAAATAGGTTTGGAGTCCGTAGTAAGACTTGTTACTAAGGACAAGCCGAAAACTCATTTTTTCTTCCTCTCTGACAAGGAAGATTACAACGTGTCTTGTGTTAGTTATTTCTCAAATGAAAGCATCAACAGCAAAGGGAATGTAACATATTATTGCAGAGCAAGAAAGAATGATTTGTATAAGACGATTGAAGACCTTTCGACAAAGAAAGATATGACTATTGAGTTGATAGACACTTCGCATTTGTCGATAGAAGCACTAAAACGTGATCCTCTTCAGCATCCTGTAAACCTTGTGACTATAGATGAAAACAATCCAACTACCGTGAGCGATGACTTTGTGTCTCTCATCATTGGCTTTGATTCGACAGGCAGAGATGCCTTGCGCTTCATGTACGAGTACGGGTGTTTTGTTGATTCTTCCTCTACTAACTATCATGTATACAGAAGTCCATTCCATTGCACAATTGTTGACAAGGATATTGCCACTAAGGTAACACCTTTCAAAATTGCTTCGCCATTAGCCGTAAAAGCAGAGAACAAGGACGGTACACCACTTCTCCGTTTCTTGGAATGCGATTACAATAGTGAAGATTTCTATAACAAAGCACTCTTACCAGTAGTTAATAATGTAAATGCCATCTTCATTGCAGTGGGAAACAATAAAGAAGGAGCTACACTCTGCATCCACATTCTCAAATACATAAGGCAACATCGCCCAAAATTGGACAAACTACGAATATATGTGCGCTGTTATTCCACAGAACAGGTGGAGTTGGTAGAACAAATGACTAAACACTACAATGAGGGTTGCGATCCATCTCAGGATATAATTGTCCCATTTGGCAAGGAAACAGTCCTATTCTCCTACGAGCAAATTGTTGATACGAAATTCCGTGAAAAGGGGAAAGTATATCAAGAGGCTTATGCAAGACTGAGAGGTGAGCATGAACTATGGGACTTACGCCATGATATCCTGACTGGTAAGGAGATATATGACAAGAACACCAACGGAAATAAGATAGAGGACAACGTTAACGGTGGGTACAAACACCAAACAGTTTCGATAAAAAATCGTGTCGTTAATTTGAATGACCTAAGTTCTTTGCGACGCAAAGAGCATCAGGACGAATCCAATGCACTTCATGCCCTGACAAAGATGTATCTTTTACATAAGTCCCTGCCAGACATAAAAGCGGAAGATTTCTTGCAGCGGTATTTCGACTTTGATGAACAAAGTGTGCCAGAAAAGTCTAAAAGTGAGGGATTCGGTTCATCCAGACGTTACACAGAACTCAACGATAAGGAGAATGCAGTAGTCCACAACTTGGCTGTATTGGAACACCTCCGCTGGAACGCCTCCCACGAACTGTTGGGGTATATCAGGGCGAAAGGAGGAGTGCACTGTTGCGACGAACGTACCATGCAGCACAACTGCCTACGCAACTGGGAAGAACTGGATGCAGAGTCAGAAGCAACAAAAGTTGAAGATGGCTGGGATGCTGATTACATATCCTTTGACTTTAGTGTAGTAGATACAACAATAAAAATGAACTTAAAAAAAATGCAATGAAAAAATATATTCCACAACCTATTGACACCTCGGATATTGAATTGCCCGACAATTTGAAGTCTCTATTGGAAGCAATGGCAAAAAATGTGCATGAAATATGGGCGCAAGAGCGCATTAGTCAAGGTTGGACCTATGGAGATAAGCGCGATGATGAGAACAAACACCATCCCTGCCTTGTTCCTTACGAAGAACTTCCAGAAGAAGAAAAAGAATACGACCGCAACACGTCTGTAGAGACTTTGAAGTTTATTCTTAAATTGGGATATAAAGTTGTTTAATATTATTGCGAATTGTCTGCTGTACCATCGTGTACGAAGCCCACAGCATTATTGCCGAAGGTCATTTGGTTAAGCGTCTTGAGGTCGCCGCTAAAGATAAATTCCACTAGCAGGTTCTGCATCTTGTTGCATTCTTTCTCAAATGTATTCTTTGACACTAAAGGATTCAGAGTGACACTCAGTTCGACAAGTCAATCACACCAGCGTTCATCCACAGGTTTTTAATGTGCTGCATTTCAAAGCTGTCCTCCCTTATTTTTTCAAAGTTGGGGTACATACGAGTGATGTCATACCATCATCCGGAAATTCTTCTATGGGCTGTATGACCCAGAACGCGAGGACTCCGCCACACTGGAAAAAAGAGAGAAAGAACTTCTGATTCCAGGTGGTTGCATGATTTTCGATTTTTCACCAAGATTTAGATGCATAGATTGCCATTTCATATGGGGCAAATTATCTTAATAATGAAGGAAAGAATAAGTACGAGTAGTTAAAACAGTCAACTGAATGACTGTGAAGTTGAAGAACAAGAAATAATAGCTGGTGGTGTCCTTCGCAATGTCCATTGTAGGCTTCCTTTGCATAGTTGGGTATCATCATGAATTTGTCTTTATTTTAGAAATGAACGCTTCGTCCTTGATGCTCTCTTTCGAGTAAGGCGTGCTGTTGTTACCTGAAATCTTGTCGGGAGCCTCGTATTTGTGTACTGCCTGAGAAAGACGCAAAACTCAAGATATATCCCATGAGCATCGAGCCGCGTGCAGAACTTCCTAGAGATATGAAGAATTATTATCATTTTGGTGAAATATAAGCATTCTAATATGGAACAATTAAAATATGACATATTCATAAGCTACCGCAGAAAAGGCGGTTCCGAGAAAGCTCAATTAATAGAAAGCGAACTCAAGCAGCGAGGTGTTGAAGAAGAACGCATCTTCCTTGATACACATAGTCTGCATGATGGCGACTTTGAACAAATAATAAAAGTTGCCATTGAACAGTCGAAGAGCATTGTCGTGATAATAAGCAACGGATGCTTTGATGAGATTAAAGAGACGGATTTCTGGTATATGGAAATTAAGGAAGCTTTAGCAGAAGGCAAGCATATAGTTCCAATTTTCTTTGATGGAATTACATCTTTCGCTTCCTTGAATGTACCGGAGGAGCTTGAAGCACTGACAAGAAAGAATGCTGTTACCTATCAGCACGAGTATGCTAATGCAACATTTGATAAAGTTTTAACATTCATTGGGTACGAAAAGAGGAATACTCCCCAGCAACCAGGGTGGAAAGGATGTCTGTTTAGTTTTAAATACAAAGGTTGTCTCATTTCTGTTGCGTTATCTGGATTATTGTTATTTGTAATAATCCAATTGTTTTTGTTGGATTCTGGTAACTCTCCTCATCCTAGTATGTATAGACATGATGAAGATTTGGCCTGTATTACACCCAATGATGACGAATTAGGTCAAATGCAAGGTCGTGGTGATGTTCATAAAAATTCTTCTATTCTACCGGATGCAAGTTCCAGACCAGATTCAATAGAAGAAAGTAGTCAATTGTTTGGAATGTGGTATGGCAGAGATCCTATATCATCTAACACTATATGCTTCAAGTTTTATCCAAATGCATTTCTGATGGAAGAACGAAATGATAGCGTTATATTAAAGGAGAAAAGAGGTCAATATATTATAAAAAGTGATTCAATTATTTTTTATGGGCATAAGATTGAACATTCTGCAAAGTTCAAGTTGTCTGGTGAAGAATTATGGTTATCATTTGACAATAGGGAAAGAATTGTGTTGAATAGAATAGAGAAGTATTAACAGATTAAACATAACAACATAATTTGAGACTGCAAAGGTAGGGAGATTCTTGCAGACTCAAAAATACGGAGAAATTGGGATGGTTACTATTCATTTGCAACACCCTACGATATATCTAAGAAGGATGGTCGGGTCAAATGCCTTGCCATCCTTCTTTGCTACAAGGTGCAGATGCGGAGCTGTGGCCACGCCAGTTTCACCTGAGACGGCGATATGTGTTCCAGCATCCACATAGTCATTCTCCTTGACCAACTGTTGCGAGAGGTGACAGTAGCTGATGGTGTATGCACCAGACCTGACTGTGACGAACTTGCCTGACCTGCTATCCTGCCCCACCCTAACCACAGTTCCAGGAAACATCGAATAGACATTCTCGTATCGAGCCGAAAGGTCGATACCGTTGTGCATCATTCGCCTGTGATAGATGGGATGCTTGCGCATGCCGAAGCCGGAACTGATATGAATCCTTTTTAGGGGAAGAGAAACAAGTGGCGCTATATCCATATGATACTGGACAGAATCGGAGACTTCAGCGTTCTCATCATGAAGTGAATCCGAAGTTTCCTGAATGGAGTCTGCATGTACTGTACTATCCGTCATAGCCTCATGGGGCTTTGGCGGATTTGTTGTTGTTATTCGATGGCTGTTCATCGTGCCAATCGTATTGAACTGAGCATGTATGGGATGGCTCAGTAAAAAGGCAAAGGCTGCTGCGAGAATGATTCTGCTTGTTTTCATAGCGCAAAGATATGATGATTATCTGATACCAAAGAAAAACGAAGTTCCAATGAGTCAAACTCTAACTTTATTTGTATTTGCAGTATGAGAATTGCGAAAATATCATACTATCGAATTAAACCTTCTTAAATCAAGGCCTTGCGTGTATGGCTTTTATCTCATATTATCGAAACATGATATAAATTTGCAGTGAAAAACAGTCCATGTTGGGCGCAAGTATAAATATCAAAGATTAAAGTATGATCAACCATTTTGAAGAAAGCGAGATGCCTTACGCAACACTCGAACGTTTCGGACTCACTCAGGAGATGATAGAAGATCTCCCTGTCGATGTCCTCCAGAACATCTGCAACGGTCGCCGCTCGCCCGTATTGCCTGTTGTCATCACTGCCGAGGATGGTGAGACAGAGACTGCACGCAC
>AUXO017529185.1_pt1 | contig 11356 bp, 12 predicted proteins | sample 768731 | NCBI WGS metagenome assembly AUXO01 (sample SAMN02715735, study PRJNA202380) | gut metagenome | biome: sheep rumen | host: Ovis aries | place: New Zealand: Palmerston North | reverse complement strand
GCTGGTAATTCGCTGCATGGACGGCCCCACTGTTTCTGCGTATAGCCTTTCACAAAGATTTCATAGATTTCTTTACCGCCTAAGGAAATAGCTTGTTCTTCTAAGTTCTTCGGTTCAGTAATGCCAGCTTCGGCAATCGCTGCCGCGATTTTTGCTTTCGCTTCTTTTGGTGTACGCACATCAGGCCAGAGCTTAGAAAAAGTATTCATATTGAATGGTAAGTTATAGACTTGTCCTTTATAGTAAGCGATCGGACTGTTGGTATAACGGTTGAATTCTGCAAACTGCGAAATATAATTCCAGACTTCTTTATTAGAAGTATGGAAGATATGGGCACCATACTTATGAACATTGATCCCTTCAATATTCTCAGTATAAATATTTCCCGCAATATTAGGTCGCTTATCAACAACAAGCACCTTTTTACCATGTGCCTTAGCTTCATGAGCAAATATAGCACCATACAAGCCAGATCCCACTATCAGATAATCGTACTTCACCTTGACTCCTCCATTCTTAAATATCAATGATTGAAAATTTTCTTGATTCTTCCAAAGTTCTTCGTCAATCCGTTCAGACTTCTAATTTCTGTATTAAAAATCGGCAGTTCTTTATAATTCACATGATTATGCAATAGCCAGACATTCAGCAACCGCTCCGAAATGAACCCGTACACTCTAGCTTGATAAGTATCCTCATACTTATTCAAATCTATTTTTTCTTCCAGTCTGGCGTACACCGAAAACAGCCAACTGGCGTAAGCATCAAATTCTTTTTTTCGTGTAATAAACATATTGCCATTAAAATAGAAATGTTCATTCATTGCCTTATCAAAATCCGGCAGATATTCCGGGCATACTTCCGAGATAGCTTCTCGTGTCAGTTCCAAATCTTCGCCATGATGCATTTTAGCATAGGTCTGATACACAGTCTTGAATCCCTTTTCCGGTATGGGAACAATCATATCGCAATTTTTTAATAGTTCTTTTGCTTGGGAAACCTCTATATTCTGAGGAATCTTTCCGCCAAAACTGTAAGCACGGTTTTCCTGCTTACTTGTAAAGCCACGTCTATAATGAACCAGCCCTACTATTTCATCAGCCGTTTCCTTCCCATTTTTCCAAATCCAATACATTCCTGTTAATTCGCAGAAATGAGGATTTTTCTCTGCAATGTTATCAGACACATCATCCCGAAGGTAATAGTTTTTCATGTTTGTGTTAGTTCCAACATGAAGTACTTGATATCCATCCTTGCAAAAGCTCTTATCGTCAAATTCCTTGTGTGTTATCACATATATCATCTTTATATATCCTCCCCAACTCTAGATACCATCTCATCATTTTCATCAAACACAATACCCAAAACAGCAAAATACAATAACGCATACGGTGCAAAATATGCCAGCTCACCAATTGATGCAATTACTAAATAGATATTTAATGCTATTAATGAAAAATATCTTGTTGCTCCAACATTCTGGATTTTATAACTCCATGTTTTTTTCATAAAAAGATATATCAAAAAAACAAATAGAACCACTCCTAATACTCCAAATTGAGCAATGCATGCTTGCCAAAAACCATCATTCAAATATTCTGCCGTTGATTTAGACATACCCTCAATATTATTGTATCCAAATGCATAATAAAGTGGCGAATATGACACTACTGACATATTTGTTCCAAACGATGCAAAGCCCGCTCCAATTGGGAAATATCTCTTTGCTACTGTAATCGCATCTGTAAAAAGCACCGCCCTTGCTGACCAAGTTTTACTCATGAAATATGTGATGAATTGGTCATAAGCAAGGTATCCAGCCAATATTGCTGAAACTGTAACATAAATAATTTTATTTTTAATTTTCCATACATCAATCATCAAGTATAGGCCCCAAAAAACTGCAACGAACGAAATAGCCTTTGCTCTAAATGTAAAGACAACTATTGTCGAAACCATTACCATGTAAATAATATTGTTTTCCGGACCATTAGTTGTTGCCAAAACAAGTAAGAAAACGATGCACGCCGCCGCCAAGTAGGTCGGATGTGGATAAAATAATTCTATCGATTTTCCAAACAGGCGATTATCAAATATTCCAAAAAAGGGAGTCATAAATTCATCATGAATAGCCAACACAAAAAAAATCACCACTAACAACTTTGTAATTGTTGACACTGATCTTTTTAATAGATCAGGGTTACACCCTTTAAAATACAGCCTAGTTGCAAGATATCCTAGTATAAATTTTGAACATGTAAATAAATCTGATACACATGTTAGCGGAGATTGTATCTTTGTTACTATCGATCCAGCGATACCAACTATTGCAAACAATATATATATTATTAAAATCTTTCTATCATCTACACTTACTCTTCTTTTAGAAAGAAAACACAAAGCAATATATACAAGGCAACATAGTGCAATCACATCATCCACATAATTAAACACCTTTGACACAATGTAGTTTGAACTACTCTGCAATGCGATTTGAAAAATCAGTAATATGTATATAATTTCTAAAAAAAACTCTTTTTTTGTCTTTTTGTATAATTTAACTTTCATTCAATAGTGCTCCCCAAAATGTTAGTTTTTCACCAACAGCAGAATCATGTTTATATTTATATGATAGTTTATGTAGATTAGTCTTGTTACTTAGTGCTTCCATCTCATCTACATCATATGTTTTATCTAAATATTGATCATTCAACAAAAAAATACTAGCATCCTTTTGTGGTAAATCCTTAATCATCTGATCAATAGCAGGACTGTGTTTCCGCGCCACCGCCAGGAAACAGTCAATCAACAGATAGCTAATCAAACAATCACGTTCTTTCCAATAACAGTTGAATAAATGACTTACCGCCTTTGCAAATACGCTTCCTTTTCCTGCTGCCTGAAAGAAACCCGTCCACTCCCATTCTTCAAATGCACCTTTTATAGAATAATATTCATATTCGTACATTTCTTTTGAAAATGGTGCTGTCATATAGATAGTAGCATCCATCCAAATGCCACCGTGCTTATATAAAAGGTTTTCCCGCAAGATATCAGAAAAATGAGTCAGCGTCATTTTCTTTTCTCTTATTTTTTCATAGATATACTGCGGAATATCCACATATTCCGTGATATTATTCTCTGTAATCAATATCACAGGGTGCTTTTCAGCATTTTTTAGAACACTCTTATAGCAGCTTCTGACAACTGGCGGCATAGTTTTTTCTCCTTGCCACCAAAAAATCCATATTGGGGAATCCTCTTGAATTTTGCAGTGGCTTGTGTATCCCGCGATTGCTTTATCTGCTTCTTCTCCATATCGTTTATCCAACCAACGAATTATAGAATCATATTTAAATCTCTCATAGGATTTTACTGCATGATTCAGTTTTAATTTCCGTAAAACTCTGGTAAAACCTGCTATTGCAAAGATTCTAACTCCAAATTCTTTAATATATTCTTTGTTCATTTAATTCTCCTGTTTCCAATAGACAGGCAGATACCTACTAGCTTTTATATATCAGGATTCCTTAAACCTGCACCATCCATTTTCATTATAGCTTTTTATTATTTTTGCAGGACATCCAACTGCCACGCAATAGTCCGGGACATCTTTAGTAACCACTGAGTTAGCCCCAATCACACAATGCTTTCCTATCTTCACATTGCCTACAATCACAGTGTTGATTCCAATGTAAGAACCTTCTCCAATGGATACATTCTGACCTCTTTGTACAATTCCTTGATCAATCACCGGAACATCTATGTTACGGTACTCATGATCACAATCGGTTATGTACACGTTTGGCGAAAGTAGAACTTTTTCTCCAATTTCCAAAGAGTTAGCAATAGAAATCCTGCACCTCTCGCCGATTTCAGATCCATTGCCGATTCTTACCGTACCCCCCCCTGACCAGATTTGGGTATAGGGGCGTACTGTCACACCATCTTCCAAGACAATATTACTTTTCCCTTTTAAGGCGCAATGCTTTCCAATGTAAACATTTTTTCCTACCTGCACCTGAAACCGCTTCGCCTGGACTTTTCCAATGAAAGATTTTACTGCTGCCTTTACCATTACTTCGTATCCATCTGCTGTGCGATATCAGCATCCACGATTTCCTCGCCGGTTTTATGCTTCAGCTGCTCTTTACTTGCCTCACTCAGACCGTTGTTGATCACACAGTTCATGTCGCAGGTGCTACACTTATCCAAATCCTCTTTAGTAACTTTGCCAGCACGGTAATCGCGGCAGATTTTCAGCTCGTACATGCTGTACGGATGTTTAGTGAACAGTGCCTTGAACTTGTGAAGCAGAACCCAGGTAGCAGGCTTCCAAATGTACTTGTGCATAGCAGGACTTACACTACCAATCATCCAGCAGTCACGGTCACAGCAGCGAACCTTTGCACGAACCTTCTCTGCTTCCGGGCTGTTCCACAGCTCATCCCAAGTCTGGTTGTTCAGGTTGCCCATGACTTCCTTATCCTTGGTGCCATTGCAAGGCATAACATCGCCATACGGGTCGATGAAGAAGGTATCGAAACTCATGTCGCAAGGCAGCAGACGCTTCTGGCCATAGATGTAGTTGATCAGGCCGTGGTTGAAGTAAGCACGGAACCACTTTTTCGGGCTGTTACTACGGAGCAGTTCGTTGACCAGATTCTCGAAATTCTTAGCAACCATCGGGCGGTCGTGAATGATGTTCTTTGCCTCAACAAAGTAGAAGCTGTTGTGCAGAGAAGCAGTTGCGAACTCCATGCCCATCTCATCGGAGATTTTATACAGTGGAACCAGGTCAGGAGCATTTTTATCCTGAACGGTCATACCAAAGCCGACATCCTTCATGCCCATCTCACGCAGCTTCTTCAGTGTGCCGTAACCACGCTGGTAGCCGTTCTGCAGACCGCGAATCTCGTTGTTGGTCTGCTCCAGACCCTCGATAGAGATACGAATACCGATCTGCGGGAACTCTTTACACAGGTCAACGATACGATCCGTGAAGAAACCATTTGTAGAAATAACGATACGGTCGGACTTCTTGTACAATTCGCGCACGATATCCTTCAGGTCGGTACGGATGAACGGCTCGCCGCCGGTAATATTGGTAAAGTACATCTTCGGCAGTTTTTTAATAGTTTCGATGCTGATTTCCTCTTCCGGCTTGGAAGGCGCTTTATAGCGATTGCACATAGAGCAACGCGCATTGCAACGATAAGTGACGATGACCGTACCATTTAACTTTTTTTCTTCAGACATAATTAACTCTCCTAACTCTCTCTTTTAAGAATGTTTCAATTTTATTTAAGAACCACTTGGCACATACCGAGAACACAACTGAACCACAGATGACTGCAACAGCTGTGAAGATATATGCCAGCAGACCGTTTCCAAACAGATGAATGATGTGTAGCTTTTCAAGCATACGATAAATTACCATGTGGCACAGGTAAATCTCGAAGCTGATACCACCGAGGAACTTGGCAACTGGATTGACCAGTACCCCCCGTTCTACAACCGAGGGTATAGATCAGTGCTGCCACACAAAAGAACAACATTGTGAGCGTTGAAGCTCCTAATGCAAAATAAGCAACTGTGGCAATCAGTAAAACCACTCCGGCGATGACCTTGTATTCTGATGCGAACTCGGCCAACTCTTCCCGATATAGAAAAATCAAGCCTCCAGCGATAAAATATACTGCACAGTACAGAATATTTGTCCTTGCACTGAAATTTACGGCAGCCCCATCTGCAATGTGGCTTTCATCAAAGAAATATATACTGCATACGAAGTTGTATATTACGGCGCAGCTAAATGCCAACCATGCACGTTTCTTGTTTTCCAGCAGGAAGCAAAAGAATGGAAACAGCAGATAAAACACAAAAATCACTGCCAAAGTCCAACTCACACCGATAACCGATATGTTCATATTCGGCAAAAGTCCTTGGCAGAGTGTCAGGTTTGCAAGGCCTCATACAATGCACTTTTACTAGGTGACATTACGAAGTCCAGCACAAAGAGCAATGCGAAATATGGCCAGATCTTGCTGTACCTTTTGGTGTAGAACTCTCCCACACCAATTTTCTGATTCTTGAATTTTTGATAGTAGCCGCAGCACATGCCAAAACCGCTGACCATCATAAAAAGGAACACAAGGTTCGTAAAGGATGGTATCAGCTCCTGGAACACAAACCCGTTCAAACCGAAATTGCCATTTGACAGAATGTGCATCAGTGCAATCCCCAATATGGCATAGGCCTTCAAGCCATCTATTCCCTCATATCTTTCTTTCATCCCGCAAGCATCCCCCACAATGTCTTTGCATATTTTTCCTCGGAGCACTCACTCTCAAGAAACTTCTTAAACTTTGCTGCACAAACATCTGCATCATTTGTATGTAGAAGATAATACTGAATTTTATCCACCCAATCCTCTACTGTATTCTTACATAAGGCTCCGCATCCATCTGATAAATATCCTTCTGTCGTAACTGTATCGGATGTTATAATCATTTTATTATTTGCGGCCGCCTGAAAATACACAGTCAAGCCTGCCGGTGCTTCTGTATCCAACGGCATAGCAATAAGTTGTGACTCGCACAGAAACTCCATAAATTTGCTTTCCGGGATATCTGTTTTAACGCAGACATTCCCCCCCATAACATCTAAAAACTGTTCTTTTAGGGCACTTGGCATAACACAATTAAACGTCACCTTTGGAAGCCTTTTCGCTACTTCAAATAACAGTTTCCAATCCCGACCATTTCTGCCACCACAAAAAACTGTATTTGCCTTGGTTTCTACCGACTTATTCAACGTATAATTTTGATGATAGACATCATGTAACAGCGTAAAATTTGCTTTTGTATTCAAGAGCTCATTAATATAGTGGCCATACTCCACAGTCGTAACCGTTGTCGCAAAAGAATTTGAACACAACGCCTTTTTATAAAGATATTTTGCCACCTTGTTTTTCTTTGTATTTTTATCTTTCAGCAAAATATTGATTGCTACAACCTTAATTTTCTTGTTGGTCAACTTACTCAGCCACCAACACAGTACTCCCATAAAATCATACCAGCATACGATGATATCTCCTGCTTTTGTATGTTTTACGGCTGTATTGCATACTGAGAGCATTTGCTTAATAGAAGTGCAACGCCACTCAGGATAAATTTCCTTGTACTCTTTTTCAAATGCCGCAGTCAAAAACGACATATCTTCCAATTTCTTGGGTTTATCATACAAAACGTAAATCATGCTTCACCCCTATAAACTTTTATGATTTTCTCGTAATACTCATCGATAGTATCGAAGCTGATGTCCTTGCAGTTTTTGCTATATGCTTCATACAGCTTCTTATCATCCCAGAGCTTCTCGATCTTCTTCTTCAGATCTTCAGCATTACCACTCTCGAACAGCTCGCCGGTCTTGCCAACCTGAATCAGTTCCGGGATACCACCGATGTCCGCACCCAGCACCGGTGCGCCATACATCTGGGATTCCATCACGGAGAACGGGCAATTCTCATACCATTCAGACGGGTAAATGGAGAATCGTACCTCACGGATAAGCTTTTCCAGCGCTTCGCCTTTCTGGAAGCCGACGTTTTTGATGTTCTTAATACCATTTACCGTTTCTTCCAGCGGGCCAGTGCCGGCGAAGATGAACTGTATATCCGGCAGTTCCTTGCAGACCTTGATGAGTGTGCCGATGCCCTTTTCCTCAGAGAATCGGCCAAAATACAGCACATAATCCATCCACTGATACTTACAAAGGGTTACCCCCCCCCCAGATAAATCGGGATAAGCTTGTTATAGTAAGCTTCAAGATCATCTCGCTCAAGCTTAAGGCACGCCTTTGCGTACTTATCAGTCTCTTCCGGATTATTCCAAAGCTCCTTGATAATAGATGCCAGTTGCTTGGAATCCCGGCTTGTGAACAGTCGCCCATCCACACCATCTGTAATCAACTCAGAAATGCCACCGATATTTGCGCCGATGACAGGAGTTCCACGCTGTTGACTCTCCATAACAGAGAACGGGCAATTTTCATAGACTTCCGAAGGGCAAATAGAGAACTTTGCTTCCCGAATCAGTTTATCGAGTGCATCGCCAGTCTGGAAACCAACATTCTTAACATTTTTCAGCTGGTTGACCTTGTCTTCCAACGGACCAGAACCAGCAAAAATAAACTGAGTATCTGGTAGCAGATTGCAAGTCTCAATAAGAGTATTGATTCCCTTCTCTTCGGAGAAGCGACCGAAGTACAGAACATAGTCCTTCTTTTCAACGTCCTTAAGTTCTACCTTTTCCACAAAGTTGTGCATCGCAATCGTTTTGGTTGCAAACAGCGGGTTGCTGTCCATCTTGGTTTTCAAAAACTCTGAACAGCAAATAATTTTGTCAATGTACTTGTATGCTCCGTTCCATTTCCAGAACTCCGCCTCCATCATGCCAACGATAGATTTTGCAGTAGAACCGTGAACACATTTTCCCTTTACACAATTCACGAAATGACCGCCGAGGCACTTCTCACAGTTCTCATGTGTGATAGGGTTCTTTAATTGATGGTTTGGGCAGACCAGCTGGTAGTCATGTGCCGTGAAGATGATCTTACAATCTCTTCCGGTCTCCTTTCGCCACTTCACGATTTCCAGGATGATGGAAGGTGTCAGCTGGTAGTTGAAGTTGTTCAGGTGACAGACATCCGGCTTGAAGTCATCTAGAACTTTTCTCAGCTGCAACCGTGCTTCCTTGCTGTAGATGGTCTTGATCGGGTAGGTCAGCTTGCTCAGTTTGCTGCCACCGTGGAATTCCATATCAGACGTATAAGCGTTTACTCTATTACCGACGCACCTTCCTTGATGTTCCATACCGAAATATTGAACTTCATGTCCCTGTGATTTTAAATAATTACCAAGTTTAAATATGTAAGTTTCACTACCACCATTAGGATAAAGAAACTTATTAATCATAAGTACTTTCATATATATATCCTTTCTCTATGAAATTGAAGTATTAATTGCAACTCTTTTTTCAAGTATACGAATAATTTGCTTTACTAATACTGAAAAAACAGAAGCCCCAGCAATTACAATTCCCACTGTAATAATATATTGAAACCATCCATTACCGAATATCACATTTAATTTTAATTTTTGAATTACTCTAAAAATCAACATATGTGATAAATAAATTTCCATACTTATATCACTAAAAAATTTGGTTACTTTATTATCAAGAATTTTATCATGAGATATAATTGCAATAATAAGCATTAAAATAGAAATTAATAAAGCAAAATACACACTACTAATTTGATAATACAAAGCCATTGATATAATAAGTAAAATTATATATATATATATATATTTCTTAACTAGTTCGTCTTTATAAAGATAAATAAGTCCTCCTGCTAAAAAGAAGCATCCACTATATAGAATATTTACTCTTCCTAGGCCAAAATAAGATGAACTTATATAGTTATAAAGCAAACTTATTACAAATGAAATCCATGCTCTTCTCTTATTTTCGATCAAAAAACAAAAGAATGGGAAAATCAAATAAAAAATAAAAATAAGACCAATAAACCAGCCTACACCGATAACATTTAAAGACCTAGGTATAAAGCCAAACAATAATGTTAAATCCGCGAACCCTTCATACAAACTATTTAGTGAATGTTCTACAATTACATCAATCAAGACTAATATTCCAAAAAAGGGAAATATCTTCTTAATTCTACGTTCATAAAACTTCGTTAAATTTAATTTATTATTAATGACCCTATCATAATATCCACAGCACATTCCAAAAGCAGATACAATCATAAATATAAATACGAAATCCGTAAAAGAAGGAATTATTTTTTTATAAATAAATCCATTTATCATATAATTGTTATTTGCTACCATATGCATCATAACTATGCCAATGCAGCCAATTGTTCGGAGGGCATTAATTCCATTATAATGCTTTTTTTTCATATTTTATTTCTCCCTTTAATTTGTCAATTACACTTATATAAAGAAATGGTTTCATTAACGACATCATCCCAGTTATATTTATTACAAATAAATTCAGATGCTTTTTGCTTTAATTTATTAACTTTATCGGTATCATTACATGCAGACTGCAATACATCTTTAAGATCATGAACATCAGATCTTTTAAAGATAAATGCGTGATCTTCAACTACTGAAGTACATTCATCTATATCGGATATTAAGCAAGCATTACCATAACTCATTGCTTCTAATAAACTTAACGGCATACCTTCAAGATCACTTGGTAATGTATATAAATAAGCATTACTATAAAGTTCTCTCAATTCATCACCTTGAACAAATCCTGTAAATATAATACGCTCATCATCTTTAGCCATTTCTTTAAGCTCTTTCGTAAAGAGATCCGTATCAGAGGAACTTCCAGCAATCACTAATTTTTTATCAGTATCAACACCTTTAAAAGCTTCTATGAGATATTTAATTCCTTTTTCCGGTACCAAACGTCCTAAAAACAATATATAGGAATCTTTATCTAACCCAAACTTATCTTTAATAATACTTGCTTTTCTTAAATGAGGCTTATTTACACCATTAGGAATAAACACCGTATCACGGTTATATCTTTCCTTAAAATAATCCTGAACACTTTTACTTAACACGATAATTTCATCTGCATATTTAACAGCACATTTTTCACCAAACAGGATGTAGTTTCTTGCAAACTTTCCCCATTTAGCACGCTGATAATCTAAACCATGAATCGTAGCAATACAGCGTTTTCCAAATAGCTTAGGGATCCAAATCATCACACAAGGTCCTTCCGCATGAAAATGCACAACATCGTATTTTCCAAATGCTGCTCTGACCGCCGCAAAAAACGAGGAACTCATGGCAGCTAAGCCACGTTTATCAATAGTTGGTACATATAACATTTTAATGCCTTCATAAGAACGGCTTTTTTTAATATCATACTCTTTACCACTGACATGATGTCCACTACGATTATATACAGTCACATAATTTCCCTGTTTAACCATGCGCTTACATAATTCTTCAACGACTATTTCTATTCCACCCTGACGACTTGGAATTGTTTTATGTCCAAGCATAGCGATTCGAAGTGGCTTACCTGTACACTTTTTATTCTTTCCCATAATATCTTTAAAGATCTCCATATAAAGATTCAGGATATACTTCATTTTCAACTAAGGTTTTAAAGCTATTAATGACATATTCTTTATCTTCTTTATAAGTGACACCAAACCATTTATCGCTTGTTTCTAAGACTTTTACGGATACTTTGCCTTGTTCCAGTAATTCTCCAATATAGACAGGAATCAGGTATTC
>AUXO013405096.1_pt1 | contig 11357 bp, 10 predicted proteins | sample 768731 | NCBI WGS metagenome assembly AUXO01 (sample SAMN02715735, study PRJNA202380) | gut metagenome | biome: sheep rumen | host: Ovis aries | place: New Zealand: Palmerston North | reverse complement strand
TACACCGACTCCGAGCTCAACGAACTCTTCGCCAACCCCGAATCCAACTGCTACTTCACCTCCTGGATAGACTGACGGCTGCGCTTTCTGTCATCCCATCATCGCAACCACTTTTTTTGATACACCTCGTCCCTCGGAGGCACTCCCCGTCCCTTGTAGGGGAGGAGTAGGGGTGGGGTCTCTGTGCAGTGGAGAAGGAAAGGAAAGAATATAGTACAATAGGTATTTTGTCGATTCTTTTGGGTAATTATTTATAAAAGCCTTCATTTGTTTGATCTAATCAAGTATTTTGATTATATTTGCGCTCAAATCCCTTTTGGAATGCCGAAAAATGGGTTAATTAGCATCTAATACCTAGTATGTTAAAAGCAAAACCATTTGTCAAATGGGCTGGCGGGAAGGGAAACCTTTTGGCGCAGCTGGAATCATTTTTGCCTACAAATTTTGATGAGTTAACTGATGTAACTTATATCGAACCGTTTGTAGGCGGAGGTGCTATGCTTTTTCATATGTTGAACAATCACAAGAACATAAGACGGGTTGTGATTAACGATATTAATGCTGATCTTATACGAAGTTATAAGTTGATAAAAGATAATCCCAACGAGCTAGTTGAACGATTAAAAATGATAGAAGACAACTTTTATCGTTTCGATGATTTGGGTAGAAGGGAATTGTATTATGCTTATAGAGACCAGTATAACATGGAGGATATCGACCCTAATGAGCGTTCTGCCTTATTTATCTTTTTGAATCGGACCTGTTTTAATGGACTTTATCGAGTCAATAGTAAAGGTCTATTTAATGTTCCCTATGGGCGATACAGGAATCCGATTATCTGTAATGAAGAAGTGATTCTTGCTGACCATGAATTGTTAAACAGTGTAGAAGTCGTAATAAAACACCCCGGGGATTATAAATTGGTCAAGATGAACCTTAGTCGAAAAGGAAAGAATTTCATCTATTTCGACCCGCCATACCGTCCTCTGAGTGAGACGTCCTACTTCAAAGATTATTCATCACTTCCATTTGGTGACATGGAACAATGTGATTTAAAAGCTTTTTGTGATACGTTGTCTGATAAAGGCTGCTTGATAATGCTTAGTAATTCAGACAGCAAGAATGCTGATGGGAGTTCTTTTTTCGAGGATTTGTATGAAAACTATGATTTTCAGCGCATCTACGCACCTCGATTCATAAATGCCTTTCCAGAGAAAAGGATTAAGTTAACAGAAGTGTTGATTAGAAATTATTAATCTTCGAAATTATGCTATTGAAAAATAAATATAAATACATATATAGGACACACAAAGATTCAATAGACAGGGATTTTTATGTGCCTAGTTTCAAGGAAAGTATAAGGCTGGATAGGGCTGCTGGTTTTTTTTCGCTCCATTCACTTACCTTATCTATTGATGGTATTATTAGATTGGTTCGAAATAACGGTCAAATAAATCTCATTTGTAGCCCTGACTTATCTCAAGAAGATGCTGAATTAATAGATGCTTGCGTGAGTTTGGATAAGGAGCATGTAACGAAATCCTTAATCGAAACTATTGTTGGGGCTAAATTGTCTGAAGAGGAATTGTACCATCTTGATATAATATGTAATATGTTGGTCGAGGGACGACTTACAATTAAAATAGCTTATCAACCTTTGGGTATTTATCATGAAAAGTTCGGTATCTTTACTGATGAAAAAGATAATAAGGTTTATTTTATAGGCTCTCTTAATGAAACAAGAAGTGCTTTTTTGAAAAATCAAGAAAGTATTAGAGTTAATTGGACATGGGATGATATGTCTAAAGAAATGATAATGAGTGAGCAAAGTTATTTTAATAGTCTTTGGAATAATCAGGAAGATAAGGTCGCTGTGATAGATTTTCCCAAGGCTGTTGAAAAAGAACTGCTAAACTATTATAAACGAAGCCAAACTTTAGAGGCCGCCATCAATAAATACATGACTAGTCATGTAGTGAAAGGGAAGAAAGAACTCTATTCTTATCAAGAAAAAGCTATCCAGGAATTCTGTAACAATGGTTACCGTCATTTTTACGAGATGGCAACTGGAACAGGAAAAACGTTTACTTCTGTTAAAACGATTCAACGTTTAGAAAAGGAGGTAAAAGAAAAATTGTTCGTGGTAGTCTGTGTACCTCAAATCGATTTGCAAACACAATGGGCAAATTCATTGCAAGAAGAGGGATATGAAAAATTATATTTGTTTGGTGGAAATGGAAAATCGTTCGATCAAACAATAGCTGAGGCTCAGATTGCATTTTATACAGAAAAAAGTCCAACCATCTGTGTAGCAGTTTACGATACTTTCTTTTCAAAAATGATAAGTCGGTTACAGAATATTTCTCCACTTTTCATAATTGTTGATGAGGCCCATAATCTTACTTCTGGTAATCTCTCAGCTCTTAACAGACTTAATCCCATGTATAGACTTGGATTAAGTGCAACAATACAACGCTTTTGTGAAAACGAATCAGATGCAATCGTTAAGTTCTTTACGCCAGGTAATACATTTTACTATGGAATTGAGGATGCAATTCAAAACGACTTCCTATCCAAATATGAATATTATCCCATATTTGTACGTTTGAATGAAGATGAAAACGATAAATTCTTGTTTAAGAGCAAATTGCTGGCACAAGAATTAAATAAGAAAGTTCCTGACCAAGAGTTAATAGACAAACTTAGGAGGGAAAGGAGTCTTATCTTGAAACAGGCGTCGGGTAAGATAGAGAAATTAAAAGAATTGACAGAAAAAGGGTATGACTTTGTTAATTCTGTAGTCTATTGTGGACAGGGAAAGGATGGAGAAGGGGATTCAATTATCGATTCTGTGACAAGATTGCTCTACGAGAAAGGCTTGGTTGTTTCGCAGTTTACAAGTCGTACAATAGATAGAAAGCAGGTATTGAATGAATTTGAACATGGTTTTTATGACACTTTGGCTGCCATAAAATGTTTTGATGAAGGTGTGGACGTTCCCAAACTTGATAAAATATATATCATGGCGAGCGATAGCGCATTAAGGCAGACTGTTCAAAGACGAGGTCGTGTTTTAAGAAAATGCCGAGAGAGCGGGAAAACTATAGCATATATTTATGACATGGTAGTCCTTCCTGCCTTAGCGGTAGGAACTTATGGATGCGAAGGATTACTTCGGATAGAATTGTCAAGAGCAAGGGAATACAATAGGCTTGCTTTAAACAAAGAATCAAATGAGGAACTTTTCCTTGAAATAGAGAACAATTATCATATAACCAATAAAGAAATAACTAACTATGATGAAGAACCCAATTGATGAGGTCTTGGAGGAACTTCAATTTACAGAGTCTCAAAAAAAAGGCTTTTGGAAATTCTTAAAATATGCGAAGACATGCCAAGAGACAGGAAATAATAAACAGTTGAAGAATCAACTAGAAGAAGTCGTAAAAGATATTGTAAAATAATTAGTTTATGAAATTCAACTATATAAAATACTACAACTACCGATGTTTCAAAGATATGACTGTTAACTTTGAAACGACAAAGGAGAAGAATATATCTCTTGTCCTAGGTGTAAATGGCTCTGGAAAGACAGAAATGCTTTTTTCGTTCCAATGGGTCTTGTATGGATTTGATTTTAAGAGCTTACGTGAAAAGGAAGAAACACCATATTCCTTAAATTCTCGTTTGTACCACGAGCTTGTAATTAACCCTCATGCAAATTCAGTTGATTGTTGGGTGGAACTATCATTTACACATAAGGATAGAACTTACTTTGTTAAAAGGATTGAGACTTTTATGCGTCTTCAAGACAAAGTGAATTCATTCATGAAAGTGGAAATGAGCCTTACTGAACCTAATGGTGAGCGTTCAATACCAGAAAAAGATAAAGAAATAATTGAACAAAAATTATCTAGAATAATCCCTAAAGCCATTCTGGAAGGTATTACTTTCGATGGTGAAAGAATGAAAAAACTCAATTTCGTAGGTGAACAGTCAGTTGAAACAATAAAAAATGTAATATCACTTGTTACGAACGAAAGACTTTTCGATTTATGTAATACGGAGATTAAAGATGTGACAAGTGATTTGAGAAAAGAAAAAATAAGAATTAATAAAAGGTCTGGAAATGTCTCGGCAAAAGAATTAGAAGAGGAAATCGTAGATTTAGAGCAGACAATCGAAGATAAAGAGATAGAACTTCAAGGAATAGAAAAGAACATTGAAAAGGTTCAAGCTAAGTTGGATGATATTTCAACACAATTGTCCAATCTAGAAGAATCACGCAAATTAGAAGAAAAAAGGAAGGGGCTTGAAAGAGATTTAATAACAGCAAAGAGACATCTAAATAATGGTATTGACGGTTTTTATAAAAGGTTGGGTGACGGATATTTGTTGGTAGCAGACAATCTGGTTCAGGATGTCAAGTTATCTCTTGAGAATGTTGACGTTCCAATGGGACTTACTGTTGAGGCTGTCAAGAATATTTTGAAAAGACCTAATTGTATTTGTGGTTGCGAAATGAATTCTGATGCCAAAAAAAGACTGACAGAACTTATTGCTACTTTGCCTCCTGATAATATAAGTAGTACGCTTCTTTATATGGCAAATCAATTTGACAGCGAAAAACGGCGTGCGCGCGATTTGCTTCTTGAAGCTTATAAAACAATGAAAGATGCTGAAAAAGAAGTCACTAATCTTAAGAAACAACTGGCTGATATTTCTACCTCTTTGCTGACAAATGTGTCAGGTACAATTAAGGAACTTGAGGGGGAAAGAGCTAAGTATAATCAAAAGTTAGGTGCGTTATTACTTGATAAAGAAAGATGTATTCGAGCAATAAATGCAGCAAAAAAACGTCTGAAAGAGGCTAAAATAGAACTAGAACAGGCCAAGAATAATCAAGGTGAACTTCGTAATCTTAGTGAACGTCTTAATGTCTTGGACCTTTTCAAGGAAGCAATTAAAAAGATAGGAGTACGTAATGGAGAATTGTCTTTAATTAGCATTAACGAATATTTGTCTGAGGCATATTCAAAACTAAGTGAGGATAGTGGAAGATGTCTTTATCTTTGCCAGTTTAATAAAGATAAGTATCGACTTGTCACTTATGTTAAAAGTAAATATGCACAAGTTCGTTCAAGATGGATTAATAGCGGCCAATTGAAGACTTATGAAGATGAAGGTTGGTCTGAAAGCCAAATTAAAGAGAATATAATTTTGAATGTAGCAGAGGGAAAGTCTACTGGACAAAGTAAAATTAATTCGCTGGCTTTTGCAAAAGCTGTATTGGATTATTCCAATGAAGACAGGGCATCTGACACCTTAAAAGTATCTCATGACTATCCTTTCTTCATAGATTCTCCATTTACGGAACTAAGTGGAAAAAATTTGACAAACGTTGCTCAATATATTCATACATTTGCCAATCAAATTATTCTTATGGCAGATGATGAAAGTTATAATTTGGTGAAAGACTTTGTGGAGCCATCAGTAAAGTCAAAATCGAAATTGCTTAAAAACGATACAGAAGGTATAACATCTATCAAAAATTAATGTATTATGGCTATAAATGTAGATACAACATATCGTATAAATCGTAATCAAGACCATGAGGAGCAAATGCGCTATCTTGTGAGGGATTTGAGAATATTCAATGGATACCCGCAAATATTAACTATTTCAGCTCTTATTGGCTATGCTAATCAAGCTTATGTCCCCTTCACGAATCGTGCAGAACCGGTTCAAACTACTTTCTTCGAAGAACGGGAAAAGGACATTATGAATTTCTTGGCATATATGAAGGAAGGGAACCAGTCTGTTTTGCAGGAAAAATCAAAAGATGACCCTGACCGGAACAAGATGTTTCAAGCTTTCGAATGCTACGCAAATGGTGGCTTCCCTATTCTCTGTAAGAAACTTAATGTGGATTTTGTTGAAAAAGACAATAACGACCGGTATACAATTTTACTCAACTATTACAAAATGTTGTTATCAAATGATTTAATGGATATTGATTAGATGAAAAAACTTCTCCCTCAAGCAAATACTCTTCAAACGGTTATTAGGACGTTCAAATTTATAGCTAATACCATCGATTGCACACTCGATGATATAGCTGAGTTTAATCAATTCAGGTTAAGGCAAGCCTCATATTATTCTAATGCTTGTTTTTACCTCGGTTTGATAGAGGAAGATTTGCAGCTTAGTCCGTTGGGAGAAGAAATAATGGAAGAGCCAAAAAATGCTAAAGTTCGTGTTTATGAATTAATAATCAAGCATGATCTTATTGGACAATTATTTGCTAAAACAGCATTGTATCCCAAAGCCAGGGCTGTTAAAGAAGGTAAGGAATTGGTAAGAGAATTGTATCCTGAATATGGAGAAGCTGTTATTGATCGCCGTACCAGATGCTTGATTGGTTGGTGTGAAGAAATTTTGGATTTCATTAAATCTTCTAAAAAATAAAGATGGAAGATGTAAAAAGAATATATTCATTATTGCTGGATAACAATGGCTTGAAAATTCGGGAAATAGCCAAAGCTCTCGGATTAGATAAGTTGCATGTGGCAGAAATAATGTATTCTGATGATAGTCTTTCTTATTGGTTTAATGATGATGAATCTCGATGGTTTGCAAAAGAGGGTGCCATTCCACTTGAAGAGAAAAAGGATAGATTGTATGATGCTGAAGAATCTTATCGTTCATTCAATACCAAGAGATTTCAAAATATAGATAGTAGTGATTCTTTACGATATATTGTAAATGAAATTCCGAAATTTCGAATATATTCTGATGATGAAAAAAAAGAATTGTTTAAGCGATATAATAAAGGAGATTATAAAGCATTTGAAGCACTTGTAAAAGGTCATCTTGGACTAGTCGCTAATTTGGCTTTTTTGTATAGGCAGAAAGGGGCGCCTTTGGAAGATTTAATACAAGAAGGAACTATAGGACTCATTAAAGCAATTGAGCGTTTTAACTATCAGGATTTCAATAAATTCGAGCCATATGCAAAAGCTTGGATTCTTCAATCTATCTCACACTCACTAACTTATATACCATATTTGGTGAGAATCTCATTAAACAGTTTATCATTGCATAGGAAAATTAGGAAAATCAGTGATACTTTTGAGCAAGAGAATGGTTATCCTCCATCAATAAATGACCTTGGACTTGATGAAGATATTGCATGGAATCCTTTAGAGTATGTATTTAAAATGCCAGACGACCTAAGGAATGTTGTTTTAATTGATAACGACTTGGATTCGTATGAATCAAATTCTTTGCGTCCTGATTATTTTGAAAAGGAGGATTTGTATAGTTATTACGTACACGGTCTTTTGCACTTTCTAAAAGAGAAAGATGCACAAATGGTTTGTTTCTATTATGGTATAGGTACAAATATGAATGGAGAATCTAGGAACCTCACCGCACTCGATGAGTTGATTGAGTTTGGTATAGATACAAATCTTAGAGGGATATCAAGGGGGATTATAGGACAATATTTTGGATTGACAGGTGAAAGGGTAAGACAAAGAGTTGAAAAATCTATTCATGTCATGAATAAAATTGGGATAAAAAAGTTATTCAAAAATATTGAGGAGAGCCCCTATTACTCGGTTTTAAAGAAGATTCCGATCGATACTCCAGAGAATGTCCATATTCTTTTTGACAAAAGAAATAAGATAGGGGAAAAAAGCAAATCGAATACCAAAAGAACATCAAAATCTTCAAATACAATTCATGATTTTGACTTAAAGAAGCAAGAACAGAGTAAAACGAATGAAACTCGGGGAGGCTCCAAATATGTTGAAAAATCTCCCCGGAGAGCAAATAAAAGAAGTAAGGTAAATAAAACAGAAACGCTCTCATCTAAATCTTCATTAAAGCGAATATCCTTATCTCGTCATGCAGTAGACGAATTGGATGGTTTTAAAGTAGGTGATTTTGTCTATTACAAAGGTGAAAGATGTGAGATTATTGTTATCGTTGTATATGGAACTTCATCTCGTTTTGTCGTGAAATATGCTAATGGGGTTCATGATGCTATTGTAATTCATTCACCTTCACGACCAAGTTCAGAATTCTGTAAAAAGGATACCCATGGTGTCATATAAATGGTCAAATGAATAGAATAAGCCCATATTACAAATCTTTGGACAAATGCTTCACTCTTCTGGATGGTGATTGTGTCCATTTGCTTAACTTGTTTGACTTCAAATTTGACATGATTTTTGCTGACCCTCCCTATTTTTTGAGCAATGGCGGCATCAGTATAAGCAGTGGAAAAATAGTTTGTGTGGATAAGGGAGAATGGGATAAAGCACCTTCACAAGCATTTGTCGATGAATTCAACCATAATTGGCTATCTGCATGTAAAAATAAACTGAAAGATAACGGTACTATTTGGGTCAGTGGCACCCATCATAACATCTTTTCTGTGGCTAACCAACTCTCTGATTTGGGCTTTAAGATATTAAATGTTATAACCTGGGGAAAGACCGACCCTCCTGAAAACATATCACATCGTATGTTTACTCATTCTGCTGAATATATTATATGGGCTAAAAAGTCAAAAAGGGCATACCATCATTATAATTATGAGCTCATGCGCCAATTCAATGAGGGAAAGCAGATGACAGATGTTTGGCGAATGCCGGCTGTGTCGAAATGGGAAAAATCATGCGGTAAGCATCCCACTCAAAAACCTTTAGGTTTGATGGCTCGGATTATACTTGCCTCAACAAAAGGTAATGATTGGATTTTAGACCCGTTTAATGGTAGTGGCACAACAGGAATAGCTGCCTCAATATTAGGCAGACGATATCTGGGCATAGACGTAGAAACAAAATTCTTACAATTGAGTCAAAAGCGTCGTGAAGAACTTGACAACGAGGATGTGCGATTAGCTTATAAGGAAAAAATCTTGTTAGACTGCCATGGGGCAGCACAAGAAGAAGTCCCTCGTCATGTCCTAGTTGGACGAATAGGTTCTGTAAAACAATGGGAATGGTTTAAGACATCTCATATGTATATATTGCCTGTTAGTAAAATCATGTCCATGCCAAAACTGTTAGGTGCAGAATATGTGCTGGCATTTATGGGGAATGATTCCCAAAATGCACAATTATTTAAAATAGCAAACCTTAAACCGCAAATTAGGACAAAAGAGCAATTAGCAGAGATTGCTGCAAAAACCTCGGATTATAAACCGTTTAGAGACAGTAGCTATTGGTTGATTCATCTTGAGAAATATCCGGAAAATGTCGGTGGTAAGTTTTTCAACAAATCTCTTTTGCTCAATAGGCAGGAAGAAAGGGGCGCATATTGGATTAAAAAATATGAGGATGTAATTAACGCTTTTGAAAATCGCTGATAAGATTATTAATCAGTTCCTCAATATGATATAAACTATGAGCCTCTGTAGTGGCCCCCCCTCACTGCGGGAAAGTGAAAATCAGGGGGAATTACAAACTTAATTGCAATGGCAAAAAAACAACAAATTTTCAGGAATAGTTAAGAAATTACCCTTTGAAAGGTTCGTTTTTTATGATTTGTTCGTATTACACTTGAGATTATTATTGTACTTTTGTAGCATAATTGGCTTATGAACATATTAATTTCAATTTTATACTTCTATGAAAAATATATTATTCGTTTTATCTGCATTTATGTGTACTCTCTCATTATTTTGCAGTTGCCAAAAGAAGAATTATAGTGTTGATGTCAATGATGGATATGTTATTGTAAAAATGCGCAGCCCATCAATAGGAGTGGCTGGATTATGGGAGGTTCACTTTGATGGCTTCACATATGAGGATGTAGAAGAAGAAATATTTGACAAAATAAGAAGCAGTAGTTATGAGGGCTTTTATACGGTATATGTTATTTTACAGTATATAGATAGTTATGGTAATTATTATGATGGCCCTAAAACTACTGTCTCCACCTTGCAGGCGTCTGAAGTTAAGAGATATGCTTCATATAGTTACTTTAGAGGACAAACTCATCTAGAATATTCATACCTTGGGAAACCGAAAAGACCTTGTGAGCATTGCACTAATGGTGTTGTTCAAATACCCAAAGAGGTAATAAAAGAAGTAAAATGCCCAGAATGTGGAGGTGAAGGTTATGTGAAAGATCCTGAAGATATTTATGATGAGACGGACATTTATGTTCCTTGTACTTCATGTCATGGGGAAGGAAAAACTTATGAAAAAACTACAGAATACGATAATGTAACCTGCACCTTTTGCCGAGGAACAGGTGAAGTAGAATAAATGGTTGCTACACGTTTCAGAAACGTAGCAGCGCATAAAAAGGCTAACACGTGGGAAGACCGGTGGAGATGAAGTTCATCGTGGGCCTGAAACATTTAGTTTAATAAATGTTCGTAACGTTTTTTGTCCAGACTTATGTCAGGTGAAATAGAATTCTATAAACATTAAATAAACATGAAAAAGTTCTTTGTATTCTTTACGTTACTATTGTTTTGCGTATCAGCATTTTCAATAGATGTTGAAAAGGCTGTCAAGACATCGGTTGCAGGCGGCCGTTTTGAAATCGTCCAATCAGAAATAGCCCGAAGATGTACTTTTAAACTTGATAAGAAGTATGGAAAAGTATATCAAATGGTGAAAACATCCAGTGGTGGGATTACATGGGAAGAAATGGGCATTGTCAAGTCTGATTATAATGATGAGAGCAAGGACATTAATTATCAATTATTTCTTAGCGGAATTTCATTAAGTGATACATTCCTTATCAACATACATTCAGGAAAAACATGGCAGCTCGTTGAAAACTCTAATAACAAAACGCTTATTTGGCAACCTGTTTTTTGATTCCAGCATATTTAAACAAATAATTTTTTACTATGGTGCACTTTGATTTAAACCCGAGCCCAGAAGACCGGATAATCTGTGTGATAGTTGGCAAGGTCATATGTGAAAACTTATAAGAAATGCCAGAAATTATTGGGTCGTGAAGCTTGAAAGAGCATAAAAGGCCACACATGTACTGGCTGTAATTGACGGTATCGTCAGAGCATTTTACATCCCCGAAATTTGGTGACACTCTGAAGAGTTCGGGAAAGAGCACAGAATAGAATTTGATGGGAGAGGCCAAAGCCGATTGCGTGTCACCACTGCTGTACATTAACCTTTTTGTAAGGGATGTCAGCCATCCTGAGTTGCGGTATCTTTTCAATAGCTTTCATCCCCAAAAGCGCCCCGCATCCCAATGAATATGATTGGTGATGATAGCCTCCCAATCGTACCCACAGAAATACCCTTCAAAAAAATCCCCTGCAACACTCCTCAAAGCGTTGCGGGGGATTTCGTTGTAGGGTAGGG
>AUXO014712785.1_pt1 | contig 11358 bp, 9 predicted proteins | sample 768731 | NCBI WGS metagenome assembly AUXO01 (sample SAMN02715735, study PRJNA202380) | gut metagenome | biome: sheep rumen | host: Ovis aries | place: New Zealand: Palmerston North | reverse complement strand
TTAGTTTTATTAAATACATGTTCTATTAGAGAAAATGCTCATAATAAAGCATTTGGAATGCTTGGAAGACTTAAACATTTAAAAGAAGAGAAGAAAAATCTAATAGTAGGACTTTGTGGTTGTATGGCACAAGAAGTTGGTGTAGTAGATGAAATAAGAAAGAATCATAAAGAAGTTAACTTTGTTTTTGGTACTCACAATATGTATCGCTTACCTTTAATATTAGATAAAGCAATCATGGAAAATAAACAAGAAATAGAAGTTTTCTCAACAGAAGGAGATTTAATTGAAGATATCCCAGTAAAAAGAGATAATAACTTTAAAGCATATGTAAATATAATATATGGTTGTGATAAATTCTGTACTTATTGTATAGTTCCATATACTAGAGGTGGAGAAAGAAGTAGAAAGAAAGAAGATATCATTAGAGAAGTAGAATGTTTAGTAGAAGATGGCTATAAAGAAGTAACACTTTTAGGACAAAATGTTAATGCCTATGGAAAAGATTTATATAGTGATTATTCACTTGCAGAATTATTAGAAGATGTAAGTAAAACAGGTATTGCAAGAATAAGATTTACAACATCACATCCATGGGATTTTACAGATAAGATGATAGATACAATTGCAAAATATGATAATATAATGCCAAGTATTCATCTACCTCTACAATCTGGAAGCAGTAAAATATTAAAATATATGGGTAGACGTTATACTAAGGAAAGTTACTTAGAATTATTTGATAAAATGAAATCAAAAATTAAAAATGTTGCAATATCTACAGATATAATAGTTGGTTTCCCAAATGAGACTGAAGAAGATTTTAAAGAAACATTAGATGTAGTTAATTATTGTAAATATGATAATGCATTTACATTTATATATTCACCAAGAGAAAATACACCTGCAGCAAAATTTAAAGATAGTATTTCACTTGATATAAAAGAAAAAAGATTAGAAGAATTAAATAACTTAGTTAATAAATATTTTAAAGAAAATAATAAAAAACTAGAAAATACTATAGAAGAAATTTTAGTTGAAGGTAAATCACCTAAAAAAGATGGATGGTATTATGGCTATACTAAAACAAATAAACTAGTAAATTTCACTGGTGAAAATGTCGAAATTGGTAGTTTAGTAAATGTATTAATAACATCTGCAAAAACTTGGAGCCTAGATGGAGAACTATCTAAGTAATAATAGTAAAAAATATTTATTAGAAATAGTTAATAATATTAAATCAAGTGAAGAATATATAAAGTGTTTAGAATTAAAAGAAGAACTTTCGAAAGATAAAGAATTAGTAAACTTAATTGAAGAAGTTAAAAGATTACAAAAAAAATATATTAGTAGTAATTATAGTAAAGAATTAAAAGAAGAATTAGATAATAAAAAAAGTTTATTAGAAAAGAATAAATTATTTCTAACTTATAATTATTATTTAGATATTGTTAATCAAAAAATAGATATAGTGAAAAATGAATTAAATAATTATTTTTCAAGTATAGTTAATATAGAATTATTTTAATTAATAATTCTTTTTTTTGGTTATTTTCTAATACCACAAGCATAAACTAGAATAGAGGAGGAGAAAATATGCCAAATTATCGTGAGATTGTTACTAAGACAGTTATCGGAAAAGGAAAGAAAACATTTATTACAAATAATAAAATAGAATTAGATAAAGAACCTTCTACTATTTTAGGATGTTGGGTTATTAATCATAAATTTAAAGGTGATAAAATTAATGATAAAGTAAATATAAATGGTAGTTATGATATTAATGTTTGGTATAGTTATGATAATGATACAAAAACAGATGTTGCAAAAAGAACTGATAATTATAATGAGATAGTAACAATAAAAAATAATCAAGATGTAGTTAATGAGGAAGTAATAATTAGAAGTTTAAAACAACCAAATTGTGTTAAGGTTGATATAAATGGTAAGACAATTGATTATACTATAGAAAAGGAACTAGGAATTGAATTGGTGGGAGATGAAAAAGTAAAAATAGAGACAAGTTTGGAAGAAGATCCATGGGATGAGATAATTGATGATGTTGATAGTAAAATAGAAAATGAAGTAAAAGAGGATTATTTAAATGAAGAAGTACTAGAAGAAAACAATAATAACGTAGAATAAATCTACGTTTTTATTTTGAAAATATGATATTATATATATGAAAGGAGGAAGACTATGGTAGTAGGAGTACTTGTTGAATTATCCAATAAAAATATAGATAGAGTATTTGACTATAATGTAGAAGAAAAGTTTATAAAAGATATAAAACTAGGTATTAGAGTAAAGGTACCTTTTGGATATCAAATATTAGAAGGCTTTGTTGTAGAAATAAAAGATTCTAGTGAAAAAGAACTTAAAAATATAATTGATATTATTGATAAAGATATTATTTTAAATAATGAACTATTAGAACTAGGACGTATTATGCAAAAAGAAACATTATCAACATTAATCAGCTGCTATCAAGTTATGCTTCCTAAAGCTTTAAAGGCACATAATGGTGTTGTTGTAAATAAAAAATATGATACATTCTATAAGTTAGGAGAAATAAAAGATAAATTAACTCCAAAACAACAAGAAGTTGTTGATTTGTTTAAAGAAAGAAAATTAATAAGTAGAAAAGAATTATTAGAAATATATTCTAATATAAAAACACTTGTAGAAAAGAAAGTTTTAATAGAAGTACAAAAAGAACATTATAGAGTAGAGTATGATAGTATAAGTATAAAAAAGAATGAATTATCAAAAGAGCAAAAAGATGCTTATAATGAAATAACTAATTCTAATGATTTAGTATATTTAATACATGGTGTAACAGGTTCTGGTAAAACAGAAGTATATATGGAACTAATAGAAAAAGTATTAAGTGAAGGAAAAACTGCTATAGTACTTGTTCCAGAAATAAGTTTAACACCTCAAATGGTTAAAAGATTTTCTGAAAGATTTGGTAATATAATTGCAGCGATTCATTCAGCATTATCAGAAGGTGAAAAATATGATGAATGGAGAAGAATATCTAAAGGAGATGCCAAAATAGTAATAGGTGCTAGAAGTGCACTTTTTGCACCACTTAATAATTTAGGCTTAATAGTTATTGATGAGGAACATAGTGATTCATATAAACAAGATGATTCTAACCCTAGATATGATGCAATAAAGATGGCTATCGCTAGAGCAAAATTAAATAAAGATTGTAAAGTTGTTTTAGGAAGTGCAACTCCAACACTAGATAGTTATGCACGAGCTAAAAAGAATGTTTATCATTTAATAAGTTTACCAAATAGAATTAATAAAAAACCACTACCTAAAGTAGAAGTGGTTGATATGAATGAAGAAATAAGAAGCAGTAAAGGACATTTTTCTAATAGATTATTAAATAGTATAAAAGAAAAAATAGCAAAAGGTGAACAAGTGATATTGCTACTTAATAGACGTGGATATTCATCATTTGTAACATGTAAGAATTGTGGAGAGGCAATAAAATGTCCTAAGTGTGATATAACACTTACTTATCATAAAGCATCTAATAATTTAAGATGTCATTATTGTGGATATGCTACTAATATGCCAAAAGAGTGTCCTAAATGTCATGAAAAATCTCTTTCTAGTTTAGGTGTCGGTACAGAAAAAATAGAAGAAGAATTATACAAATTGATAGAGAAAGTTAGAGTTCTTAGAATGGACTTTGATACTACTAGTAGAAAAGGTGCCCATGCAAAAATGTTAAAAGATTTTGGACTACATAAGTATGATATTTTACTTGGAACTCAAATAGTTGCAAAAGGACTTGATTTTGATAATGTTACATTAGTTGGAATAATTAATGCTGATACATCGCTTAATATTCCAGATTTTCATAGTAGTGAAGTAACGTTCTCACTAATTAGTCAAGTTGCAGGTAGAGCGGGTAGAAGTGATAAAGATGGTGTTGTAATTCTTCAAACGTATAATAAAGATCATTATGCAATTAAATATGCAAAAGAACATGATTATTTAGGTTTCTATAAAGAAGAAATGAAAATTAGACAAACACTTAAATATCCACCATTCTACTATATGCTTTATATTAGAGTTAGTAGTAAAGATAATGATTTAGCATATAAAGAATCTGTAAGGATAAAAAAATCTTTAGAAAAACATTTAGTAAATAGTATAATACTTGGACCTAGTGTTTCTAATGTATTTAAAATTAATAATACATATAGATATGGTATTATTATAAAATATAAAAAAGAGGATAAATTAGAAGATGTACTTAATATGATGATAGATGCATATAAAAGTAATTCTAAGGTAACAGTAGATTTAAATTTTGAACCAAAACACATATAAAAAATTAGAATTTATATTCTAATTTTTTTGTATCTCTGTTATAATGAAATTGTAATAAGGTAAGATATAGATAAAAAAGATTGTGGGGTAATTTATGAAAGACAAAATGTTACATTTGCTTGCAAGAGAAGATGTAAAAAAACTAATTAGGAATGTACTAAATAGTAAAAAATATAATAATATTAGTATACCTTTGGCATTAGATACTAATTATTTTATTGACGATAATTATGCACTATTATTAGTACTTGATGCTTTAATAAAATATGAAATTATAATAGATGATGAAAAGTATTTATCAAACTATATTGATGGTATTGATAACGTTGTTAGAAAATCAAAAGATTATGATTCATCTATCAAAGGTATAAACAAACTACTAGGTAAATATGTTTCAAGATTATTAGGCTTAAATAGAGAAAGATCTTTTGAATCAAAAGAAAAAATATTACGATATATTTATAATAAATATATTGTATCAGGATATTTTTATTATGGATATTCTGAATATCATAAAAATGAAATAAAAGAAAATGGTATCAAAAAAGATGGTTTTATATTTGATAGTAGATTAGAAAAGGCTAATGAAATATTAAAAAAATATGTAGGAAAAGATATTTTAGTAAAGAAGCCTGCTACAATAACTGATAGTTTTATAGTGGCAACATATTTTTCAATGATAGGTCCAGATTTTTTAGATAAGATGGCAACAGCAAGATTATTTAATGAATTATATTTTGATAATAGTTTTTACTATACAAAAGATTTAAATTTATTCAAATATAATATTATAAAATTTGTTAAAGATAAAAATATACCTAAAGATGAAGCTATAATACTTGTAAATAATCTTGTAAGTGTATGGAATAGTCAAGTAACACCATATAACAAAGGATGTATATCATTTATAAAAAGAGAACACTTAGATAAAAATAGTTTAATAGACTTTGAACAAATAGTAAAAGGGCTAAATGATATATCATTATCAGATGCTATTAGTATGGTTATGGAATCACGTTATACAAGCTTTACTTTAGAAAATGATATTGATAATGATTTAATTGAGACTATTGAAATACCAAGTTATTGTAATTTGATAGAAAAAAGTCCTTTAAATATGGAAATATTAGAAGAAGATGATTATAATAGTATTAGTGTTCAAAGAAAAAACTCTTATGGGTTTGCAACAATAGTAATGTTTTTAGGACTAATACTAGTATCATTAGGCATAGTAACATTTATTATTTCAATTATTGGAAGGTGATAAAATGATAAAAGTACTATTTATGGGGACACCAGAATTTAGTGTTCCTATTTTAGATAGTTTAAATAATAATAGTGAGATTTCTATAGTAGGAGTTGTTAGCCAACCTGATAAATTTGTTGGTAGAAAAAGAATATTAACACCATCTCCTATATCAGAATATGCAATTAATAATAATTTAAATTTATATAGAATAGAAAAAATAAAGGAAAGTTATCAAGAATTAATTGATTTAAATCCAGATATTATAATAACTGCAGCATATGGACAAATAATACCAGAAGAATTATTAGAATACCCAAAATATAAATCAATTAATGTTCATGCCTCTTTATTACCAAAATATCGTGGTGGAGCACCTATAGAATGGTCAATTATTAATGGAGATGATTATTCAGGTGTCACAATAATGTATATGAGTAAGAAAATGGATGCTGGTGATATAATATCACAAGTAAAAATTAAAATAGAAGAGACTGATAACAAAGAAACATTAACAAAGAAATTAAGTATTGCAGGTATGAATTTATTAAATGAAACATTACCAACTATAATTAATTCTACAAATGATAGAATTAAGCAAGATGAGGATAATGTTACATATGCATATAATATATCTCATGATGATGAACATATTTCATTTAATAAGACTGCAAGAGAAGTATTTAATCATGTAAGAGCATTATCACCAAATCCAGGATGTTATGCTTTGTTAAATAATAAAACTATGAAAATTTATAATGGCTATATCAAAGAAGAAAATATTGATGGTAATATTTCTCAAATAGTTAAATTATATAAAGATGGAATTGGAGTTAAATGTAGTGATTATATTTATGTAATTACAGAGTTACAAGTTGAAGGTAAAAAAAGAATGAGAGCATCTGATTATTTAAATGGAACAAAAGAAGAATTAGTGGGTGATATTTATGAATAAAAGAGGAAATGTATTTGAAGATAATCCAGATTTAAAAAGAATTGTATTCTTTGCATTCTATATTGTATTCTTTGTTTTTATAGTTATTCTTTTAAGAAGTGGATTAAAAAATAATAATACATCTTATAATAGATATAATTCTGGCTTTAATAAAAGTTTTTCATTAAAAGCTATGAAAAATAATAATTATCATTTTAACTACATATTAGAAAAAAATAATAATAAAACTATTTTTGATGGAACTAAATATAATAATAAAGAAGAATTCCTAATGAGTGGAAATACTAGTCTTTATTATTATGGTGAAGATGATAATTATTTTGTAAGAGATAATAATACTCTAAGTTATACAAATACTGTTAATCCTATTGAATTTAGTAAATTCTTAGATCCAAGTAATTTAGATAAATTATTTATACATGGAACATATATATCTAGAACAGAATATTTATCTGGTAAAGAAGTAGATTATAATTATGAAATTGCAACATCTTCAATACTAAGAAGTATAGATAGTATTAATGCTGATTTAGATGATAATGTAAATAAAGTAGTAGCAAAAGTTGATGAAGATGGTAAATTATTTGAAATAGATTTAGATCTTACAAACTATTATAAATACTATGATAGTTCTATAGAAGAATATAAATTAGTATTAACATATTCTAAATATAATGAAATAACAGATATTAAAATTAATAAATAAGCATTATTAGATGCTTATTTTTCTTTTCTTAAATTGCTTTCTCAAGCTTATTATTGTATAATACTCTTGGATGTGATTATGTGAATATATATAGTTATACAAAAGAAGAATTAGAAAATTATTTCATAGATTGTGGTGAAAAGAAATTTAAAGCTAAACAAGTTTTTTCATGGTTATATGAAAAGAAAGTAAATGATTTTTCACTATGGAGTGATATAAAAAAAGATATGCAAGATAAATTAAAGAAAGATTTTGATATTCATAATCTAGAATTAGTACAAGTTCAAAGAGATAAAGATGTAAATAAATATTTATTTAGATTACAAGATGGTGAACATATTGAAGCGGTATTAATGAGACATGATTATGGAAATAGTATTTGTGTATCAAGCCAAGTTGGATGTAACATGGGATGTAAATTCTGTGAATCAGGTAGACGCAAAAAAGTTAGAAACCTAGAAGCAGGTGAAATAGTTGAACAAATACTTTTAGTTGAACAAGATTTATTAGAAAGAATTAGTCATGTTGTTGTAATGGGAATAGGAGAACCTTTTGATAATTACGATAATTTAATTAAATTTATTAAAATTATTAATGATCCTAGTGGACTTGCTATAGGAATAAGACATATAACAGTTTCAACTTGTGGAATAGTTCCTAAAATAAAAGAATTTATGAAAGAATGTGTTGGCGTTAATTTAGCAATAAGCTTACATGCACCAACTAATGAAATTAGAAATAAGATAATGCCAATTAATAAGGTATATAAAATAGAAGATGTAATTGATGCAGTAAAAGAGTATATAAAAGAGACTAATAGACGTGTAACTTTTGAATATATTATGTTAGAAGGAATTAATGATCAAAAAGAACATGCTGAAGCTCTAGCTAAACTTTTAAAAGGTATAAATTGTTATGTTAATTTAATACCATATAATGAGACTGAGAATATTGAGTTTATTAGAACTCCAGTATTCCAAATAATGAAATTCTATGATATACTAAAAAAGAATAATATAAATGTGACAATAAGGAAAGAGTTTGGCTCTAAAATAAGTGCAGCATGTGGGCAACTTAGAAGCAAGAAGGAGGAGTTATGAGAACTTTTTATTTAACGGATGCAGGAAAAGTAAGAGATCATAATGAAGATAGTCTAATAATTATTAAGAATAGTAATGATGATTATTTAATGGCTGTTAGTGATGGAATGGGTGGACATTCAGCAGGTGAAGTAGCATCATCAATCGCTATTAATTACTTAGGAAAACATTTTAGAGAAACATTTTTAAATCTTGATAAAGCTGGTGCCGTAGAGTGGATAAGAAATAGCGTTAATGAAATTAATTCATTAATATTCCAATATGAAAAAACTCATGCAGAAAGTAAGGGAATGGGTGCAACACTAGTTATGGCAATTGTTACTAAAGAATATATTTTATTTGGTAATATAGGTGATAGTTCAGGATTTGTTATGAAAGAGAACAAATTACATAAAGTAACTTATGATCATACACTAGTAAACTTGCTTGTATCAGCAGGAGAACTTACTAAAGAAGAAGCTAAAGATCATCCTAAAAAGAATGTTTTAATGAAAGCGTTAGGAGCTAATGATCCAATTGAAGTAGATGTATTTGATTGTGATATGGAAATAGATTCAATACTACTATGTAGTGATGGACTTACAAATATGCTTGAAAAAGAACAAATAGAAAAAGTATTATTAGAAGATTCTAGTATTAATGATAAAGTAGTTAAGTTAATACATAAAGCAAACAATAGGGGTGGAACAGATAATATTTCAATATGTTATTTAACTTTAGAAGAAGGTGAAGAATAATGATAGCAAAGGGGCAAAAAATTAACGATAGATATCAAATAATTCGTAGTATTGGTGAAGGTGGTATGGCTAATGTATATCTAGGATATGATACTATTTTAGATAGAAATGTTGCCATAAAAGTTTTACGTGGTGATTTATCAACTGATGAGAAGTTTGTAAGACGTTTCCAAAGAGAAGCTTTATCAGCATCTAGTTTGTCTCATCCTAATGTAGTTGAGATGTATGATGTTGGAGAAGATGATGGTGTATATTACATTGTAATGGAATATATTGAAGGTCAAACACTTAAACAATTGTTAAAAAAACGTGGTAATCTAACTTTATCTGAAGCAATAGATATTATGCTTCAATTAACAGATGGTATGGCACATGCTCATGATTCTTACATAATACATCGTGATTTAAAACCACAAAATATTATGATTCAAGATGATGGACAAATCAAAATAACAGACTTTGGTATTGCAATGGCACTTAATTCAACACAGCTTACTCAAACAAATTCTGTAATGGGTTCAGTTCATTATTTACCACCAGAACAAGCTGCTGGTAAAGGATCAACAATTAAGAGCGATATTTATTCTATGGGTATAATTTTCTATGAATTATTAACTGGAGAGTTACCATTTAGAGGTGATAATGCAGTAGAAATTGCACTTAAACAAATGAAAGAAGCAATTCCAGATTTACATGAAGAAAATCCATCTATACCTATGGCAGTATATAATGTAATTTTAAAATCAACTGCTAAGAATCCAAAAAATAGATATAATGATGCTAGAGAAATGCATGATGATTTATTAACAGTTTTAGATGATGAAAGAATAAATGAAGAAAAATATGTATATAAATATCCAGAACATGATGAAAATCCAAAGACAATTAAAAAACTAGAAGAGATAAATGAAGATTCTGAAATAGCAACTAAAATTGATGATGAGAATGATAAAAAAGGTAAAAAACTAGTCATAATATTATCAATAGTTGCAGCAGTAATTCTTATCGCTTTAATTTCAGTTATTTTAATTGTTCCTAAAGTTACAGCACCTAAAGCTGTAAAAATACCTAATGTAAAAAATATGACTGTATCTAAGGCTGAATCTAAATTACAAAGCTTAGGATTAGAAGTTGAAACTAAAATAGAAGAAGTATATGATAAAGAAGTAAAAGAAGGTTACATTGTTAAAACAGATCCATCAACAGGTAGAACTGTTAAACAAGGAACAAAAGTAACACTATATAAATCTCTTGGAGTAATGAAATATACTTTAGAAGATTATACTGGTCAAGTTTTAACTACAGTACAAAGTACACTTTTAGAAAATGGTATTAAAATAAAAGTTACTAAAGAAGATCCAACTAGTGATACATGTAAATATATTGGAAAAGATGCTATTATATGGCAATCACTTGCAAGTGGTTCTAAAGTTCAAAGTGGTGATGAACTAGAATTAAAAACACTTAATAGTGTAACTTTCCCAAAATTTAAAGATATGAAATTAGAAGAAATATCAGAATGGGCTAATACTAATTGTGTAACTCTAAATATTGAATATAAAGATACATATGATAAAGCATTAGTTGATACTATAATGAGTCAAAATAGACCAGCAGGTGCAACAGTTAAAAATAATGATCAAGTAACTATTACAATCGGTAGATTAGCAGAAGATGAAGAAGAAAATGATAATCAATCTACTGAGACTGATAAAGATAAAACTAAAGAAACAACAAATAATGATAAAAAAATTAAGGAATAATATGCAAGGACAGATAATAGAAATAATAAGTAATTTATATACAGTAAGTTCAGATGGGAATACATATAAATGCAGATGTAGAGGAGTATTTAGAAATAAAAATATAACTCCTCTTGTTGGCGATTATTGTGTGTTCTCTAAAGAAAAAAAATTAATAGAAGAAATATTACCAAGAAAGAATTCTTTTGAAAGACCAAAAGTAAGTAATATTGATCAAGGTATAATAGTTACAAGCTTAAAGAAACCTGATTTTTCTATTAATTTAATAGATAGATTTTTAGTAATAATGGAAATGAATAATGTAAAACCAATTATATGTATTACTAAAGAAGATCTAATGAGTGTAGAAGAACTAAAAGAAATATATAAAGTATTAGATTATTATAGAAGTATTGGATATACTGTTATATCTAATAATGATGTTAAAATAATTAAAGAATTATTAAAAGATAAAACTACAGTCTTTACAGGTCAAACTGGAGCAGGAAAAAGTAC
>AUXO012405986.1_pt1 | contig 11359 bp, 9 predicted proteins | sample 768731 | NCBI WGS metagenome assembly AUXO01 (sample SAMN02715735, study PRJNA202380) | gut metagenome | biome: sheep rumen | host: Ovis aries | place: New Zealand: Palmerston North | reverse complement strand
ATATGATAAAGATGCAGTAACAAATTCTGATGTTAATAATCAAGTAGGAGATGTTACTCATACATTTGATTTTAAAGTAGAATATGGACAAAGCACATCTAGTGATGAAGATGATTCTGTTGTGGCAATAATGCGTGAAATAGAAGCTGATCCAGATGGTCATAGAGATCCGGAACAAGACCCAACTAATAAAGATATAGCAATTGATATAAATGGAAATGTATTAAATTTAAATTCATGGATTGGTGAAAACGTAGAAGGTTATATTGATAAAACCTATTCGATAGAATATGACCCTGAAGAAGATGATTATTATGCAGTCTTAGGAAATTGTGACGGATATATTGCTCCAGCTACTGCATCTGAAACTATAGTTAATGGAAAATGGGTTCAACCAATTCCAGCATATATATTGTTTGAAGAAAAAAATAAATTTGTTCCTATAACTACTATTAAATGTTTATTTGCAGATGTTTATTATGAAGAAAGTCATGAGAGAACGCATCCTACTGAATTACCAAATTTTCCAAAAACATATGTTAATATGTACAGTGCCTTTTCAAATATAGGTACATTTGAAAATCTTGTTATTCCAAAACAATATAAAAGTTTAGAGTATAATACTTTCTGCGGTGTGTTTGATACATCTAATAATAATACAATAACATTTGAAGAAGGTTCACAAATGGAAAATATAGGTGATGGAAGTTTCTATCATAATAATCTAGTAGGTGATATAACATTACCACCATCTGTTAAAAAAATAGGTGAAGATGCATTTGTTGGTAATAATCTAACATCAGTGTCATTACCAACAACAGCAGAATATTATGATAATTATGATCATCCTGATTATCATAGAATTATGAATTCATTTGATCAAAATGTTACAATAATTCGTTATTAAAAAGAACTTTAAGTTCTTTTTTTTAGCTATAGATTATGTTATAATTAATAATGGAAAGAAGTGAGGGGCATGAAAAAGACTTTGATTTTTGGTCATAAAAAACCTGATACAGATGCAGTTATGTCTGCTATAGGATATAGTTATTTAAAGAATGAATTGGGTTTTAATACAGAGGCTAGAATATTAGGTGATCTTAATAAAGAAACTCTTTATGCTCTTAAATATTTTAAATTAGAAGAACCTAAATATTTGAATGATGTTAAATTACAATTAAAAGATGTTAATTATCATAAAGGTTTTTATTTAAAAGATATTGATAGTATATATGATGGATATCAATTAATGTTAAAGGAAGGACAAACTGGTTTACCTGTAGCTAATGAAAATGGTTATTTTGAAGGACTTATTACATTAAAAGATTTATCTCATGTAATGATTAATGAAAATGGGGAAGATTTGGATACATCATATGATAATCTATGTAAAGTATTAGAGGCTAGTGAAGTAGTTAGATGTAGTGATGAAATAAAAGGTAAATTATTAGTAGCTGCTTATAGAAGTAGTACTTTTATGTCTAATGTAATATTAAGTGAAGATGATATTTTAATAGTTGGTGATAGACATAGTGTTATAGAATATGCAGTAACTTCTCGTGTTAAATTAATTATTCTTACTAATGGATCATTTATTAAAGATGAACATATAGAAATAGCTAAAAATAATGGAGTTAATATTATACGTACTAATTATGATACTTATAGAGTATCTAAACTAGTATCACTTACTAATTATATTAAAACTATGTTACGTGCATATAATCCAACTAAGTTTATAGAAACAGATTTTGTTAGTGATGTTATTGATATTAATAATAAATTAAAACATACTAATTATCCTGTTGTAGATAAAAATAATAAGTGTTTAGGATTACTTAGAATTACTGACTTATCTGATTATAATCCTAAAAAAGTAATATTAATGGATCATAATGAAAAATTACAAAGTGTAGATGGATTAGATGAAGCTGAAATACAAGAAATAATAGATCATCATAATTTAGGAAGTATTACTACTAATAATCCTATTAATTTTAGAAATATGGCGGTAGGAAGTACTTGTACTATAGTTTATAATTTGTATAAAGAAAAAAATGTTTTAATTCCTAAAAATATTGCTGGTGCTTTAATAAGTGGTATTTTATCAGATACATTGATATTAAAGAGTCCAACAGCTACTGATAAAGATAGAGAAGCAGTAGATGGTTTATCTAAGATTTTATCTATTGATTACGAAAAATATGGTATGAGTTTATTAAAAGCTGGTACTTCATTAGATGGTATGGATAAAGAAGATGTATTATATAATGATTATAAATTATATACTGTTAATGATAAGAATTTTGCAGTAGGGCAATTCTTTACTATGAATTTTGATGAAATTAGTAGTGAATTAGATGAATATGTAAAGGTTTTAGATAAAGTAAGTGAAGCTAATAATTATGCATTAGTAGCTTTATATGTAACTGATATTATTAAAAATGGTAGCTATGTTATTTATAATACAAAAGGTAAAAATATTATGGAATTAGTATATCAAGATAATATAGAAGAAGGGTATTTTGTTGAAGGATGTGTATCACGTAAAAAACACGTTATACCTCAAATTATGAGTATACTTGAAAATTAGGAGGATTTATGGAAAATATTGTAGGATGGTTACTTTCGTTATTTAGTGGTTTTAATGGAATCCCTTTTGGAAAAGAAATAGTAGTTTTTATTATTTCATTAATGCCAATACTTGAACTTCGTGGAGGATTGCTTGCTGCTAGTTTATTAGGATTAGATCCTATTAAAAGTTATATAATATGTATAATAGGAAATATTATTCCAGTACCATTTATTTTATGGTTAATAAATTGGATACTTGATTGTATGAGAAAAAGTAAACATTTTAAAGGAATAGCTAAATGGTTAGATAAGAAAGTAGATAAACATAAAGGTCAAATAGAAAAGTTTGGTTTCTGGGGTCTTGTATTATTCGTAGGTATACCACTTCCTGGAACTGGTGCTTGGACAGGGTGTTTAATAGCAGCTTGTTTAGAGATGAATAGAAAAAAAGCTTTTTTAGCAGCTATGATAGGTATAATAATGGCTAGTCTTATAATGATGGCTATATCTTTTGGACTATTAAAGTTTATAATAGGATAATTGTCCTATTTTTTCTTTTATTGTTCTAAAAAGTATAATATAATAATAATAGATAATAGGTGATATTATGTATAATTTTATGTATTTATTTTTAATATTTTTCTTTTATTCTGTATTAGGATATATTATTGAGGTAATTGCATGTTTTGCATATACTAAAAAATTTAATCCTTCACGTGGTTATTTAATAGGACCATATATTCCTGTATTTGGTTTTGGTGCTATTATAATGGTTAATCTATTAGATAAATATAAGAATGATATTATAGTATTATTTGTACTTAGTATGGTTATATGTTCTTTAGTTGAATATTTTGCTAGTTTATTAATGGAAAAAATATTTAAATTAAGATGGTGGGATTATTCACATGAGAGTTTTAATATTAATGGTAGAATTTGTTTAAAGAATAGTTTATTGTTTGGTATAGGTGGAGTATTAATTACTAAGTATTTTCATCCAATATTTAATAATTTATTATTATCGTTTAGTAATAATATGATTATTGTTTTAGGTAGTATTTTCTTTATTATAATTATATCGGATGCAGTTATATCTACATTTATTATTTCTAAGTTAAATATTGATACTAAAAAATATGCTAATAAAGATGCTACTAAAGTAGTTAAAGAACAAGTAGCTAAATCATTAAATAAGTATAGTTTATTTTATAAGAGAATATTAAAGGCATATCCACATATTAATTTTAATGTTAATATTATTAAAATTAAAGAATATATGGATGAACAATATAATAAGACAATTAAATTAGTAAAAATAAAAAATAAAAAGTAGGGTGATAGTATGGAATTAAATTATAAATATAAAGAAGATTTAAAGAAAAATATATTTAGAGGATATGATGTTAGAGGAGTATATCCAAGTGAATTAGATGAGGATACTGCTTATACTTTTGGATTAGGTTTTGGTAGTCATATACAAAGATTAGGATTTAAAAAATGTGTTATTGGTCATGACAATAGACTTTCTTCTCCTAACCTTTATATTGCTTTAATGAAAGGTATTTTAAGTACTGGGGTTGATGTTGTTAGTTTAGAGTTATGTACTACACCAATGTATTATTATGCTTGTATTAAACTAGGAATACCTAGTGGTGTTATGGTAACAGCTTCTCATAATCCTAAAGACGATAATGGATTTAAATTTGCTTTTGATAAAAAAGGTAATTGTAAAGGTCAAGAGATTCAAAATTTTTATAATGAATTAAAAGAAAATAATTTTATTTATGGTATTGGTAATATAGAAAGAGTAGATATTTTCCCTGATTATATTGATTTATATAAAAATAATTTAAAGTTTGGTTCTAGAAAATTAAAAGTAGTAGTAGATCCTGCTAATGGGGCTTGTTCTAGTTTTGTTAGAAAAATATATTCATTATATCCAATGGATTTAATAATTATTAACGAAGAGAATGATGGTACTTTTCCTAATCATCATCCTGATCCTTGTGTTGAAGAAAATTTATCTCAATTAAAAAATAAAGTATTAGAAACTGGGGCAGACGTTGGGATAAGTTTTGATGGCGATGGAGATAGATTAGGAGTTGTTACTAGTAATGGTAAGTTTATTCCTACTGATATATATATGATTATAATTATTAGGGATATTATTAATAAAGTTAGCAATAAAAGATTCTTATATGATGTTAAATGTTCTAAGAGTTTAAGTGATGAGATAGAACGTTTAGGTGGAGAAGGTATTTGTTATAGAACAGGTAATTCATATACTAAAGCTAAAGTATTAGAAGATAATTTACCATTTGGAGGAGAGTTGTCTGGACATGTTTATTTTAATGATAGATGGCCTGGGTTTGATAGTGGAATGTATGCAGGACTTCGTCTTTTAGAAATACTTTCTAATACTGATAAGAGTGTAGAAGAATTATTAGGTGGTATTAATACTTATTATAGTGATGAAGAAGAAAAATATCATTCAGATGATAATATAAAATTTAGTGTAGTAGAAAGAATAAAAGAATATGTAAAAGAAAAAGGTTATTCTTATATTGATATAGATGGTGTTAGAGTTAATTTTAAAGACGGATGGGCTCTTGTTAGATGCTCTAATACTGGCCCTAATATTACTGCTAGATTTGAAGCTACAAGTATGGAAAGATTAAAAGAAATAGAAGATGAATTTAGAGGTGTTATAAATGAGTATAACAAATAAAAAAACTTATGTTTATAAAATGAATTTACTTACAGCTAATATACTTTGCATATTAATTGTTATATTATTTGGAGCTGTTGCATTAAGTTTTAAAATAAGTATATTTCAATTTAATAATTGGTTTTTAGTATTCTTACTTATGATTTTATATTTAATGTTACATGAATTTCTTCATGGAGTTGGTTATTTTTTAGGAGGTACTAAACGTAAGTATATTACTTATGGAATAGAACTTGAAAAGGGTATATTTTATGCTATGGCATATAGTAAATTAACTAAGAAAAATATACTTATTTCACTACAAATGCCTTTTATGGTAATTGGTGTTATTACTTATATTATTGGTATTATATTTAATATTCCATTATTAGTATTTTTATCAATAATAAATTTAAGTGGTGCTTCAATGGACTTGGCTATGTTTATATATTTTTTAAGATTACCTAAAGATTTTACATATAGTGAAAGTGGTAATCCTGATGAGTTTGTAATTATATCTAGTGAAGATTTAACTAAAAAGAAAAGTATATTTTTAAAATTAGTGGAAGTTAAAGATTATAAAGAAAAAGATTTTGAATTTAAAAATCTTAAGAAGTTTAAAGTTACTAAGACTTCTATAATAATTTTAGTAGCATTCTTATTATTAGGATTAATTACTACTATATTAAAATAAGTGTAAAGTTAATGTTTCTTTATAGAAACATTTCTTTTTTTTTGATATATTTATATAGACTAAGGTGGTTTTTTTATGGCAATTAGTGAAGTAGAATTTAAAAAAGAAGTAAAGATATTAGATAAAGTAAATAAATTATTTGATGAGACTTATAATAACTTATGTAGTGATGTTAAAGTAGGGGAAGAGGATTTACTAGAATTTAAGAAAATGATGTGGTCTGAGGCTAATAGTTTTGATGATGGTGAAATTACTCAAGTAAAAGCTGCAACTGCATTAGAAGCAGATAAGTTTTTTCGTAAACAAGATTATTTAAGAAGACTTAAAATGATTAAAGATAAACCTTATTTTGCATCAATTGTATTTAAAGATAGTACTGATAACTCTATATATAATATTTATATGTCTTTAACATATTTAAAAGATAAGAATGAAAATAATATACTTTATGATTGGAGAAGTCCTATATGTAGTTTATTTTATGATTATGAGACTGGTCCTTGTAGTTATAGTGCTCCAGGTGGAATATATTCGGGTGAATTAAAGAGAAAAAGACAATATAAAATAGAAAATAAAAAATTAGTTGGTGTATTTGATAATTCATTAAATATAGATGATGAAGTTCTACAAGAAGTACTTGCAACTGAGTCTAGTGATCATATGAAGAATGTGGTTAATACTATTCAACAAGAACAAAATAAAGTAATTAGAAATTTAGAAGATAATAACTTAATAGTCCAAGGTATTGCGGGTAGTGGTAAAACTACAGTGGCACTTCATAGAATAGCTTTTCTTTTATATCGTTTAGAGAATTTAAATAGTAATAATGTGCTTATTTTTTCTCCTAATAATGTATTTACTGATTATATTTCAGAAGTATTACCTTCACTGGGTGAAGCTAATACACTACAGACTACTTTTGCTGATTATTTAGAAAACTTTATTACAGAATATAAACATGTAGAAGATTTTACTGATTTTGTTTCTAGATATTATTCTTATAAAGAAACTTATCCAGAACTTGTCGAATATAAACAAAGTGATAGAATAATAGATGATTTGGATGCTTTTATAGAGAATTTTATAGATAATGCTTGTTTTACTGATTCATTTACTGAGAATGAAAAATTCTATATTATGAAAGATGATTTAAATAGTATGTTACATGATAAGTATGACAGATTGCCTTTATTTGAAAGAATGGAAGAAATGGCTGATAAATTAAGTTCTAATAATTATAAAGGTAGTTCTAAGAAAAAGGCAACTTACTTAAAATTAATGTATGAAAACTGTAATTTTAAACATGATTTGAAATCTATTTTAAAAGAATTTTATTTATCTGAATTTTGTAGATTTGATTTAGATATTAAAACTATAAATAGTTTTATCGATACTGATTCTATTAATTATGAAGATGCATTAGTATTTGCTTATTTAAAAGGTAGACTTGAAGGGTTTATATATGATGGGGTAATTAGACAAGTAGTAATTGATGAGGCACAAGACTATAATAGACTTCAATATATAATTATTAATGAAATATTTAAGAAGTGTGATTTTACTATACTAGGAGATATTAATCAAAATATTAATCCTTATTATCATTATGATTCGTTAGATGAATTATCTAATTTATTTAGAGGAGATACTAAATATATAGAACTTTTAAAAACTTATAGATCATCTCCTGAAATTATTAATTATACTAATAAAATACTTAATTTAAATCACGTAAATGCGATTAGAAAAACTATGAATAAACCAGTTATTATTAGAAAAGGTATTGAAGATATAAAGACTAGTTTAATAGATGATATTACTAAATTAAAAAGAGAATATAAGAGTGTTGCTGTAATTACTAAGGATATGAAAGAAGCAGAAAACTTATATGATTTATTAAAAGATCAATTAGAAATAAGTTTAGTAGATCATAATACTAAGAGTTTTCATAAAGATTTAGTTATTATGCCAGCTTATGTTTCTAAGGGATTAGAATTTGATAGTGTAATAGTTTATAATAATAGAAATAATTCATATAAAAAGAATGAAAGAAATTTATTATATGTAGCTTGTACTCGTGCTCAACATGAATTGTATATTTATAATTAAAAAGTATTGATTATATAAAATATATATGTTAGTATATTTTTTACTAAATGGAGGATTTATGGTAAAAGCAGATGAAAGAGTAAGTAAATATTTAAAATCATTAGAGGATAATAAGGTATTAACTAGTAAACAAATGTCTATGATTAAAAGTGTTTATCACAAAGTAAAACCTAATGTAGTAGAAAATCTATATATGGATATTGTTAGTGTATGTGTTAGTAATATTTTAGATAATGAAGATAACACTACTGAAGAAAGTTTAATTAATGAAGTTAATATGACTTTAGGATTAAATCGTAATGAACATGAAGAAGTTGCATTAAGAAGTTTATCTGGAATTGACGAAGTTATGAATGAAGAAGAAGATAAAGATAAATATAAAGCCATGTTCCAAGTAATTGAAGAAATGAAGGAAAATAAGGACTTAAATAATGCTATATTCTTAGATATTTTAAATGGAGAAAGTGAATTAGCAGTAGCTAAAAAATATCGTTTAACTACAAATGAAGTAAAAAATATTTTTAGTGAGAGATTAGAATTTGTAGAATCTATCCTAATTGTACATGGTGATGTAATAATTAAAGATGTAGAATCACGTGAACCATTTAAATCAAATGTTAAAATGTTGACTGATAATAAGTAAGATAATATCTTACTTTTTTTATTAAATAAAATGTAGTTATTAGTATATTTAAAGATATAGAAATAATTAATGAATATATTCCTTTATTGCTAAATATTATAAGAGATAGTGTTCTAATTAATGTTCCTAGAATAGTTACTTTTAAATTATCTTTAGATTTATTTAATGCATCTAATATACTAGATAGGGGTGACTGTATATATTGTAGAAGACATATTGGTGCTAATATTTTTAAATATATAATTCCTTTATTTGTATGATAAATTAGATTTAATAATAATTCACCTTTTATAACTAGAAATATAGTTACTGGTAATCCTATTAATAGAGATAAGAAAATTACTTGATTAGTTTTCTTCTTGATACCAATGATATTCTTATTAACACTATATTTAGATATTATTGGTAATATACTTTGAGATAAGGCTAATGTAAAAAATGATGGTAGAAGTATTAATGGTATAACATATCCTGAAATAATTCCATACTCTGTAGTTATATAACTACTTGAATAATTATTTAATAATAAATTAGTTAATATAATAGGTTCTAAAAAGAAACCGATACTACCTATTAGTCTACTTGTTGTATTAGGTATACATATATTTAATGTTTCTTTTATATAAGTTTTATTAGGTATTATATCTTTTTTAGTTATATGGATATTTTTAGGTAGGAATATTATTAATATAATAGTAGATACTATTTCACTAATTATATTTGATAATATAATAAAAGTAATTATGTATTTTATACCTAATGGTTTTATTATAGGTATTCCTATTATCATTATAATTAATCTTACTATATCTTCTATAATATTAGATAATACGTGAGGTAACATTTTTTGTTTTCCAAAGAAATAACTTCTACATATACTAGATATTGAAGTGAATGGTATTACTAAGGACATAGATAAAATAGCAATATAAGTATCTTCATTATGAAGTAGGTTTTTACTAATAATAGGAGATAATATTATTATTAAAATAATTAATAATATATTTATAAACATTATGACTGGTATATTGGAAAATACTAGTCTTTTATTATTTCTTTTTTCTTCTGAAATTAATTTTGATAAAGCTAGAGGAAAACTAAAATTACTTAGACTAATTAATAGAGTAAAAGTAGGTAATATTAACATATAAATACCTAATCCTTTTGTACCTATAAGTCTAGATATAACTATCTTAATAATCATACCTAATATCTTAGTAAGTAGTCCTCCAATTAACAAAATAATTGTTGATTTAAAAAAAGTATTTTTCATAGTAAATTTTATTAAAAAAATATATACATTATAACTAAAAATATGTTATTATGATTTTGGTAAGAGAATTGTCCACTAGATATAATCGAACATATATAAAAGTTTGTAAAAAGTGTTGTCAATTACTAAATAAAATTAGTTTTATTTAAGTCATGATTTATTAGTTGTGATAAACTAATATGGAGGTGTAGTAAAAATGGATATAGTAGAATTTTTAACATCAAAGGAAATTATTGTTGTCTATATCGTTGCAGCAGTAGCATGTCTTTTATGTTTCATTATTTATTTAGTAGAAAAACATAATGATAGAGGTAGAAAAAGACATAATACCAAAGAGTTAAATAAACTAGTTGAACAAATAAAAGAAGAAGTAGAAATACCTTTAGAAGAAGAGATAAAGGAACCTGTTTTACAAGTAGAAGCTATTACAGATGAAGAAGATAATATAAAAGAAGAAAAAATAGAGCCTATACAAGAAGTAATGGAACCTGAAATAATAGAAGAAAAAGAAGATATAAAAAAGATTGTAGAAGAAGTAAGTAAAGAAGTAAAAGAACAATTATTTACACCTACAACAGAGGTATTAGAACCAATTAAAGATATAAAGGAAGAAGATATAGAATATACTTCTATTGAACCTGATATTAGTGAAGCTAGGGAAGAATTACATAAGATTACAGAAGAGTTAAAAGAACAAGAAGAAAAAGTAGAAGAAGTAGTTGAAAATAGTAGTTTAACTAATTATGAAGTAGAACAAGAAGAAAATGCTATTATTAGTTTAGAGGAATTAGTTAAAAAGAGTAAAGAAATGTATGAAGCTAATGAACTTACTCAATATAAAGATGAAGGTAATGAACCTATAAGTATTAGTGAATTAGAAATGCGAGTTGGTAAGGAAACTAGTCCTGTTACTGAACCATTTATGATTTCTAATGTAGTTAGCGAAGATGAGTTAGAGGAAAAGGTAGTTTTAGATGACTTTAATACTATAAAAACTAAAGTAGAAGTTACTCCTGAAGTTAAGAGATTCAAAAGTAGTCCAATTATTTCTCCAATATATGGTATTGAGAAGAAAGAAGTTGTTAGTGAGTTAGAACTTGAAAATACTGCAGATTATGATAAGTTAGATGCAGAAATTAAAAAGACTAATGAATTCTTAATGACTTTAAAAGAATTACAAAATAAATTAGATTAAGTGACTTAGTCACTTTTTTTATTTGAGTTTATTTATCTTTTATGGTATAATTTATACGCAATTAGAAAAGGAAGTTTTATTATGAAAAGTGTTGGTGTACTTAGTTTAGGATGTAAAGTTAATACTTATGAATCTGAATATGTAATTAATGAACTTAAAAAAGC